>ERZ826764.2316-NODE-2316-length-18617-cov-39.313059_pt1 | contig 18617 bp, 17 predicted proteins | sample MGYA00519870_ERZ826764 | MGnify/ENA primary metagenome ERZ826764 (study PRJEB31778, sample SAMEA3449239) | human gut metagenome | biome: human gut; feature: human-associated habitat; material: faeces | place: United Kingdom | collected 2010/2012 ...
TTGCAATAATCTTAAGGAGTGACAAATTTATGAACGCAGTAGGTATCGATGTTTCTAAGGGTAAAAGTATGGTTGCTATCATGCGTCCTTTTGGCGAGATTGTTGCTTCCCCTTTCGAGGTCAAACACACGGCCAGTGACATTAAGTCTCTTGTTAAACTTATCAATTCCATCGAAGGGGAATCCCGTATTGTCATGGAGCACACCGGACGTTATTATCAAGTCCTTGCTCATCAACTTTCCCAGACCAACCTATTCGTCAGCGCCATCAACCCAAAGCTTATCAAGGACTTTGACAATGATTCCCTTCGTAAGGTTAAGTCCGATAAGGCGGATGCCGTCAAAATCGCCCGATATGCACTTGACAAGTGGCAAAATCTCAAACAGTATAGTGTTATGGATGAATTACGCAATCAGCTCAAAACCATGAACCGTCAGTTCGGCTTTTACATGAAGCACAAGACGGCTATGAAGAATAACCTCATCAGCATCCTTGATCAAACCTATCCTGGTGTCAATTCCTACTTTGACAGTCCTGCACGCAATGACGGCAGCCAGAAATGGGTTGATTTTGTATCCACTTACTGGCATGTGGACTGTGTTCGTAAGATGTCCTTAAATGCCTTCATTGACCACTATCAGAAGTGGTGCAAAAGAAAGAAGTACAACTTCAGCCACTCAAAAGCTGAGGAAATCTATGGAAAAGCAAAGGAACTTGTTCCTGTACTTCCAAAGGATGAAGTAACGAAGCTCATTATCAAGCAGGCCATTGACCAACTTAACAGTGCCTCTGTAACTGTGGAAGAATTGCGTTCCCTTATGAACGAAACAGCCTCTAAACTCCCAGAATATCCTATCGTCATGCAGATGAAAGGCGTAGGTCCATCACTTGGTCCACAACTCATGGCTGAGATTGGCGATGCGACCCGTTTCACTCACAAAGGTGCGCTCACAGCTTTTGCCGGCGTAGATCCTGGTGTGAATGAATCTGGCTCTTATGAGCAAAAGAGTGTTCCAACTTCCAAACGAGGCTCTGCAGATCTCCGCAAGACCCTGTTTCAGATAATGGATGTTTTAATCAAAACCATGCCTCAGGATGATCCTGTTTATCAATTTCTCGATAAGAAACGCGCCCAAGGTAAGGCTTATTATGTCTATATGACTGCCGGAGCCAATAAATTTTTGCGGATCTACTATGGGCGGGTAAAGGAATATCTTTCATTACTTTCAGAATCCGAATAACTTCATAACACTTTTCTTCAAGACCAGCACGTGTGTGGTGGTCTTGTTTTGATACCTATTTTTCAACCTGTATAAAATTTTCAATTTTCATAAATTTAGCCTTGACTTTTTATTTGCAGGCTTAATTAAGCATCTTGAATGCGTAATATGATAATATTTCTTTAATATTCTAATGCAAGAGCCATGCCATATGCTTGCCGTGGGATTTTTGCAGATTTGCATGGGCACGAATTCATTTTTAACTTGCTCCGTTCTGCCTTCAAGTTGGTTTCAACTTACGGAGCCGTATCACGAGGCTGGATTTTAGCTTATCGGCATTGGCATATTTTTTGCATTTTAAAATCGTGTATCGATAAACGCGGAGGTGTGGAAAATGACTCAAAGCATAAAAAAAGAACTGCTCTTCAAAACTGCTGAAGGCAATCCCGTATATAAATTCAGGATACCCAACAATACGGGCGACTACGTAGATGTGACAAACTGCGGAGCCTCCATATCGGGCATATATGTTCACCGTCCCGATATGTCCATGGAAGATTTGGCGGGTGCAAACACGCTGCCAATATTGGGAGGCTCTCTGGGAAAAGTCCTCTCCGATACCGTATGGAGCGTCATGGAGGAAGGTGAAAACCACGTTCTGTTTGCACAGGAGCTGAACGGCGCCGACTCGCCTTTCGGCGTCTCGGTAAAGGTAGGCCTGCGCATAACATGGGTAAATCTGAACAGGCTGATAGTAGACATATTCGCAACGCCGGCAGAAGCGGCGGCGGTAAATATCGAGGGTAACATCAGTATAGATTCTTCCGGCAAGGCCTTCGGCATATGTACTTTCTGCCCGTCCTTGACGGATTCCTCCGGAAACGAGACGGCTGTGGCAGAATCGGCCTACAAGGGCATGGCCTTCGCGCCTCTTTATTGCGAAACGCCGATATTCTTAAATCACAGCGAAGAGATAAAGCCTATGATCGAGCTGGCCGACGACAAAAGCCTGCTGAGGCTGTCAGTGTATTCCACCTTTGATTCAGCATCATGTTCCAAAGACGAAGCGGCAAGCCGGGTCAACATCAAGGCCTTTTCTTCCGGCGAAGAACAGCTAAAAAAAGGTCAGACTCTAACTCATAGGATTATACTGGGAATCGATTATATTCACACCCCGGCCGAAGACGATGGCGTCGAGCCTACTCCTCTAAGCTGCCTTTTCTGAATTTTTTAATAAATTTCATTTTTTGCCTCCTAACAAAAAATGAAGAAGAGGGCTCCTCGTTCAATGCGAGGAGCCCTCATGGTTTCTATAGGTATATTCTTTTAGAATTCGAGATAATGCTTCGGCAGTCCGTCCAATATGTCGCTGGTCAAGCTGTAAGAAGCTATCGGATACCTGAGCCCGTTCTTGCTCATTCCTTTCAGCCCCTCCAATGCCTTAACCGCGTCTTCGGAAGTGTCATGGTTACCCTCAGATCCGAATCTGACATTCCCGCAAATTTCTTGTCGGCATAGCACGGCAGGCCAAGGCCCGGCTTGCCCGTGGTGAAGGTTTTTCCCCACGAGTCGGAGCAGGTGGATTCTCCCACGAAGGAAAACTCGAATTTATCGTATCTGTGATATTGAAGTGCAGACAGCAGCATGAACGCCTGCGCCGGTACCACGTTGAACACTATCACGTCGGGTTCTATCCTCCCTGCCGAAAGGGGCGACGCCACCATGGCGATATACCTTGCGGGCACGCACTCAAGGGACCGGTTGTGAGCCTTCGAGGCTTCGATATTATCAAACCACACGTTATTGAACATCTCGCCCGAATACCATTTTTCATCTCTCTCAAACATTCCGTTTATTCCTCTGCAATAGTTGGCGTGAATGTTCTCAGGCCTGCATGCGCTGGTCCAGTTAAACTGGGCGGCATGGCTGACTATGGTACACGGCGGCATGTGCTTGTCGTGCAGCCTAACCTTCGGTATGGCCTTAAGCTCTTCTTCTGTTTCTATCCATTTAAGAGCTACCGGCGGATAATGCAATCTGAGTAAAGAAGTAAATTCATCAGCTACAGCTTTCCATTGATATTTCGTCATCTCTTTTTCTCCCCTTTCATTCTCGCAGTTCACTGCCCCAGCCATCGGCGGACATGGCTATGTACCGACTATACTGTTCTATCATAGGGTAATCCTCCCAGTTGTCTATTCTTTCTCCTTGTGCCGATTTCTCGTATATTGCGTTAACTTACTTAATCAAATGATATTGCAAAATTCACGCCAAGTGTTTCGACCGATGGATTATCGTTGATTTTTCAATGTTTTATCCCATTGTTCCTTTTGATTTCGAAGGCAAAAAAAAATAGGGATAATGCAAATCTGCATTATCCCGAGCCGTTGTTTTTCACTTTTTACTTTTTCTCTTCCTCAGCGCTGCCGCCCCATACGCAAGAGCTCCTATGTTGCCCGCTATCATATCGGTGACTGTATCCACCATCCCCCTTTGCATCTCTCCCCCTGCTATTCTGTCAGCCAGGAACTCAAATATCTCCCATATACCGGCTCCGCCGCTGGAAAACATGCAGGCCGCAAAGACCATGGGAACCGTCAGCGCCGCCAGATCATCTGTCTTAAGGCTCTTCTTAAGCAGTTTCTCTACTATGAGCATCCCAAGAGCCGCTAAGAGAAATCCGCTGATAAGATGAACGATCTTATCATACGGCCCGAAAGAACGATAAAGATTTATTACAGAGCCCATAGGCGACGCCATAAATACAAACACCAGCCCGCTGTAAAAAAGCGTATCGCTCACCTGGATGACTCGCGAGACCAGTACCACCACAGCGATAGAAACAAAAGCTCCAGCCACATTGCCTATGGGAGGATTTATTCCAAACCCGTAAGCTGCTGCAGCAGACGCTATAGTAGCTGCTATCAGTATTATTACTCCTGTAATTCTTCCTCTCATATCTGCGACCTCTTCTTAAATTAGATATAGGAGACAGTATATCACAAAACAGCGAAGAAAGCATCAGATTTTGTATACTTTTCAAGGGGCGAAGCCGCCTGAACGGAGAGTATGATGACTTCCACGGCAGGCGGCTGCTTCAAAGAACCGGGAGCCTGCCTGCTCCCGGTTCTTCATCATCTCTCGTATACTATCTCGCCTCTCGATATAGTCTTCACCACCCTTATGTCGGCTATGTCTGGTACGGGTGTTGCGAATGGGTTTGCGTCGAGGATGGCTACGTCTGCGTCCATTCCCACTTTCAACATTCCCTTTCGGTCTTCAAGGAAGCCTATCTTCGCCGCATTTACGGTAAAGAGTTCCAGCGCTTCGTACAAGCTTATCCTTTCGGATTCCACAGGATGCTGAAGGCATATCATGGCCGACCTTAAAGGATCCATGGCCGTCACGCTGAAATCCGAACCTCCGCCTACCAGAATACCTGCGTCCAATATGGATCTATACGGGCTGCATCTTTCGACTCTGTCTCCTATGAAACAGCGGTATCCTTCCATATCCATTCCCTCGCACACTTCTATCAAAAGTGGCTGCATCCCCAGAGAACATCCCAGCTCCGCCGCCTTTGCGATGGACGATTTCTTTGGCATTTCAAAATGTTCTATCCTGTGCCTGTGGTCTTTTCTCGGATAATTCTCAAGCAGACGCTCATACACCTTCAGCGCTATCTCTATCCCATTGTCGCCGATGGCGTGACAAGACAGCTGCATCCCCGCTCTGTGAGGTCCTTCAAAATATCTGTAAAGTTCCTCCGCCGACTGAAAGAGCATACCGAATCTGTCCGGATAACCTTCATAAGGCTCTACCACGGATCCCGTATATCCGTCAAAGGCTCCGTCTGCGAAAGCGCATACGCAGGTCATCCCGCGAAGTTCCTCATCATTCATCAGCTTCCCCAGGTTATCCGAGTCGCTGCAGTTTCTCGTCCTGAGCATAGGTTTTATCTCTGTCTTGAATTCATCTCTGTGATCTCGGAAAAGCCTGAGTATCTTGTAATAGTCCTTAGTGTATACGGTGGTTATGCCGCCGGAAACAGCATATTCGTCTATGCTGTGATATCCTTCAAGCAATTCTTCGTCGGTGAACAATTCGATGAGATTGTCCGCCACCTCCATAAATGCCGGATCGGTGACGAATCCCGTAGGTTTTCCGCATGAGTCGGTCTCGATACCGTCAATGGCAGGGTCAAGCTTCATTATTTCGATTCCCGCAGAATTAAAGGCAAAGGGATGAGTATCATTGTGATAGAGCATTACCGGGTGTGAGGCCGACACTCTGTCCATCTCTTCTCTTGTGGGAAATCTTTTCTCGGCTATATTCTTATCCTGAAACTTAGTCGCAAACACCCACCTTCCTTCGGGAACAGATGCTGCATATTCTTTCATCATGCCGATTAGCTGGTCTATATCCTTTGCCCCCGAAACATCCACTCCCTTCATAAAAGGTCCGGAAGGAACGGCGTGTACATGTGTATCTATGAATCCGGGAAAAACTGCTCCCTCTTTGCAGTCTATCACACGGGACGATTTTTCTGCATCTATCCCTTCCCTGCTGCCGGCATAGGCGATCTTCCCGTCTTTTATGCCTACTGCCTCGACATAAGGATTCTCTCTGTCCATGGTATATATTTTTCCGTATAGGATCGTGTCCATATTTTTTTCCTCCTATTGTACTCTTTTCAGAATTTTCTCATCATATGGAAGGCCGTTCTTTTTAGCGTGATACAGATCCACCAGCTTATTGTATGTATTCTTAGTCACGGGATACCTCATGGCCACCATAAAACCTACGAAGAGAACTATCGTAGGAGCTACGCCGTAGAGTACCCTTATGGAGTTTATCGTATCGGCGCTCTGAACTGACGCCTCCGATGAGAACCCTATGAACTGAAGCCCTATTCCTACTATGAGGGAGCCTAACGAATTTCCGAATTTCATGAACAGCCCTACCAGAGAAGTATAGAGGCCGTCGGGCTTGTCTCCCGTCTTTATCTGCTCTATTATCGCCGTATCATAAGACATGGCGTATATCATGGTCCAGTAAGAAGAGTTTCCCAGCGCATACAATATGATGCTGACATACATAGTCGCATCGCTTATAGGGAAGATCATCACTATCAGATAAGCCATCATATATAAGATCAGACCTCCTGCCATCACTACCTTTTTCTCGGTCTTTCTGGAAACAAATCCCGCAGCGACTACGGCCGCTATCACCAGGATCCCCTGAATGAAATATATTCCCGACGTTTTCACATCGTCATATTTGTACACATATGTAAACACATATATGAGAAGCCCAGAGCCCAGAGTCACTACTATATTGACGGCGAAGGTGATGATGAGCAGCTGGCGCAGCGGCTTGTTCTGAAAAGCGTGCCTTGCATTGTTCCAGAATTCGGACAGAAGCTGGCCGGCGCCTTTTTTCTCTGTCTGGTCTTCTTTTTCAAGATTGGGATTTTTCGGCTCTCTGTTTTTTATAGCCATACAGCATATATTATATGCCGCTATGATCAGTATTCCGTAGGTGAGCCCCATGCCTGCCCAGCCCGCATTGACGCTGCCAAAGAGCTTAGTATAGAAATCCACTACCATGAGAGTTCCGCTGGTGGCTATAAGAGTTCCCACTCCCATCAGAGAAGCGGCATAAGTTCTCAGTCTCGTCCTCTCGTCAAAGTCTTCCGTAAGCTCAGATCCTAAAGATATGTGCGGAATCACGCAGCTGGTCAGCGTTACCCAGTAAAACATATTCATAACGATGAAATATACTACTTTCATGTTCTGAGACATCTCTATATTGGTGAACAGCAGAGTGACCGAGGCGCACAGGAGGACAGACCCCGTCATTATAAAAGGCCGTCTTCTGCCTCTCGGGTTTTTTGTCCTGTCGGACCAGAGTCCTATTATGGGATCGGTGACTGCGTCCCAAAGTACGGCCGCCATAGATATGACCCCCGCCACTGCCGGCTGTATCCCGGCTATGGTGGTCAGGAAGAAGCTGAAAAAGGAAAAGAACACATTGTATCCGATGCCTTCTCCTATGGCTCCTATTCCATAACCTACCGCTGTGCCAGTCTTCAATTTCTCACTATAATTCATATCGTTCATACTGTTTTTCCTCCGGTTTGTCCTTATCATCTAGTCGTCTTATCTGCTTTCTCCATCCGTATTTCGGCCGCTCTGGCATGACCTATCAGACCTTCTCCTCTGGCCAGCTTCGAGACGAGGGGCGCTATATCCATCATGGCCTGTGTGTTCATGGTCTGATATGTGCAGGTCTTCAGGAAAGTTCCTACCCATACTCCTCCCGTATACCTGGCGGCGCCTAAAGTGGGGAGAGTGTGATTGGTTCCCGAAGCGTAGTCCCCGAATACTTCGGCAGTATTGCCTCCTATGAACAGAGAACCGTAATTGTGAAGGGAACGGACTACCTGCTGTTCATATTCCTTCGACACATTGATCTCAAGATGCTCGGGAGCATATCTGTCAGCGTATCCGGCGGCTTCCTGCAAGTCGTCCGCCAGCAATATTTCCCCGAACTCTCTCCATGATTCTGAGGCTATTTCTCTCGTGGGAAGTGTCTCAAGCTGCTGCTCCACCGCCTTCAGGACTGCCTCTCCCATGGCTCTGTCTGTAGTTATCAATAGACCCTTGGCTTCTCTGTCATGTTCAGACTGGGCCAGGAGGTCTGCCGCCACGACCTGAGGGTCTGCCGTATGATCCGCTATTACCAAGACTTCGCTGGGGCCCGCTAAAAAGTCTATCCCCACTTTGCCGAAGCATTGTCTCTTGGCCTCGGTGACATAACTGTTGCCCGGGCCTACGATCAGATCTACCGGAGCGATCTGCCGTGTTCCGTATGAAAAGGCGGCGACGGCCTGAGCTCCTCCTACGGCATATATCTCGTCTATGCCGGCTATATCCATGGCCACCAGAGTCTTAGGGTGTATCTCTTGGCTGCCCTTCATCACCGGCGAGCAGGCTGCCACACGTCTGACGCCGGCAGTCTTGGCTGGTATGCCCAGCATCAGAGCGGTGGAATACAGCGGATAGCCTCCGCCCGGCACATAACAGCAGCATGAATCGACAGGTATCACTCTGTGACCCAATATCAGACCGGGAGCAGGCGAAAAGTCTGTCAACTCTCCTACAGTTTTTCTCTGCGCCTGCGCGAAAACTCTGATATTGGCCGCGGCTCTTTTTATATCGCTGATCTCTTCTTCAGTTACCTTTTCGTATGCTCTTTCTATTTCTGCACGGGATATGCGAAGGTCTTCTCTCTCGCAACGGTCGAATCTCTTATTATATTCTCTTAAAGCCATATCGCCTCGTTCTCTGACATGCGTTATCATCTGAGACACTGTCTGGCTGAGCTTGCTCCTGTCTGATTCAGTCCGCTTCCTGCAGCTCTTTATTGTCTTTATCACCTGATCGCCTCCTGTTCTTAAAACGCCTAACGCCCCGTCACGCGCCCCGGGGCTTTTCTCTGATTTAAATTTTACATCCTTCAGCGCCCTCCTTGTCAAGACCACTTTTTCACTTTATCGTAATAAAACCTTGAGTTGACTCAAGATTTGTGTTATCATCAGAATATGGCAAGTTTAAACGTGTTGAGGCTTGCAGGAGCCGATTCAAACAGCAAGGGAGGAATAAAAATTTGAGAATAGGAGAAGTTTCCAGATCATACGGTATTTCGGTAGATAATCTCTATTATTATATAAATTACGGTCTGTTAGTGCCGAAAAAGCCGAAAGGACAGTACGACTTCGACCAGCAGACTCTTAGAGATTTGGATCTGATTCTGGAACTGAAAGACATGAAGTTTTCTCTCAAAGAGATACATCAGGTGCTGTCTCTTTACAGGATATCCTCTCTTGCAGGAGAGGGAGACACAGAAGATCTCAAGAGACTCTATGAGAAGAAACTGTGCGAACTACAAGATGACATCGCTTTTACCCAAAAGAACATAGCTAAGCTTGAAGATAAGATATCTGAGCTGAACTCTTTGAGGTCTGAGGATGATGCTCACATCGGCCTTCCTCTGCGTATGCTGGAGCTGCTTCGCTGCCCCGTATGCGGCGGCGCTTTTTCCATGGAGGGCGTCAGCATGAACACGCGCTACATATTTGAAGGAAGCCTGTCCTGCCAGTGCGGATATTGCGCCTCTGTCCAAGACGGTATCCTCCTGACGCCCAACGAGAACAAAGACGTCTATGACACGCCGGATCTGGACCGAAAGATGTACAAGGATCTTCCTCCTTCTCTCATAAGCCTGTTTCAGCACTCGTATAACTGGATGGTTGAAAAGCTGCAGCAGATGGATCTAACTGATAAGGTAGTCATGGAGACTTATATAAACGCCTGGTTTTTTATGCATAATCATCTCAAGTATCTGGATCCCCGCGGCAAATACATCGTAGTAGACAAATATCCGGAAATGTTGTCCATGTACAAGTCTCTCATTGAGCAACAGGGGTTTGATCTGGATATTCTATTTATAGCAGACAGCAGTACGCGTCTTCCGCTGAAGCCTTCCTGTGTGGATGTAAACATAGATTATTTCGCCGTCAACGAGCACAACTTCTATCACGATACTTTTCTGTACGATGAGCTTGCGCCTTATTTCAACGAGAATACTAAACTGCTGGGAACGTATTTTTATTTTGAAAACGGCAGGAAATCTATGGAGACTCTGCTGAGGGAATATCCTACTTGTTATCGCCGCAATTTCAGCCTGCCTTATTTCTTATCTCACATGAGGGAGCGGATGATCGAAGAAAACGACTGCGGCTTTACCACGAGCTCAGGAGCCAACATCGGATTCAGCTTTCACTGCGAGGGAGAGAAGATGTATCTTCATTCATATCTTGCAGGAAATAAATGCCGCCCGTAAAGCAAAGCTTTTAGAGCGGCATCTCATGATACTTTTATCAGAGTATATGACAAGTGATGATAGTATAGCTGCTTGAATTTACAGTTATCTGTATATCGCCGGTTCTGCAGTACCAATTCTTTCCGCTCTTACTTATCCTGCAATTTTTATCTAAGATCTTTTTTATGCAGTATTCTGTGACATCGTCAACATCTATCTTGAGGTTCTTTCTTATCCTGTCTGCTCCCATCTGTGTCGTATGTATCTTGTCGATATTATCTATCAGTATATCCTTATTTTCCATCATCTCTTTCTCCATGAAGTCCCCTCTATGTCTTTGCCGTCTGCTTTTTTGCTAAAGCGTAGCTATCGTCTATTCTTCTGCAGATATCTGCCGTAGATACACTCCCGTCGAGAATCACGGTATACCAGGTTTTTTTATTCATATGCCATCCGGGAAGAAATCTTTTATTATCTACCAGTTTTTCAACTGTCTCAGGCAAAGAGTGCAGATCTATGATCTCCGCTACGTCCTTCGATTCAAATCCGAGTTTTCTCTTTTCGACCGTGAGCAAAACGCCAAACCACTTGCCGCTGTCTTCTCTGCGCCAAACGGCATTGTCGGGAAACCTGTTCCAGAGAAATTCCGGCTCGCAAGAATACTTTTTACGCACATATTCTATCAATTCCGCGGCCTGTCTGCTCTTGAATACATCTTGATCAAAGCATTTCTCCGATATTTTCCTTAAAGTTTCTTCGTAACATTTCTTTACCTCTCCAACGAATTTTCCTTCGGCGCCTTCGTTCAAATGCAGAGTATATATCTCGTCAAAAGCCGGATCTCTTATTTCTGTACAGACGTCTCCTTCGATCCCTATTCTTACGATAAGAGAAAATCCGCTTCCTGAAAGCGTCTTCTCATATGTATACATATCTCCCCTTTGTATAAATCCAAAAGCTAAGAGCTTTGAAAAGTTCGCTTTTTTTCTATTAAATACGGTTTTTATCACATCCATGCTCTGGCCTCCCGTAAAAGATCTTACGGCCCTTGCGGGCGATAGCCACTTCGTTTAACATGATTATAACATTTTATCCCCGCATGCACAAATAGGGATGATGAAAATGCCGTCTATATAAAAAGCCCCTTTAAGCGCCTGATAAACCGGCGCCCAAAGGGGGGCTTAAAATCATGGTCAATAGAGGTATATAACTACTGTCCCATCTGTTTTGCTACTTCTTCAGCAAAGTTTTCTTCTTTCTTTTCGATTCCTTCGCCTACTTCGTATCTGACCATCTCTACGACCTGCATCGGCTTTCCGATCTCTTTAGCTACGCTTTCAACGTACTGCGCCACGGTCATATCGCTGTTTTTTACGAATTTCTGGTCAACAAGGCAGACTTCCTTAAGGATAGCCTTCACTTTGCCCGGAATGATTCTCTCCAGCATAGCTTCAGGTTTTCCCTCGTTGAGAAGCTGCTGCTTGGCGATTTCTTTTTCGGATTCGAGCCATGCCTGATCTACCTGGCTGTCATCCACAAATTTAGGGCTCATAGAAGCTACCTGCATAGCTACGTCTTTCGCGCATACTGCGATTTCGTCTGCTGACGCATCGGTCTTGATTCCTACGATAACACCGATCTTGCCGCCGCCGTGGATATATCCGGTGTAAACGACGCCGGGAGCAGCCAGCTTGTGAAGCCTTCTTATATTCATGTTCTCACCGATCTTGGCGATCTTGTTGCTGAGAGCTTCTTCAACAGTGCCTTCGCCTTCATAAGGGAGAGCCTTAAAAGCTTCCATATCGTCACTGTCTGCTGTCAGAGCCATGTCGGCCAGCTTTTCAACGAACTGTACGAATTCTTCGTTCTTGGCCACGAAGTCTGTCTCAGAGTTTACTTCTACTACTGCGGCTTCCTTATTATCATCAGAGAAAGCGATCTTAACCAGTCCCTCTGCTGCTATTCTGCCGGCTTTTTTGGCCGCCTTAGCCAGGCCTTTTTCTCTCAGAAGTTCGATAGCCTTATCGATATCGCCGTCGGTTTCCACTAAAACCTTCTTGCAGTCCATCATGCCTGCTCCGGTTCTCTCTCTCAATTCTTTTACTAATTGTGCAGTTACTGCCATTTTTTTCTCCTCCCGAAATTCCTGATTATTCGGCGTCCTCTGCGCCTTCTGCCTCTTCAGCTTCCTGAACTTCTTCGCCAGGAACATCCTCTGCGCCGGCGCCTTCGTCAAAGCTTTCTCCCTGATTTGCTTCGATAACGGCGTCAGCCATTCTTCCGGCGATGAGTTTAACTGCTCTTATGGCATCGTCATTGGCAGGGATTACATAGTCTACATCATCAGGATCGCAGTTGGTATCGACGATACCTATTACAGGGATTCCCAGAATCCTTGCTTCTTTAACTGCTATTCTTTCTTTCTTAGGATCTACTACAAATATAGCTCCCGGCATTTCAGGCATATCCTTTATGCCTCCTAAGAACTTTTCCAGTTTGGACATTTCCAATTTGAGCTTGCCTACTTCTTTTTTAGCAAGCTTATCGAAAGTTCCATCTTCTTCCATGGTATGAAGATCCGAAAGTCTCTTGATTCTCTGCGCGATGGTCTTATGGTTTGTCAACATTCCGCCCAGCCATCTTTCGCTTACAAAATACTGTCCGCATCTTGCAGCTTCGTCTCTTATAGCCTGCTGCGCCTGTTTCTTTGTTCCCACAAAGAGAATAGGCTTGCCGGTTTCGGCCACGCTTCTCATAAAATCATATGCTTCTTCGATTTTCTTTACAGTCTTCTGAAGGTCGATGATATAAATACCATTTCTCTCTGTAAAGATATAAGGAGCCATCTTAGGGTTCCATCTTCTGGTCTGGTGTCCGAAATGCACACCTGCTTCTAAAAGCTGTTTCATTGAAATTACTGCCATTTTAATCCTCCTGGTTTCTACTTCCACCGAGCTTTCGAACACCGCTTGCAATAGCCGTAAAAGTATCGCTTCTTTAAAAGCGTCTGTCTCATCCGCTTGTCAGCGAAGTCATCTCTTTAAGGCCTGTCTGCTGCACCCTTATTTCAGGAAAACGCGGCAACCACTACCGAGCCGGTGTGTCAGTTTATAATTTATCGGTGTGTTAAACACAAACCGCCTTAATACTATACAACAAAACCGTTGAAATCGCAAGGGTTTTTTGTCCAAAATCCTTGAAAATCCAGAATTTTTATTGCGGCGGACATTGTTTTCGCCCGGCACTGCGTCAACATGATTGTTTCTGACTAAAACCGGACAATTAAGATAGGATCGAAGATCTCATATCTCGAGGTTTATCCGTTCATCTCAGCAGATCTCTCAGATAAGCTGTGTATATCTGTTTCGTCCTTATATAGCTTTCTCTGGCCAACATAAGTATGCTGCCGTTCTGAAATATGACTTTCTGATCTCTCATCACCGAAACTTTTTCCAAATTGACTACTAACTTCTTCAGCGTGTGATAAAATTTGTCATCTAATTGCTTTTCGATATTTTCTATTCTCTCGTAACATACATACGTCTCGTCGTCTGTCACTATTGCCAACTTTCTCTGCCTCTGTTCCAGATAAATTATATCGTCTACACTGATCTTTCTGCTATATTCCTTGGTGATAACAGGTATATATCTGCTCATAATATCCTCCTGCCTCTCATACCATTTAAGGTTTCCTCGAAATAGCCATGATTATTATACGGCCATTATAACATCGTCACAGTACCTGTCTTTTCACTGTTTTTAGACTTATTATGTCAAAACATAACATTCCTCGACAAAAGTAAAGTTGCTTTTTTGATTCATTTTTCCGCCTCTGTCATTGATATTAGGTCGTTTTGCCCTAATACGTAGTTTCTTTGAAAAATTGCTTTTATACCACCTAACTATAAATTTTTTTCAAAATCGCTTTGCTCCTCTCTACAGCTCTTCAATAAAAAAGAGCAGAAAATAAATTTCTGCTCAAGATTGCAAACTGTTCTTCGCTCTCGCCGTATATAAATGAATATTTTTAATACCGGAGCGCAAGCCGGACGTTTATCGAGATGCTACAGCAGTAGGTCGTCTCTCCTGTAGGTGATCAGATCCTCTGCTATCTCGTTTGCGGCGATGGAGACCGGCTTATCAGTATCTGCATCAGTAAGAATAGGCTTTCCGTCTATTATGTCTCTGGCTCTCTTTGCCGCCAGGATCACGATAGTGTATCTGCTGTCAGCTTTCTTTCTTATTTCATTGATCGATGGATATAACATTATGCTTCCTCCTTATAACTCTCAATAAGTTCCTCTGCGGTAAAAGCTACTTTGGAATGTTCAGCTACCACTATGGCCTTTACTCTGGCCACCGCTTCCTCCAAAACTCCGTTTACCACGCAGTAATCGTATCTGTCTATATACGAAAGTTCTTTCAGTGTTTCTCCAAGTCTGAGTTCTATGGCTTCTGCAGTCTCAGTTCCTCTTCCCGTAAGACGCTTTCTGAGTTCTGCCATAGATGGTGGCAATATGAAGATAAAGACTCCGTCCGGATAGTTTTCTTTGACCTTTAAGGCCCCTTGCATATCTATCTCCAGAATGACATCTATCCCCTCTGACAATCTCTGCAGAACCGGCGCCTTGGGAGTGCCGTAATAGTTGCCGTATACCTCGGCGTGTTCCAAAAGGTTGCCGCAGGATATGTGTTCTTCAAACGTATCCTTATCCGTGAAAAAATAGCTTACGCCCTCTGCCTCGCCGCAGCGTGGAGCGCGGGTAGTCATCGAGACCGAAAGCTCCAGTTTATCCGTCTCTTCTAAAAGTCTCCTGCATATCGTCCCTTTTCCTGCGCCGGACGGGCCGGACAGCACGAAAAGTTTACCCGGATTTTTATCTTTGAGGTCCATTTTGAACTCCTGTTGCTTCAGATTGTGCTTGTTATGAAATAATATTTTAGCACATCTGCCGCATGTTTTCAAGAGTTATTCTACATTCTGAACCTGCTCTCTTATCTTCTCTATCTCGCTCTTTATTTCCAGCATATAATTAGTTATGGTTATATCATTGGCTTTGGAGCCTATAGTATTGGCCTCTCTGTTCATCTCCTGTACCAGGAAATCAAGTTTCTTTCCTTCAGCTTCGCTATCGCTTTCCACTATTTTCTTAAGCTGTATCAGGTGGCTGCTGAGCCTGGTTATCTCTTCATCAATAGCGCACTTATCGGCAAATATGGCCGCCTCTGTCAATATCCTCTCCTCAGGCAGCTGGGCGTTTCCCGAAAGCAGTTCACTGATACGGTCTGTGAGCTTTCCCATATAGTCCTTGACCACCAGAGGCGATCTCTCTGCAATCTTATCCAGGATTTTCTTTATGGTCTCCCCTTTTGCCAGCAAATCTTCGGCTAACTTTTCTCCTTCCGCGCTTCTCATAGTCTCCAGGTTCAGCGCGGCCTGCTTCACAGGTGTGAGAATGGCCTCTGTTATTTCTTCTTCGTCTTCCACATCCGCAATAGCCTTCATGACATCGGGCATAGTAGCCAGAAGCTGAAGAGATATGCCGCCCTCCAGTCCAAAATCATCCTGAAGTATCTTTAAATTTTCATAGTACTGCTGCGCTATGGGCTGATTGAGCTTGATATTTATGTCGTTTTCCGTTATGTTTTCTACCATTATGGAAACATCTATCTTTCCGCGGCGAAGTTTACCTTTAACCGCCGCCTTGACCTTGTCTTCGGCAAAGCCGTATCTTCTGGGCATTTTTACGGATACGTCCGAATAACGGTGATTAACCGCTTTTATCTCTACCGTGATGTTTCGCTTGCCGTCGTTATATTCACTGCGTCCGAATCCTGTCATACTTTTTATCATCTGATGTCTTCCTCTTTTCTAAAATCTATGATAACAAAGATATTGTACATTAAACGGCCATATTTGGCAAGTGAGTATGAACCCTTGATACTGCCGGTCTGTCATGGAATCTTCTCATGAGCTTTGCCCGGTAAATATACTCTCCCGGTCTTGGGTATTTGTTCTCTTACGCCGGCTAAAAGCTCCCTTGCCCCGAAGAACGCTCCGTGCTAAAATATACCTATTGAAAGGAGCAGTTATGGCATTTGACGGGATAGTTACGATGGCAGCCGCAAAAGAAATGCGGCCTGTAATAATATCAGGAAAGATAGATAAGGTTTACCAGCCGGAGGCAGATGAGCTCGTATTCAACATACACACCAAAAGAGGCAACGTGAAACTCTACGCTTCAGTAAATCCGGCGGCGGCTAGGATACACTTCATAGAAAATTCTCTGCAAAATCCGCCGGCGCCGCTTCCCTTCTGTATGCTTCTGAGAAAACATATTCAGGGAGCGCGTGTAACTGACGTGGCTCAAGTTGGCAGCGAGCGCATAATCGAGATATCTTTAGAAACTTTAAATGAACTGGGCTTTACAGTCTCAAAAAAATTGATCTTTGAGATAATGGGAAAGCACAGCAATATAGTTCTTTTAGATATATCCTCCGGAAAGATAATAGACTGTATCAAACATGTCTCTATAGACGTAAACAGGGTGAGGCAGCTCCTGCCGGGTATCATATATAAATACCCTCCGGCACAGGATAAGATTCCTTTTAAAGAACTTCTGCCGGAAGGAAGCCCTTCCGTCTTTCTGCCGCCCGAAGCAAAGGCTATACAGCGAACGGTGGGAGGCGTTTCTCCCTCTTTTGCTCAGGAGATGGCAGCGTCAGAAGACCCTCTATCCTTTCTCCGCTCTGCGGCAAGGATCATCGAAGAAGGGCGTTTTTGCCCTGTCGTCTACAGCGATGACAAAGGATCCCCAAAGGAATTTCATATTATCCCTTTATCAGAATACGAAGATGTCTGTCAAAAGAAGGAATTCGATTCTCTGAGCCTCTGTCTGGAATACTATTACGCTCACAAACAGAGTTCGAACAAACTTCACCAAAAGGCCTCCGATCTCGAAAGATCAGTCTCCTCTCAGCTGGATAAACTGTATCTCAAGGAGCAGAGGCTTCGTGAAGATCTGCTCAAAGCGGAAAACTCGGAAAGTCTCAGATTATACGGAGAACTTTTGACGGCTAATATACATCAGGTTAGACCCGGAGACAAGTCGACCTCCGTCATCAATTATTACGACGGTTCCACTGTAACTATCCCTCTCGATCCGCGCCTTTCTCCTTCTAAAAACGCTCAGCAGTATTTCAAAAAATACGGCAAAGCAAAGACTGCCGTAAAGGAGAAGCAGCTCCAGTTAAGAACAAACGAAAGCGATATAAAATATCTGGATTCAGTCATGTCTTATCTGAAAAACGCGTCGGATGTATCAGAGATAGAAGCTCTCCGAAGAGAACTGGAGGAGACGGGTTATCTGAGGAAGAGAAAGATTCCCGGGGGATTCAAAGAGAAAAAGATAAGCTCTAAGCCTTACAGATATATTCTCCCCGGAGGATGCGAAGTGCTGGTAGGAAGGAACAACAGGGAAAACGATATCCTCACTTTCAAGACTGCTTCATCACGAGACATATGGATGCATACCAAAGATATCCCAGGCTCTCATGTCATCGTGAAAACGTCCTGTGAAGAAATATCTGACGAAGACCTATATACCGCCGCGTCTATAGCGGCTTATCACAGCAAAGGACGCGAATCAGAAAATGTTCCCGTAGATTATGTGAGGGTCAAATATGTAAAGAAGCCCGCCGGAGCGAAGCCGGGCATGGTGATATTCACAAACAACAAGACTGTATGGGTAGATCCAAAGCTTCCGAAAGCTGAAGAAGAGCAGGGCTCGGACCACTTATAGATGTTGGCGCTTTTTCGAGGTCACAAATTCGAATATCAAAAGTGAAGGTACAAGGGTCGTGCCACTATCGTATTGCCGCATGGCCTCACTGCTGCATGGCCTCACGGCCGCACGGCGGCCTTTTCCGAGGGTATAAAGCAAAGCCCCGGTTCTTTTAAAAATCGGGGCGCTTGCGGGAATTCCTGGCGGCGAGTTCCCGGATGTGGGTTCCTGACTGTAGATTCTCGGCGGCGGAGTCTCGGTAAAGTCAAAATTTAAGATGTTTGCGAGAATTTTTGGGCGGTGAATTCTCTGTAAAGTCAAATTTAAAGCTGTTTGCGAGAATTCCTGGCGGCAGATTCTCGGTAAAGTCAAAATTCACGCTGTTTGCGGGAATTTTTGACTGTGAATTCTCGGTAAAGTCAAAAATTAAGCTGTTTGCGGGAATTCTCGGCGGCGGAGTCTCGGTAAAGTCAAAATTTAAGATGTTTGCGAGAATTTTTGGGCGGCGGAGTCTCGGTAAATCTAAATTTGAATTTCTATAAATTATGACCTCTTAACAGAGGTTATAGGTTATCAATAAAATCCTCCAAAAGCCTTGAAAATAGAGGATTTATCGCAATGTGTTCGCCTTATCCCTTTATATGATTTCACACAAGTTTACTCTTTCCCTGCCTGCTTATAAGGGCAAAATCAAGGGCAAGAAAATCTCATAACAAGATATAACAGA
>ERZ826764.2326-NODE-2326-length-18515-cov-13.969772_pt1 | contig 18515 bp, 13 predicted proteins | sample MGYA00519870_ERZ826764 | MGnify/ENA primary metagenome ERZ826764 (study PRJEB31778, sample SAMEA3449239) | human gut metagenome | biome: human gut; feature: human-associated habitat; material: faeces | place: United Kingdom | collected 2010/2012 ...
CATATCCTCCCAGGCCTGCAGCCGGAATATGTTGCAGGTCCTTTTGCTATGCCTGATTTTTTATTGATTTGATAGACGAAAATCGTTTTATAACTTCTTACAAGTGTTTATAGAAGTAAGGAAAAAGCCTGTATTTTCAATGGCTTTTCTCGTTGTTGTTTGTATCTCCTCATATTGTCGCATAAGTTGGTTTTGAAAAATTGGGCACCATTTTAGCACCACAAACAAGATGATACACATAAGCAAAGAACAGTGTTATCGAACCGACAGAGGCAGCTTATGACTACCTTACTTTACGCCGATATGTTACGCATTAGAGTCTAAATAAGCCTTGCAAGAAAAGGCTTTTAGGAGCTAAAACCGATGAGGCAAGGTGTTTATACCTTGCTCCTCGAAAATGCCATTTAACTGCGTAACATTTCAAAGTAAGCTATTATCTGTTTATCTTATCCTTTCTGTTCCTTCGCAAAAAGTTCCGTAGCAAGCATAGGAAAGGGGTACCCTTTCCGTAAAAACAACTCGTTTCTATCTACAACAGTAGGAGCGATTTTTTGTTGGGAATATCTCAATCCTTCAAGTAAATATCAATTTGCAAACTACATATTACGCTTATTTATCTTTCTTTGTAATAATTATTTTTTGAATTTTTTTATTTCTCCCAAAGGATGAATACAGATGTTGTGTTAATGAATTCCAACCGGATATATTGACCTTTTTGGCTCCCATTCTCAACGATCTGCGAATACATTCCGCTATTACAGCTTTGGCAAATCCTCTGCCTTCTTCCTCTTTTTTAGTGCATACAACTTCTATTTCCACATCCAAATTTGCAGCATCAAAATATCCCACACATGAGGAAACAGGATTCTTACTTTCATCAAGTAAAACTATACACAATTCCTTTTTGATACAAGGATTTTCTCTTGAATAACAGTATGCCCATGCAATCTCTTCATCAAAATTGGCACCGGGATTAAATACAGAAAAACGGAATCGTTCCATCCTCTCTTTATCCAAAAAAACATTTTCATCAGTCAAAGTATATCCGTTAGGCAAGTCTATTGAAGAAAGAACGATATTCTCCGCACAATATTCATAGGTAATGTCTGCGTAACTCACATTAATATATTTATGGTTGCGAAGAACTTCTATTTCTAACAAACGGTCTTCTGAACAATAAATGGAATATGTATTTCCAAAATTACCACCCTTATCCAAAAAACATACCATTTCTTCTAAAACCTGTTCATCATCCTGAGCAAATATTGTAGCAGTATTCCCTCCACACGCTTCTAGGATAATAAAACCTAGCAATACTCCAGCTTCATCAAAAAACAATTCCGCCGATTTTGAAAATAATTCCGGATTTCTAGATTCCGGCGTCCATAGGCCATATCTCCAACTATATAATCGCCCCAATGTCCAATTATGATTTCCTTTTCCATACAAATCTTCCTGAAAACAGACCATGTTCTGAAAATCATTTGATTCAAGAATGATATTTCTATGAGCTATTTTATTCATAAATATACCTCTGTAATTTGCATTCCATTGATGTCTATAAAATTTAAATTATATTATTCAAATAGGCAGTTGTCTATATTTTTTCGCGTTCTCCTTCTTGAAAATAGCAGACAAGAGAACGAAAGCAGTATGCACTTTTGTCCGCACACGATATAATATTCATTACATCTGTCTATATTACCCTATATCACCGTAGAAAATCCGGGCACCATTTGGGCACCAAAATGTGAAAAATTATTGTTTTGAGTATCTTTATCTGTGTAAAAAAGTTAGTATTTACAAGGGTTTTCACAGTGTAATGCTTTTTAATGGCGCAAAACAAATACTTTTTTTTATCCTGTACTTCTCTTCTTTTGTGCTTGACACACATTAGCAGGTTTGCTGGTCTGCTGTATCCACGCTTGATTATGAAAATAGCCTCGTGCCCCAAAAACGTGAGCACGGACTTCATGCGCCGCTCAAGTCATGCCCTCAGCGGCACAGGTTTAAGGTGGTGTGAAGAGACCGCTTATTAGCTTAGTTCCTGTAATGAGTTCATAAACTTACACGATTTATTGACGAACTCATTATCTCAAATTGAGATCGACCAACAGACCCCGTACTTATCAATAATCGTTCCACAATATTTGCTCCAGGGAAGTTCATGCAGCGGCTCTAAAACAATGCCCCCATCGCTCAAAACTTGAAAAGCTTTGTCAACCGCTTCGACGGTGCCCATTTCAAATGCATTAAACGTCATTGTATCCCATCTGTTCTTATGAACGATACTGACGTCGCATGGGTTTTGCGCTTCCGACAGCGCCAAAAAGAATTCTCCATTTACAGATAGCTCACAGTGCTCGTATTCGGTGTTATCTTCATTTATTAACTCAAGGGTTTTTTCCGCGCCAAAGGCTCTGCAATAGGTCTCTGCTGCTTCAAAACTGTTTTTTACATATACCTGTGGGTAATTTTTCATAAGCGCCTCCTTATTTTTATGAAGCAGATCTCGTTCCGCATGTTACTTCAGTGAATGACCGCTGCCGCGCCGGACTTCATGCATTGCTCCTGAAAGCTCACCGAACAGGTGCAGCTCCAAAAAAAGATTACTACAGCGATGTTATCAATCAGACCACCATCCTTTCCATAAAGACCCAATGCAGACGGACACAACTCTCAATATTCACCAGAATCACTGATCTTTTTAATAACGCCAATGTAATCGTGTGCCGTTCCTTCAAAGGTTTCCGGGTCGACAGGATGATGGATGTTGTAAAGCACTCCAGTGTCTCCTGTCCTTCCCAGATCGTTCTCGTTCATATGCCTATGATCAATATGAACGTTTACGATTTCAAAGCAGGCCAGAACATCGTCTTCACCTTCAGCAATTTCCTTCTCCCACTTTAAGCGACACTCCAGATTCATAAAACACTCGTCGATCAAAGGGGCATTCACGATTTCTGCCCGGACCGAAGTCAGACCGGCTGCCAGGATCTCATCTATCTCAAAACCGTTGTTTTGGCAAGTTGACATACACCTATCATACAAGTCGGCAGACATAAAATTGATGACGGCGTCACCTGTTTGGTGGAGTGTTTGATAGAGATGTCCGTGCTTGCTGACAGCGGAAACAATGGCATGGTAGCCGCTTTTTCCACCTGTAAACGTAGTCCATGACTGCATACAAGCATTGGACAATCCGTTGCTCTTATATGACGTCATTATGTAAAGCGGGGAAGGGACGGAAATAACAAACTCCATCCAATTAAACCCATACATGTTCATGTTCTCCATTGACGCAGGCAATGAGCTGAATTGCTTTTTCATCCTAACCTCCATAATACGCATAACTGACCTTGGCATTTTTCGGGGTTCATTCCAGACCGTATAGCTTGAAAGGCTGTGTCCGCAATGCGCACTCATAAAGCTGCACGACAGGCTTTACCTGACATAACATGCATTTGCTTTGCCCTATCATACTATCAACGATATACCCACGCTCATATGCGAGTTTTTGGATTTTGTACCAGGGCTTTGTCTCAGGACTCCAGGCCTCTATGAACCAATCGTCCTCCGGGTACTTTGCTCTTGCCTCTTCAGAGGGTTTGAACCTGTCCCTGATGCTCTGGGGCATACAGCCTTCGACATAGTGCATGGAAGACATTCTGTAAATGTCAACGCCGATAAGCAGCGCTGCTCCGCCCTCGTCTATTATTTTTTGAAAGCCCGATGCAGCGTGCTGTTCAGCATCCTTGCCCCACGCTGAGACCCTGTAATGGCCCTCCCCTGTAATGACGCCGGGCATTTGCCGGAAGGTGTCCGATACGATCCCCATCCCGGATCTCTCACTGTTTTCATGCAGATTCCTTACTTTGAGCGTGAGTCCCAGTGCTCTGTCCTCGTCGCTCAGAGGAAAATCTCGCGAATTCAAAAACGACGGCATTACGATAGCTCCATCATTCCCGACGGTGCTTTGCAAGGCGGTTATGACTGTTTGTGCTCCTCCCTCAACATATCCAAAGCTGCTGAGAGAGCAGTGGACCTCGAGCATCATTCCTCTTTTGACCCCCAGAGCTGAAAAGCCATCCTGCATTTCGCTGAGCGTAACAGTCTCACCGTTCATGTTCAAGCAGCCTCTCTCCATAAAATGACGTAAAATCGTGATATACATTAATTTTAACGATAAAATAATTGAATATAGTAACGGCTCCCGTCACATCCGCTGCTTTGACCAAACGAAAAACGGGAGCCTGTACTTGTAGGGCATTATATATTTTGGGTATTGTAATGTCAATACAAATATTGCTACAAATAGTCAAAACTGAGCTTTTTAAGATGCGAACTTATGTCCTGTGAATGAGCAAGCCATAAAATGCTTCACAAGCCGGACTCAATTAGTTGAATGATCTCCTCTTCGGTTTGGAAGAGGTCATAGTCTCCAACATGCTGTCCGGTGTAATGATAGAGGACACCGTTCGCCTCGTTGTTTCGCAAAGCGCGAGTTAATCGCTCCGAGCCGTTTTCAGCAATGAAACGTGAAAAGGCGCGGATACGGGTGCTGGCAAACATGGGGGCGCCACATGCAAAATTTCCGCACTCCCAACAACCTGCAATTCTCTTGGCATTACAACAAACCCAATGCTTGCAGGCGTTTCTATCCCGCTGACAGCCTGCCATACAGCCGCCGCAGTGCTTGTTTTCGCTGCAAACACAGCAGGCCAGTCCGCAAAAAGCGATTCCCTTGCTCTCGTCAAATGCCTTTGCGGCAGGACGCTCATAGTATCCCGCCTGAGGAAAGAATTGGACCGACGGAACAAAGCCGTATTTTTTCAGGAGCGGCAATCTTTCGAGTGTGTTTTTGACTTTGATTTTCAAGCTCCCCACTTGAAAGTCCCTGATAAAGCGCAAGACAGCCAATCTTATGAATTCTTCCAAATACTCCTCTTTGTCATATTCCGTGGCGATATCGACCGTTAAAATTCCGGATTCCCCGCCGAAAATTCCAATGGTGCCGACTGCCCGGCCAACAGTCTTCGGAATAATTGAAAACCGTATATACCTGTGCCGGCGGTACTCATCCAGCCAGAACCTAATGCAGTTTTCCATTTCCTCGATCGTTGTACAGTAGAAATTGCGTGTACAGTTATCAGCGTTCATTTTGGACACGGCCGTCTTGTCAGAGTAACACGATAAAAGGGACTCGGCGTCCGCCAATCTGACTTGCCTTAACCTAAACGACGCCGTTTCGTATACAGGACAGTCCTCAAAAACATTTAGCGCTATCATTCCTGCACCTCCTTCAGTGACTATTGTACAAAGCGAACTGCGACATCGTTATGTCGTAGTTTTGTACATGGAAACCACTTTTTCTGCGCAGGAGATCAATTTCTGTTTCACATGTTCTGGAGATATGACCTCTATTTTGTCTCCGAACGAGAGCATGGTGCCGAGCCAAAGCTGTTCGCTCTCAACAATGGTCAGCTCCATGATAGCCTTTTCATCATCCAAATATCTTATAACCTTGCCCTTGAGATATTCGCAGGACTTGATTATCAGTTCGGGATCGCACTTCACGATTACGGTTGTATATCGCCTGTCATCTTGTTTATCGTGAGCTGAAAGTATAGTCTGAGGCGAACCATGCTCCTTTGAAAAGCCGTTTTCAGTGGTTTCAAGCTCTTCCATTCTCAAAAGCTTGTATGTTCTGTAATCCTCTTTGGCAACTGAATAGGCCAGAAGGTACCAGGAATACCACCTGTATAGCACCGCTATGGGCTCCACTGTATGCAGCCGCTTATCACCCATGGCATTTGTATAGGAAAACTTGACGGTCTTTTTGCTGGCGATTGCGGACTGAAGCGCCGGCAGAAATCTGCTGTTTCCTTCCTGCAGCACTGAAAGATCTAGGATCGTTCCTATATCAGGCTTATCCAGAAACGAGACAATGCGCTCAGAAATATTTGAAACTTTGGGATCTCCTGTTGCTGATGAGAGCCCGTTCAGGGCGGTCAGAATGTAGGCATAATCATCCTGCAAAATGACATGGTTGCATAGAGTGAACCTCTCTGTCAATTCATAGCCGCCGGTTGTTCCGGTGAACGCTACAACCGGTATGCCGGCGGCGCACAGTGAATCGATGTCCCTCTGTATAGTACGGACCGAAACTTCAAAACGGCTGGCCAGCTCCTTTGCAGAGGTTCGCCCGTGATTCATGAGGAAAACCGTTATCGCGTATAGTCTCTCCGACTTCATTGATACCACCTGCATCTCCATAATCAAGTCTCAAGCTCGAGCGAGGGCTAGGGCAGGGAGATAAAACATATGTACAAATAGGGCAATCTGCATTATAATTGCGAAAAACGCCAAATATTTGAGCGTCGGAAATGAGGGAAGGGGTTAAAAGCACATATACGGAATCGAGTACAGGACGGACTGCAAACCATTGTCGCCTGAGTGTGACAATAAGTCAAGCCTGTTGTTTGAGCGTTGTGCCGAGGCTGCAGATGCTGCAGGATATTTTAGGAGGTGTTACAAATGAAAGAACCGGAAAAGACCATTGGCGGGATGATAGACAAAGCGGGAACATGTTTTATTTCGTATGTGGACGAGGACGGATTCCCGGTCACAAAGGCGATGCTGCCGCCGAGAGAGAGGAACGGTATCAAGGAGCTGTGGTTTTCCACGAACACATCATCGAACAAGGTGAAGTCATTCAGGAGAAACAATAAAGCCGGAGTTTATTTTATGGACAGGCGTTTTTTCAGGGGTGTCAACCTTTCGGGGACGGTGGAAGTGCTGGAAACGGCTGAGGCAAAAATGAGGATATGGAGAGAAGGCGACACCTTGTATTACAAGGAGGGCGTGAACGATCCGGACTACTGCGTGCTAAGATTTACGGCCGCTCGGGGGAGCTATTACAGCAACTTCAAGTCGGAGCATTTTGAAATACCGGGGCTCTCGAGTGAGGAGCGCTGAATATATATGTCTTTTAGATTGCTTACGCAACCTCTACAAAAGTGGCGGGTAAAATATGTGCTATTATTTAGATTGACAAAGAATAATGCGAAGAATATAATGTAGCTGTAAATATTGACAATGTGAGCTCCCGTGACAAATTGCTTGACCAAAATTGCACATCAGACGGGGGCTATTATTGTACGCACCTATTGAAACGTTAAAATAAACAGTATTAACGGTTCAATAAAAACAATATGTGCGAAAGATGAGTGGACTATGAAAAAAGTCAGCATAAAAGACGTTGCAAAGGAAGCGGGAGTGTCTCCAACGACCGTATCCTATATCCTGAATAATAATAAAAACGTCTCCATTACGCCGGAGACAAGGGACAGGGTGCTTGCGGCGGCGGAAAAGCTGAAGTATGTGCCCAGCCAGGTCGCCAAGACCCTGGGTTCGAGCAGGGTGTTGGGAAAGACACAATCTAAAATGATCGGGGTCGTGATCCCACAGACAGAGGACACAGCAGCGGACGCTTACATCATGCTGAGCAACCCCTTTTACAGCACTTTTCTGAGCGCGGTGGAGTTTGAGATGCGCCGGGCCAACTACCATGTTCTTGTCACAGGCACCAACAGGGGGCAGAGCTACATTGAGGTTGTGAAAAGCCGGGCCCTTGACGGAGTGATAATAATCGGCATGTACCCGTCTGAGGACGTTGAGGAGTACAGGCGCTTCAACATCCCCACGGTCCTGGTGGACTGCTACGGCAGCTCGGGAGAGGGCTTTTACAGCATCCGCACGGACGACAGGCTCGGCGGATACATGGCGACGAAATATCTCCTGGACATGGGGCACCGCAGCATCGCCTTCGTTTCAGGCGAGATCAAGGAGGACGGCGTCAACTACATGCGTTACCTGGGCTATCTTGACGCGCTCAAGGAATTCGGAGTCAAGTGCGACGCCCGCCTGACATTTGACGGCTATGTCGGCTTCAGCTACGGCGCCGAAGCGGCTGAGACCATAGCAAGGTCAAACAGGCGCCGAAAGCAGAAGATAACGGCAGTGTTCGCCACGTCGGACATAACGGCCATCGGCCTTATAAAAGGGCTGAGTGAGAACGGCCTATCCGTGCCGGACGACATCTCGGTCATGGGTTTTGACGACATAGACTACGCGGAGATGTGCGTGCCCGGCCTTACAACGGTGCGGCAGAACATAATCCTGAAAGGGCATGAAGCCGCGAAGCTGATCATAAAGGCCATGAACGGCGAAGAGGCCGCGAGCGAGACGATAATCCCGATGCAGTTGGTGGAGAGGTCTTCTGTAAAGAAATTTGAGATGTACACGGAGGTAACATGAAATACAAGCACATTCCGGGCGGACTGTTCCCCCACTTCGACTGCGGCTTTGAGCGCAGACCGCTATGGGCGGAGCCGGGAGCGGAGCTCTCCATCGGCTGCAGGCTTGACTCGGGTGCGGAACGGCTTGCGCTGAACGTATTGTACGCAGGAGAAGCTCATATACTTGATGGTGAGCTGGTAAATACCAACGACCTTGGGCAGAAGTATTTCAGCTTCACCATGACGGCTCCGCTGACGGGCGAAAGTTTTGACTATCGCTTCGTTTCGGAAACCGGAGAACTAAGTAAAACATATTCTTGCCCGCTGACGCGACGCAGGAGGCTCCCTTTCGTGGGAAGCTGCCGCTGCGAGAACGGAATTTGGGCGGCATTTGGAACGGATACACTGGAAGTCGGACTGAAAATTGAGCTATTCCCATGTATCCGTTTGATTTTTACAACTAACTTTAACGTTAAAATAAACTATAAATCTGAATTACATGAACAATTCGAGCCAAATTACGAGATCGTCAGGGAAGACGGACAGCTCCGGCTTAGTAAGGACGGCCGCACACTGTTTGAAGCAGCTGACGAAATTGAGGTCCGGGTGTCCGGCGGGAAAGTGATCGAGCTCAGCTTTGGGCTCAGACTCCCCGGCAGGGCCGCATATGGCTTCGGAGAGAAATTCGACCGTGTGGACCAGGCGGGACTCAAGCCGCTGAACTACGTCGTTGAGCAGTATTCGCATCAGCAGGACAAAAGCTATATGCCGGTGCCGTTCATGTTCACAGACGCCGGGGTCAGCTTCCTTCAGAGAGGTTTTTCGCGCTCGCAGTTTGATTTGAGCCGGGGCTCAGACGGGAAGCTGCTCTCCGCGGATATCTCCTGCAGCTGCCCTGAGGGAGACGTCATATACGAGGCCGTGATCAACGAGGGGACGCCCGCCGAGCTGATAAGGGCATACGCGGAAGAGACGGGGTATCCCTCGCTCCCCCCGGAATGGGCGTTCGGGCCGTGGATGTCGTCGAACGGCTGGAATACGCAGGCCGAGGCCGAGGAACAGCTTGACAGGATGAGCGAGACCTCGATACCGGCGTCGGTGATGGTGCTCGAGGCCTGGAGCGATGAGGAGACGTTCTACATATGGAACGACGCCGAGTACGAGCCGCGTGAGGACGGCGGGGCGTTCAGGTACGAGGACTTCAGCTTCCGCCGGGACGGAAAATGGCCGGACCCGATGGCCTTTGCAAACAAGCTGGAACAGGCCGGAGTCAAGCTGGTGCTGTGGCAGATACCTGTCATCAAGTATGAGCGGGCGGAGCACGGCAGACAGCTGGACCTTGACGAAAAATACGCCATTGAGAACGGGCTCTGCATAAAAAACGGCGACGGCAGCCCATACCGGATAACCGAGATGTGGTTCGGCAATTCCCTGATGCCGGACTTCACGAATCCGGAGACCCGGCGCTGGTGGTTTGAAAAGCGCAGATATCTGACCGAGCAGATGCACGTGGCCGGCTTCAAGACGGACGGCGGCGAGTTCCTGTTCGACCCCGAGGCGTACAGCTCGGACGGGTGCACGGGCTATGAACTGCACAATGAGTATCCGCTGCTGTACGAGGGCGCTTACCACGAATTTATGGATGAGACCATCGGCCGCGGAAAGGGCCTTACATTCAGCCGTGCAGGCTTTACGGGGGCGCAGAAGTATCCGGCTCACTGGGCTGGAGACCAGGTGTCGGAGTTCTCAGAGCTGAGGGGACAGCTCGTCGCGGGCTTGTCGCTGGGACTGACGGGGGTGCCGTTCTGGGGATTTGACATAGGCGGCTTTGCCGGAAATTTTCCGAGCACGGAGCTGTATCTGCGCTCTGCCGCCTTCGCGGCCTTCGCCCCGATAATGCAGTTCCACTCCGAGCCAAGGTACGGCCAGTACTACATGACAGAACGCGAGCACTGGAACAATGACCGCAGCCCCTGGAACATGGCGGAGGCAAACCGGGACGAGAGCATAGTCCCGATATACCGGCTGTTCGCCAATCTGAGGATGAATCTGATGCCCTATATCCTCGGCGAGGCGAGATACAGCAGCCGGACGGCCAGGCCGATGATGGCGCATCTCATCTACGACTTCCTTGAGTCGGACGGCGATGCCGTAATGGACATCGAAGACGAGTATATGTTCGGCCGCAGCCTGTTGGTCGCCCCCATAATAACAGAGGGCGAGAGCTCGAGGAGCATATATCTGCCCCGCGGCCGCTGGCTGGACTTCTGGACGGGCGAGACGATAGAAGGCGGCGTAAGAGTGGAGAGAGCGTGCGGGCTGGACAGAATACCTGTTTTCGTTAAATACGGCTCTGTGCTGCCGGTCAGCCTGAACAGCGGCATGTGTATGGGTACCACGACGCCGGAAGGCCGGATGGGCAACACACTGGGCAAATACGAGAATTTCGCGCTTCTGATATACGGCGGTTTGGCGGAAGCGGATATAGAGGACGACGCAGCCGGAAAGTTCCGCCTGAGCTGGTCGAAGGGGAAACCGGTGACAGAGGGTGAGAGGCGCTGCCCTGTTTCAGTATTTCTGATGGAAGAGGGACTGCCCTGCCCGGACGGAGACGACCGCGTCGGAGGGAACATTTTTGGGCGCAGCATGAACGGCATAAGAATAGAATGAGGCTCTTGGGGGAGGTAAACGTGTCAGAATATTTGGTAACGGGAAACGAATACGTGTCTCTGCCCACCATCAGGCAGAGGGATGGGGCGATAGAGAGCCTGAGCTTCCTGCACATGGGCGCAAAGGGCATGATAGAGCTCTGCGGCGGTCCTGATAAGCCGCTTATAGCGCCGTTCGCGGAGATAAACGGTCTGAGCATGCCCGAGGGAGGCCTGCGGTGGAAGCGCCTCAACAGCTGGGTGCCGCAGTTTGAGACTGAATACGGAGGATGCAGGCTGGAGGGGACTTTGCTGGCTCCCTTGGGAGAGCGGGGCTTCGGGTACAGGCTGGTGTTAAATGCCGGAGCCGACGGTGCGGGATACAAGCTGGGCGTGAACGGCTGCTGGGCTGAGGCGCTTCACTCCGTGAACGAGAGCAAGCCCATAGAGGCTGAAAAGCACGTGTATGCGAGCGGTTGGAACCACAGCTTTGTGATGGATATGCGTCCGGGCCTGTCGCTCTTTGCCTTCGCTCCGATATTCACCGAGGACAGAACGACCTGCGATGTGCAGGACTGGTTTGAAAAGCGCGGAGATCAGGTCTGCTTCGGCCTGGAGCTCCACGGGCGGCTTGAGCCGGGCGAAAGCAAGGAACTGTGCATATGGTTCGGGCTCGGCTTTGAGGAGGTCGCAGCCTCTACCTCGGCAAAGGAGATGCTGCGCCAGGGTTACGAGGCAGAGCTGCAAAAGACCCTTGACTGGCTGGCAAAGCGAGAGCGCACTGTCGGAGACCCAAAGCTGGATGAGACGCTGAACCTGAACATGTTCTTCAGTTACTTCTTCGGCGGCGGGCTGACGCTAGACACGGAGGAGTTCGTGCTCGTGACCTCACGGAGCCCGCGCTACTACGTCAGCGCGGCGTACTGGGACAGGGACAGCCTGCTCTGGAGCTTCCCGGCAATCCTCATGGCGGACAGCGAGACCGCAGCCGAGATGCTCCGCTATGTGTTCACGAGGCAGATAAGGAATATAGGCGTCCACAGCCGCTTCATAGACGGCACGCTGCTCGAACCGGGCTTTGAACTTGACGAGCTCTGCGCTCCCATAATAGCGCTGGGCATGTATGTGGAGAAGACCGGGGACAGCTCAATACTCAACGAGGACTGCGTCAAGCGCGGCGCCGACAGGATACTGAAGCTGTTGAGTACAAAGCGCAGCTCAGAGGCCGCCCTGTACGAGACCTTCCTTCAGCCGACGGACGATATGCGCAGCTATCCATATATCTGTTACGACAATGTGCTGGTGTGGTACATACTTGGGAAGCTCGACGCACTGTATCCCGGCAGATGGCAGGGCCTGACGGAAGAGGCCGGAGCGGTGAGGGCCGCGATCATGGAGCACTGCGTAAAGGAAAAGGACGGAAAGCCGATGTTCGCCTGGTCGGTGGACCTGAAGGGCGGCTGGGACATATATGACGAGCCCCCCGGGAGCCTCCTGCTGCTGCCGCACTACGGCTTCTGCGGCATGGATGACGAGATCTGGAAAAATACGGCCGAGGTAATACGAAGGAAGGACTACCCCTACTCCTTTGCGGACTGCCCGATAGCAGAGATAGGATGCCCGCACGCGCCGCATCCCTGGGTGCTTAGCATATCCAACAGCCTGCTCTCGGACAGAAAGGAGGAAGCCGGAAAGCACCTCTCGCTCTGCATTATGGACAACGGCATAGCCTGCGAGAGCGTCGATGAGTACACAGGGGAGAGCAGGACCGGCGATGCCTTTGCCACATGCGCGGGCTTTTTGGCATACGCCATAGACAGCGCCTTCGGCGGGAGAAAGCGGGTGATGGAGTGAAGATCCTGCCTTGGGTGATAGAAACCGAAGACTGCGGCAAGGAGAGCCGTGAGTTTCGGGAGAGCATATTCTCGCTCGGCAACGGATACATGGGTACCCGGGGGTATCGTCCTGAGCAGCCCGGGGTCCACAGCGCATGGCGTTCTACCTTTATTTCCGGCTTTTTCGAGTACATCCGCCCGGGAATAACAGACATGGTGAATCAGCCCGACTTCTCGGCGACGGAGCTCAGGATATCCGGCCGGCCTGTTACGGAGCTTGGGATCTCGGAGTGCGTACAGAGGCTGCACATGGATAGCGGCCTTGTCGAGTGGGAGTATACGGCGGAGGCGGACGGAGCCGCTGTGCACGTGCGGGTGGAGAAATTCCTGAGCATGGCAAACAGGCACACGGCGGCCATGAGGTTCACGCTTACCCCAAAGAGCTCGGCTGTGGACTGCTCGGTAGCCGTAGGCCTGGACGGGGCGGTCAGGAACCTGCCCATTGCAGACAACCAACTCCAGGACAACACAGAATTTGCGCGTATCTGGGGAGAGCTAGACACAAAGCCGCTTGAGGGCGGCGGGATGCTCACCGCAAAAACTTCTGAGAGCGGCCGCGTAACGGCGATGTGCTTTTCGGCCAGTTGCGCCGGAGACGCAGTGTGTTCAAGAGAACTGCGGGAAGATTATGTGGGCAGCCGCTTTGAAGCAAGGCTGGAGCCGGGCCGCAGCCTCACAGTTGAAAAGCTCATTTCCGTCGCCTGCTTCAGAGACGGCGCGGAGCCTGAAAGAATCGCGTATGAAGCCCTGAAAAGCGTGGAGTCAAAGGGATTTGACGGCATGCTCGAGGATACGAAGCGGGCCTGGTCGGAAATTTGGAGCGACCTGGATATCAAGCTCACCGGTTGCGACGAGTGGCAGGGAGCCCTTCGCTATAACATCTTTCAGCTCATCCAGTCCACGCCGGAGGGCGACGGCAGGGCCAGCATCGGCGCAAGAGGCCTGACTCACGGCAGATACAAGGGCTGCTACTTCTGGGACACAGAGATATTCATGATGCCCATGCTCACATGCATGAGGCCTGGCGCAGCCCGCAGCCTGCTCGAGTACAGGTACAACACGCTCGACGACGCCGTCAAGAGCGCCGAAGGCTTTTCGGCAAAGGGCGCGAGATATTCCTGGATGTCGGCCGACACAGGCTTTGAGCAGTGCGAGACCTGGGATACCGGCTGCTGCGAGATACACATAACGGCAGACATTGCCTACGCCATAGGCAGCTATTGCAGGCAGACGGGAGACATTGGCTTCCTTCTCGACTGCGGCTGCGAGATACTGGTACAGACGGCCAGATACTGGACCGACCGTTTCAACTATTGCCCCGGCGAGGACAAATACCATCTGCTGTTTGTAAAAGGTCCTGACGAATACTGCGGCGTGACAACCGACGATTTCTACTCCGTAAGAATGGCGGCCCATAACCTGCGCCTTGCGGCGGAAGCGGTGGACACAGTCAGACGCGGATTCCGCAAGAAGTGGGAGAGCCTGCGTGAAAAGCTCGCTATTGACGACAGCGAGCCGAAAAAATGGCTGGAGATCGCCGAAAAGACCTCTCAGCGCTACGACGCGGGGAAAAAGCTCTGGATCCAGGACTCAACATTTGAATATCTCGAGCCCTTGGATATAGAGACACACAAGACGGGAAATCTGCCGCTTTACAGAACCATCAGCTTTGACAGGCTCCAGAGATACAAGGTCCTCAAGCAGCCGGCGGTGCTCATGTATATGGCGCTCATGCCGGAGGAATTCAGCATGGAAGAGCTGCGTGCCGCCTGGGATTACTATGAGCCCAAGACCCTGCACGACTCGACCCTGAGCTACGGCATACACGCCATGCTGGCGGCCCGGCTGGGGCTGGAGGATAAGGCGGTGAGCTACTTTGAAAAGTCCCTGTTCCTTGACCTCAAGGATGTGATGTCAAACACGGGACACGAGGGGATACACACGGCATCTCTCGGTGCGACGTGGCAGGCGATGGTGTTCGGCTTTTGCGGACTGAAACAGCAGGGCGGACGACCGGTGTGTGAGCCTAGACTGCCGGCGATCATCGAGTCTGTTGAGTTCAGCGTGCAGTGCGAGGGCAAACGATTCGCAGTACATATAACCGGACAAGAAGCAAATATTGCCGAAGTATGCAAATTTTAACGTTAAAGTTATAATTAATTCTCCCTGTAGAGAGCCGTCCTGCTCGCGGTCGGCACGACAACGGGGGGAGTTGATCGATAGAACAACATCATCAAAAAGTCAGGAGGAATCAAAAAATGAAGAATTGGAAGAAGCTATTGTCACTGTGCCTTGCGCTCATCATGATGCTTGGCCTGCTATCGGCTTGCGGCCAGGAGCCGACCGAAACGAGCGAGCCGCCCGCCGATGTGACAGACGCAGCCCCCGCAGATACCGGCGAAGAAGCCCCCGCTGTCGAGGACGTCTACGCTATGGAAGGCTCGGTCACGATAGCCTATCCCGAAGGTGAGACGGCTGAGATCCAGCCCGTGCTCGAGGCCTTCCGCGCCCAGTATCCGAACATCGAAGTCGTTGAGGAGCCCTTTGCCGGTTCTGAGTCCGGCGCATTCAACGAGTATCTTGCCCAGACGGCGGCCGCCAACAGCATGCCCGACCTGATGTGGCTTGACTGGAACGATTTTGCCCCCGAGGTCGCTAGCGGGTTTGTGTATGATATCACCGACCTGTTCTTCTCAGACCCCGAGTCCGAATATGTCCCCTCCGGCATGACCGATCCCTACACATACGGCGGCAAGCTCTACGCCCTGCCCTGCCAGATGAATGCCATGGGCATAACGATGAACCTCGATATGCTCGATGAACTGAATATTGAGAAGCCGGGCTATGACTGGACGATGGATGAGTTCATTGAGATCGTTAAGAAGGGCATCACGGCCAATACCGTCGGCGCCGCCACTCTTGAAGATCTTGACAACGTCTATTCCGCTCAGGCCGAAGGCTGGTGGTATCCCGCCTACGACTTTGTCAACCAGAAGTTCGACTTCACCAATATGTGGGTCCCGGCCATGAACAGGCTGGCTGAGCTGCGCGCAGTCCCCGGCCTTGAGGCCTGGATCATGCGCTACCCGAAGCTTGAGGACGACACGACCTCCCTTGACTCCGAGTACGTCGCCAAGTTCGGCGAGGCCGGCAAGGACGACAATCACTATACCTTCAAAAACGGTCTGGCCCTGCTTTGCACCAACGCCACCTACAACGATAACTGGATGCGCAACGAGTGCCAGGTCAACTGGGACTACTGGCCGTATCCGCGGGTAGATGAGAATACCCCGACCTACACCCCCATCCACGTCGACTGCGCCTACCTCACCAGCACCTGCGCCGACCCGCAGGCCGCCTTCCAGCTGCTCAAGTGGCTGACCTACGGTGTCGAGGGCAACCTCCAGAGGCTTGATATCTTCGCGGCACGCAGCGACGGCGAGTTCGCCGGCGACCAGCACAGCTGCGCGGCCGACGTAGCGCTCATGGCGCGCCATGCGATGAAGGACGACACGTTCCGCGCCATCGTCGCGCAGGACGTCGCGAACATCGACGTGACCGGCGAGGACGGCACGCACCGCGTGGTGGAGCTGCATTCGACCGACACGCTCATCGGCACCTACGAAGGCGCGTGCGGCATCAAGACGGGCCTCACCGACCGGGCAGGCGCTTCGTTCGCGGGCGCTTGCACGCGCGACGGCCGGACGCTCTACGCGGTCGTCATCAACTCCACGTCCGAGGAGCAGCGCTTCGCGGACGCGACGGCGCTGTACGACTGGGTCTTCGAGCACGAGGTCGACTATCCTCTTGCGCACAGCCCTCAGACGACGACGGCGACGCTGCAGGGCCAGACCCGGCAGGTGCCCGTGATCGCCGAGGTGGCCCATGCCGGCTGGATCGACGCCACGGTGAAGGTCACGCTGGCCGATCCGGATGCGAGCGTGAAGGTGTTCGACCTGAACGGCAACGTGAGCCAGTCGCTCGCGCTTGACGAGCTGACCGGCGACGTGCGCGCCGGCGACAAGGTGGGCACCATCACCTTCAAGCAGCGCAACACCGTCATCGCCACGATGGACCTCGTGGCATGCGAGGACGTCGACGCGCCCGACTTCTTCGAGGGCGTGGGCGTGTGGTGGGACCGCCTGTTCCGCAGCTTCTCCGGAGGCCAGGAAGTGGCGCGTTCCATCACGCTCAACGAGACGCCGCTCGTCATCGACAAGACCGCGTCCGCAGCGTAGCGCCGGACTGAAGAGAGGATACGCCATGAGCATGTGCCCTGTTTGCAACAACCCCATCGATTCGCAGGCTCCGGTCTGCCCGCATTGCGGGTTCAAGCTGCTCGGATCCACCCAGCGTTTCGAGCCGGTGTCGTTCGGCGACGATGCACTGCCCGTCGCGGCCGCCCCCCAGGCCGCTGCCGCCCTCCACGTGGTGCGCGGCCCGCAGACCGGGGTCACCTACCAACTGGGCGATCAGGCGCTCACCATCGGGCGCAGCCCGCAGTGCGACCTGTTCCTCAACGATATGACCGTGTCGCGCGAGCACGCTTCGGTCGAGCCTGCGGACGGCGGCTACGTCATCCGCGACGCCAACTCGTTCAACGGCGTATGGGTGAACAACGAAAGCGTGGAAACGCGCCGGCTCGTCTCGGGAGACGTCATCCAGATCGGCGCCTTCTGCCTGGTCTACAAGGAGGAGTAGACGCGATCTCGCGTGTCGACAGGCGCGCTTCGCACTGCACCCAGGATGGCAACATGCGCAAAACGCGCGCCGTTCGGCTCGGTTTTGGACGTTTGACCGGGGCGGGCGGTGCGCGTTGCCGTATAATTCCCCAGTGGGTTTATCACACGGAAGGGTTCGCTCATGGAATTGATGTCAGGCAACGAGGCAATAGCCCAGGGGGCATGGGAGGCCGGCGCGCGCATCGGCGTGGCCTATCCCGGCACGCCGTCGACGGAGACGCTCGAGGCGTTCGCGAAGAAGGACGGCGTGTACGCCGAATGGTGCGTGAACGAGAAGGTGGCGGTGGAAGTGGGCATCGGGGCATCTGCCGCTGGCGCGCGGGTGCTTGCCACCATGAAGCACGTCGGCGTGAACGTGGCGGCCGACCCGCTGTTCACGGCCGCCTACACCGGCGTGGGCGGAGGCATGGTGATCCTGGCCGCCGACGATCCCGGCATGTACTCGTCGCAGAACGAGCAGGACTCCCACTGGTACGCCCGCGCGGCGCACATCCCCATGCTCGACCCCGCCGACTCAGCCGAGGCGCTGCGCTTCACGCGCGAGGCCTACGAGCTTTCCGAGCGCTTCGACGTGCCGGTCTTCGTGCGCTCGTCGGTGCGCATCTCGCACACCAAGACCCCCGTGGAGCCGGGGCCGCGCGTGGAGGCCCCGCATGTCCCGTACGAGACGAACCCGGCCAAGTGGGTTATGATGCCGGCCTTCGCCAAGCCTCGGCGCAAGGTGCAGCTCGAACGTATCGAGGCACTGAAGGCGTGGGCCGAGGACTGTCCCTACAACCGGGTGGAGCGACGCGGCGTCGCCGTGGGCGTGGTGTGCGCCGGCTCGGCCTACCAGCATGTCGTGGAGGCGCTCCCCGACGCCTCGGTGTTCAAGCTGGGCTGCACGTGGCCCTTGCCGGCCCGCCGCCTGCGCGACTTCGCGGCGTCGGT
>ERZ826764.2338-NODE-2338-length-18441-cov-14.958012_pt1 | contig 18441 bp, 17 predicted proteins | sample MGYA00519870_ERZ826764 | MGnify/ENA primary metagenome ERZ826764 (study PRJEB31778, sample SAMEA3449239) | human gut metagenome | biome: human gut; feature: human-associated habitat; material: faeces | place: United Kingdom | collected 2010/2012 ...
TTAGGGCAAAGCCCTAAGCGGAGTATGAGGCAGAGCCTCATTCGGCGTAAGCCGATAAGGTGCAGATTAAAGTAAAGAAAGCACGCAAAAGAGGTGCTTTATATGAAAGTTGTATCGGAGTACAAAAATCTGCACCGCCTCCCCTCTCCCCAAGCAAATGTAAATCCGCAAAGAGCGAAGCGATTTTGCGGCACAGCAAACTCGCCCGAATAATCCGTAGGGGCGAACATCGTTCGCCCGCATGGTATGCAACCAGTACCATGTAAACAAAATACCCCCAATAACTTAAATCAAAAAAAATTCAAAACCCCCTTGACAAAACATGAATATATGATATAATAAACATATGAACAGTTATTCATATGATGAATTGAAATGACCCATATCGAATATACTAAAACAATAATAAGAAAAGGAGAGCGAAAATAAATGAGCGAGAATACAGTAAAGCATGAGCATAAACAGTGCGGAGGAAAGAATATAGAGAAAATGGAGGAAATAGGGAAAACAATGCCTGTCGAGGAGGAGATATATGACGTGGCAGAGCTTTTCAAAGTCCTTGGCGACCAAACAAGAGTGAAAATACTCTTTACCCTTATAAAGGACGAAATGTGCGTCTGCGATATAGCCGAGCTGTTGGAAATGTCACAGTCCGCTATCTCGCATCAGCTGAGAGTGCTTAAGCAGGCTAGACTTGTGAAATATAGACGTGAGGGAAAAACAGTCTATTATTCAGTTTCCGATGAACACGTCGCTGTCATACTCAATATGGGTATTGAGCATATCAGCGAGTAAAGAAAGTGATCTGTTTTTTTGTAGTATAGGAGAATGTGAAATGAGTAAAATGACTTTGCTTCTTAAGGAACTCGATTGTCCTCATTGTGCGGAAAAGATCGAGAAACGTGTTGGCGAGCTTTCAGGCGTTAAAAGCTCTAACCTTGACTTTATCAATAAAAAGCTCACAGTTGATTTTGACGGCGATAAAAACGCCCTCTTTACCGAGATAGAAAACGTCGTCCATAAGCTTGAACCTGACGTTGATGTGAAAGAGCTTGGCGATTGTGCTGAGAAAACTCTCTATCTGAAGCTGGAGGATCTCGATTGCCCTAACTGCGGTGAAAAGATAGTAAACCGTGTGGATGAGCTTGCAGGCGTTATTTCATCAAACGTTGATTTTATCAGCAAAAAACTTACTGTCAAAACAGACGGTTCTAACCCTGACCTGCGTATCATGATAGAGGATACCGTCCATCAGCTTGAGCCTGACGTTACTGTTAAGGATTATGGTGCTCAGACAGCAGAGGAAGAGCCTGTGAATGACCATAAGGGCGAGATAGTCAAGCTCTCTGTGGCTATCGTGTTCTTTATCGCATCAATGCTTTTGGATAAGCTTGGAAGCGGCACTGTATGTGAGTATCTCAGTGCAGGCCTTGCAATAGTTGCTTACCTTATCGCAGGTCTTGACGTTGTTATCGCCGCTGTAAGAAACCTTGTTAAAGGCGAGGCTTTTGACGAGTCACTGCTCATGACTATCGCAACAGTTGGCGCATTTGCACTTAAAGACTTCCGTGAGGGTGCAGCCGTTATGCTGTTCTTCCAGGTGGGCGAACTTTTCCAGACTGTCGCAGTAGAGAAGTCAAGAAAATCTATCACAAAGCTTATGGAGCTTAAGCCTGAGTCTGTAACAGTTGTAAGAAACGGCAAAACATACGAGCTTCCTCCTGAGGATATCCTTAAGGACGAGATGATCGCAGTAAAAACAGGCGAGAGAATACCTCTTGACGGTATCGTAACAGAAGGCGAATCAGAGCTTGATACATCAGCACTTACCGGTGAGTTTCTTCCGGTCGAGGTCAAAGCAGGGGACAGCGTACTCAGTGGCTCAACAAACCTGAGAGGACTTCTCAAAGTTCGGGTCACAAATACCTTCCACGAGTCTGCAGTGTCGAAAATTCTCGATATGGTGCAAAACTCCAGCGAAAGAAAAGCCAAGACCGAAAAGTTCATCACACGTTTTGCAAGAGTTTATACCCCTGCGGTAGTAATTGCTGCACTTGCACTCGTGTTTATACCAAGCTTCATTCTGGGCTTTGACCAGTTCTCAAAATGGCTCTATAGAGGACTTCTGTTCCTTGTAATATCCTGCCCATGCGCACTTGTTATCTCAGTGCCTCTCTCGTTCTTCGCAGGAATAGGCGGAGCTTCTAAAAAGGGTATCCTTATCAAAGGTGCAAAAAATCTCGAAACAATGGCAAAGTGCAAAACTCTCGCAGTGGATAAAACAGGTACGCTCACAAAGGGCAAGTTCACTGTCCTCAGCGTAAACCCACAGGGCGTTTCACAGGATATCCTCCTTGAAGCCGCCGCATATGCAGAAAGTATGTCAACTCACCCTATCGGTATCTCCATAGTGCAGAGATACGGCAAGGAAATAGACGGTGCAAGACTTTCTGATGTTGAAGAGATAGCAGGAAACGGTGTAAGAGCAAAGCTTGACGGCAAAGAGATACTTTGCGGAAAGAAAGCGCTCCTTGAAACAAACGGCATTGCCGCACAAAGCTCAGAAGACTCCGCAACAGCAGTTTATGTTGCCCTTGACGGCAAATTCATAGGCGAGATACTTCTCGGTGACGAGATAAAAGAAACCTCTGCCGCAGCCGTTTCAAGACTTAGAGACCTTGGCGTTGAAACTGTCCTCCTCACAGGGGATAAGAAAGATACCGCCGAAAAGGTGGCAAAGAAAGTGGGCATAAAAACATTCTTCAGCGAGCTTCTCCCTGAGAACAAGGTTGAAAAGGTCGAACAGCTTATAAAAGACCCTGACCGCAGACTTGTTGCATTCGCAGGGGACGGAATAAATGACGCACCTGTTATCGCAAGAGCCGATATCGGTATCGCAATGGGCGGTTTAGGCTCAGATATCGCCATAGAAGCCGCAGACGTTGTGCTTATGAATGACGACCCGTCAAGCATAGCAGACGCAGTAAAGATATCCCGAAAGACTATGACAATAGTAAGAGAGAATATAATCTTTGCCCTTGGAGTAAAAGCACTCGTGCTTATATTCGGTGCATTGGGACTTGCAGGAATGTGGCTTGCGGTTTTCGCAGACGTTGGCGTAGCGGTAATAGCTATCCTTAACGCCCTCAGAAGCAGCAGAATAAAATAAGGCTATGTGTAGACCCGCAAATGCGCATAAATACGGCATTTGCTTGTAGGGGCGAACAGTGTTCGCCCGCTTATCCACAACAACGTAAAAATAACAAGGCGGACGCTGGAAAAAGCTCCGCCTTTTTTCTGTCATTGACAATAAGCCTGATATGTACTATAATATTGGTATTGTAAAAATGAACGGAGGTGCGGTCAGGTGTCTAATAAAGACAGACAACAAAACTACACAAACGATAATAAGCCTCAGGACTACTACGAACAGGAATATCAGCGACAGCTTGACGAGTTCAACCGCATAAGCGGTGCGGGCGGACAGCGTGTTCAGCAAATAGACGAGGGCGTGAACGACTTTGACGATTACTATGACGCTGGCTACCCTGATGATCATACACAGGGTACAGCTCAGCCATACGGGCAGGGAAGCCTTTCATCATCAGACTACTCAGGCTCATACAGAGAAAGCGCTCCAAGACGTCAAACCCAGAGCAGACCAACGTCACGTCCCCAAAACAGACAGAGCGATCAGGGCAGGTCGGGTAAATCAGCAAAAAGCAAAAAGACCTCAGCCCCAAGACAAAATAATGACCTGCAATTTGGCAAAAACAATAAAAGCCGTAACGGTCAGACGAACAAAAAAGGTAAAAACAAAGTGGAAAATAAAAAAAGACACCCTATAAAAACCTTTTTCAAGGTGCTTATCATCATACTTTTGGTGGCTTTCATATTGGCAAACGTGCTTATATGGCGATACATAGGCATGGTGAATAAGGTGGAAAGAGGTCAGCGAACGAATACAGACGCTTCCATGAACAGCTCTGATGTGCGGAATATCCTGCTTATAGGCTCTGATACAAGAAACGCTGACGAGCGTGGCAGAACAGACTCCATGATACTTCTTTCCATTAACAGCACCACAAAAGAGATAACAATGACCTCTTTCATGCGTGATATGTATGTGAATATCAAGGGCATTGACGCTGACGGAAACGATATAGACACATGGTCAAAGCTCAATGCGGCGTATGTTTACGGCGGAGCAGAGCTTCTTATGGATACCATAGAGTATAACTTTGATATCGCCGTTGACGATTATGTTTATATCGACTTTCTTTCATTCGTTGATATCGTTGACGCAGTTGGCGGTATCGAGCTTGACATTTCCGACGAAGAAGCCGAGGGCATGAAGCCTCCAATGGCAGAGCAGAACAAGCTTCTTGGCAATAAAAAGGGTACAGACTATCTTGATAAGGGCGGAAAGAAGCTCCATGTAAACGGCAATCAGGCGCTTGCCTATGCAAGACTTAGATATGTTGGCAATGCAGATTTTGAGCGAACAGAACGCCAGAGAACAGTTATCACAAAGATAATCGAAAAGGCGAAAAGCTCAGATCCGCTGACTATAGACAAATTTGCAAAAGCATCAATGTCACATCTTACAACCAATATGTCACAGACACAGCTTTTTGCCCTTACCTATAAGGCGATATTCTCCATGAATTACGAGATAAAGTCCATGAGAATACCTGATGATGATTCCTATTCATATGGCACATCATCTGACGGTCAATCAATTCTCGAAGTGGATTTTGAAGCCTGCAAAGCACTTCTCAGGAAAGAGATATATAACCAGTAAAAAAGAAAAGCTCTGCTTCGGCAGGGCTTTTTATGTGCAAAAATATAGGGGCGCCGTCCCCTGCATGGTTTGTGCGTTTTTAATATAATTTTTTTGTTATACAAAAAAACCCTGCTAATGCAGGGCTTTCTATATTTGTATTATTGTTCAGGTGTCGGTTCAGGCTCAGGCTCAGGAGCAGGCGGATCAGTTTCCGTAACAGGCTCCGTTACTGTTTCTGTAACAGTTTCCGTGTTCGTTGACACCTCAGTGGTTTCACTTGGCTGTGTCAAAGATGGAGTAGTTTCAGTTGCTTTTTTCGTTTCTGTTGAAACCGAAGTTGTTTTGGTGGTCGTTGAAGTTGTGGTCGTGGTGATGTAGCTTGTGGTGGTCGTAGTTGTGGTGGTCTCTTCCTCTGATGAGTCCTCCTCCACAGGTGCGTCACCGAATGCTATAACGCCCCATTTTCCAGACTTCATTACCCATGCCTTGCCGTTGTGAGCAGGTCTTGCCTGATCGAACTCGCCTGGCTTTACGATACAGTTGCCGTCTATGTCATAATAACCATATGATGAATCTATGGATACCGGCAGATAATCGTCAGTGAAAAGATAAGGATGAACTGCCATCTCGTCATCTATCACCTTTCCGCAATAGGCACTCATGTCACCGTCGCACTTGAAGTCGATTATAGTCTTGCCGTCAGAACCAACATATCCCCACTTGCCTTCATCGTTCTCAAAGGCGATGCAGGTAAGTCCTGCGCCTTTGTATGCAGGGGCATAGAAATCAGTGTACTGCATATCAAGTATAAGCTTGTCCTTTTTAGCAAGCCCGTAAAGCGGTTCGCTCACAGGAGAAATGTCATAAAAACCATTGTCAGACTTTTTCACGTCAGCTTCACATACCACAACAGCCTTTTTGCCAGTGTATTCTTCGCCCTGTTCTTCGTCAGCGTCCTTTACATAGATCTTTTCCTCATTGCTGTTCCAGTAATATTTCGGTGAGCTGTCATGATGTTCCGCCGCATAGTATACTACCTGATTCGAGCTGTCGATACTGCAATACTCATATTCATCATTCTTTTCATTTATAATATTGAAAAGCGTGACCTCTCCGCACCAGCAGGTGTAGTAATCGTCATATTCCGCAGGCACTACCATGTTTCCGCTGTAGTCTATAATGCCATATTTGCCATTCTGTCTGATAACAGAATAGTTGGCATAAGCTGTGTTCTTTTCGTTGTTAGGGTCGACCTGACTTCCGTCAAAAGAAATGATATTATCGGCGTTTATAGTCGGCTCTATGAGCCAGCGATAAGCTTGTTTCTGTTCTGAATTTGAGTCAGCCGTATAGGAATAACCACCAGGGGCAACGTCGTCATCAGCACCCTTTTCCCAAGGCATGGCACAGCCTGTGAGCATAGCACCTGCAACAACGGCTGTCAGAGCAGAACAAAAAATCTTGTTCATAAGTTTCCTCCTATCATTTTCTGCTTCTTCCTTATCACCCATTATCTGTATTTTTTTATCTTTTCAGGGCAATATCTACACATACGATTATTATATACTATAACCCCTTTTATGTCAATAGCACAACTTACAAACAGCACCGCAAAGCTACAAGGATTTTCAGCGATTTTAACACGAAAATCCCCGAAAAATCGTCGTTTAAAGCTTAAAAGGGACTGCCGCCCCGCAAGCGTCAGTCCCCCATATCTGTATGATTATTTTATGAGCTTCTCCGTCCAATTATGCGCACACATACATCTCCATACAAAAAATAAAGGGTCAAAACAAATTGACCCTTTAAATACCTATTAAAGCGATTTTAGACGGATTCGCAACCCCTATTAAAAGAATAAATCTTTCTAATTTTATTATACCACATTATATGTAAATGTCAATAGTAAAGTGTCAGAAATTTTCCTGATTATTATTCTTCTTCAACCGGCATATTCTCCCAGTTATGGTAAACGTTCTGAACGTCGTCATCGTCCTCAAGATGCTCAAGAAGCAGACCCATCTTTTTGATAGCGTCCTCGTCTTCGATAGTTGTGTAGTTTGAAGGAACTTTCTCAGCCTCAGCAGAAAGTACCTTGTAACCCATTCCCTCAAGAGCTTCTCTTACAGAAGAAACCTGATTAGGGTCGCATGATATCTCGATAACATCGTCATCAACGTTGAAATCGTCAGCGCCTGCTTCAAAGCAGTCCTCCATTATCTTGTCCTCGTCAGCACCGTTGTTCTCCATAACAACAGTACCAACATCAGAGAACATGAAAGATACACAGCCTGATGTACCCATGTTTCCGCCGAACTTGTCGAAGAAGTGACGGATATCGCCTGCTGTTCTGTTCTTGTTGTCTGTAAGGCACTCAACGATAACAGCAACACCGCTTGGACCGTAGCCCTCGTATACCATTGACTCGTAGCTGTTCTTGTCGCCGTCGCCTGCTGCCTTTTTGATAATTCTATCGATATTATCGTTAGGCACGTTGTTTGACTTAGCCTTTGCGATAAGATCTCTCAGTTTTGCGTTACCTGCGGGATCAGCACCGCCCTGCTTAACTACAACAGCGATCTCTCTGCCTATCTTTGTAAATATCTTAGCTCTTGCAGCGTCTGTTGCACCCTTTTTTCTTTTAATGTTTTCCCATTTTGAATGACCTGACATTTGATTCACTCCTTGATGTAATATTATTCATTGATGCTGCCCACAGACCATGCTGCCTCGAACAGTTCACCTATACGTTCCTCACGCCCCGTGAGATATAAAAAACCGAAAAGACATTCCAAACCTGTCGCCATGCGGTATTCCCCCATAGTGGAATGTTTCGGAGCATTTATGCCCTTTGCATTTCTGCCCCTTTTGAAAATATCCATTTCCTGTTCGTTAAGCAGCCCCTCGTCAAGCCACTTGCGAACAGCCTTTGCCTGATATTCCGCACACACCCTCTCAACAGTGAGCTTGTGCAGCTTGTCCGCAGGCATGTTAGCTTCAAGGATAAGCTTTTCTCTTACCCTTATCTCGTAAACGCCGTCCCCGATAAAAGCCAGTGCCAGAGGGGAGTATTGCATGGCGTCCATATCAGAAAGCTTTCCCGTGACGCTCCCTCCTATCTGAGATATTCAAACTCAAAGTCGAATATAGAAACAGTGTCGCCCTCTTCGATACCCATTTCCTCCAGCTTGTCGATTATGCCGCTGGTCCTGAGTACGTTCTGGAAATACTGCAGTGAGGAGTAATCGTCCATATTAGCCGTCCTGAGTATGTCAAGAAGCCAATCTGCTTCCACGAAATAAACGCCGTCCTCCACAGTAACACGGAAGTCTTTCTTTGAGATGAGCTTATCGTCAAGCTCCTCCTGAGTGAGCGGCTGAGCTTCAAACTGCTTAACAGGCGGAAGAACAGAAAGTCGCTCCCATACGCCATACATAAGCTCTTTTGTACCCTTTGTGGTAGCGGCAGAGATCTCATAGAAGAGAAGTCCCTGATCCTCAACATAGTTTCTCAGTCTTTCTACCTGCTCAGGGGTAGCCATATCGCTCTTGTTTGCGGCAACTATCTGCGGAGCTTCCGCAAGCTCCATTGAGAAGTTTTCAAGCTCGTGATTTATCGCCTTGAAATCCTCGATAGGATCTCTGCCCTCGCTGCCTGAAACATCGATAACGTGAACGATAAGTCTGCACCTCTCAACGTGTCTGAGAAATTCGTGACCAAGACCGACGCCCTCGCTCGCACCCTCGATAAGACCTGGGATATCTGCCATAACAAAAGATTTTCCCTCTTCTATCTTAACAACGCCAAGCACAGGCGTCAGGGTAGTGAAGTGATAGTTGGCTATCTTTGGCTTTGCCGCTGATACAACAGAGATAAGTGTGGATTTACCCACGTTCGGGAAGCCCACAAGTCCTACGTCTGCAATAAGCTTGAGTTCAAGCATTACCTCATATTCGTCACCACGGAAACCAGGCTTTGCAAACTTCGGTATCTGCCTTGTGGAAGTGGCAAAATGAGCGTTTCCACGTCCGCCCTTGCCTCCGTGAGCGATAACAGCAGGCTCATCGGTAGAAAGGTCGGCAAGTATCCTGCCGCTTTTTATCTCTTTAACCACAGTGCCTCTAGGAACTTTCACCACAAGGTCGGGAGCATTCCTGCCTGAGCAGTTTTTGGCACCACCGTTCTGTCCCTTTTCGGCAACATATTTTCTCTTATATCTGAAATCTATAAGGTTTGAGATATTGTCGTCAACAACGAAAACAATATCTCCGCCCTTACCGCCGTCACCGCCGTCCGGACCGCCTGCCGCAACGTATTTCTCACGGTGGAATGAAACTGCACCGTCACCGCCGTCACCGGCTTTTATATAGATCTTCGCCTGATCGACAAACATGATCAAACCTCCTTATAAATGATATTATGCGTAAATTTAGTTGTCATTAACCAACAAAAGACCCCAAGCCTAAGGCTCAGGGTCATATGTTACAAAATTAAGCCTTGGGATAAACCGAAACCTTCTTGCGGTCTCTACCGAGTCTTTCAAATCTTACAACACCATCGCTTGTTGCGAACAGAGTATCGTCAGAACCCTTCTTAACGTTCTCGCCTGGGTGAATGTGAGTACCTCTCTGACGAACGAGGATGTTACCAGCCAGTACGAACTGACCGTCAGCTCTCTTTACGCCAAGTCTCTTTGACTCAGAATCACGTCCGTTCTTTGTAGAACCCATTCCCTTTTTATGAGCGAAAAACTGCATTGAAATCTTAATCATCTAAATTACACCTCCATAAAATGTAATCCGTCCGATCAGTTATCTCTGACCGTGACTTTGATCCTGCCTGAAAATTCCTCAGCTAGGAAATATAAATGAGTGAGAAGCCCTAAAAGCAGCTTGTCCCCCTCCTCTGAGCTGTCATTTTCAAGCCTTAATATTATTTCGTTTTCTTCCACTGCGACATCAGCCTTTATCTTAAAAGCCTCAGTGACAGTGTTAGCCGTCAACATTACAGCAGACGATACGCTTGCACAGCATACGTCCTCGCCATAATCTGCATAACCTGCGTGACCAGTTATACGAAATCCCACAAGTCTGTCATGCTCATTTCTGAAAAAATCAGCACAGATCATTATGCGTTGATAGCTTCGATCATAACCTTAGTGTAAGGCTGTCTGTGACCGATCTTGGTCTTTTCGCCCTTCTTTGGCTTGTAAGTGAATACAGTCACCTTCTTGGACTTGCCGTTCTTGATGACCTTAGCTGTTACGGAAGCGCCGTCAACATATGGAGCGCCAACCTTGATACCGTCGTCAGCGCCAACTACCATTACCTTATCGAAAGTAACAGCGTCCTCAGCGTTTACGTCCAGCTTTTCTACGAAAACCTCATCACCAGGCTTAACCTGATACTGCTTTCCGCCTGTTTCAATTACTGCGTACATTACGAATGCACCTACCTTTAAATAAACTCGCTACGCACGGTGGTCTGCAAATACAAACACTTATGACCGTGAATATGCGGCTTTAATATCATAACATATCCGCCCCAAAAAGTCAAGCACAGCTCTGTTTCTGCTTGAAAATTTACAGAAATTTAACTTTTAAAAGCTCCTTTCCTATCCATTGTTGTCCTGCTGTAAACATTTCTCCTTAAACCTATTGTAAACCCGCAAAAAATATGCTATAATAAGTGTGTATACATTATATAATATTACGAAAGAGGTCGAAGAACAATGACAAATTCTTATGAAAGCCCGTTTTGTACCAGATATGCAAGCAAGGAAATGCAGTTTATTTTCTCTGCTGACAAGAAGTTTACTACTTGGAGAAAGCTGTGGGTAGCCCTTGCCCGTGCTGAAATGAAGCTCGGTCTTAATGTTACTCAGGAGCAGGTAGACGAGCTTGAAGCTAACATTGATAATATAGATTATGCCGCTGCCGCTGAGCGTGAAAAGCTTGTTCGTCATGACGTTATGTCACACGTTTATGCTTATGGCCTTGTTTGTCCAAAGGCAGCAGGTATCATTCACCTTGGCGCAACTTCATGCTATGTAGGCGATAACACAGACGTTATCATCATGAGAGATGCACTTAAGGTCGTAAAGAGAAAGCTTGTTAAGGTTATCGACCAGCTTGCAAAGTTTGCCGATAAGTATAAGGCTATGCCTTGCCTTGCTTATACTCACCTCCAGCCTGCACAGCTCACAACGGTGGGCAAAAGAGCTACTCTTTGGTGCAACGAGCTTCTTATGGATCTTGAAGATCTGGATTTCAGACTTGCTAACCTCAAACTCCTCGGTTCAAAGGGTACTACAGGCACTCAGGCTTCATTTATGGAGCTTTTCCACGGTGATACTGATAAGGTAAAAGAGCTTGAAAAAATGATAGCCGAGGAAATGGGCTTTGACGCTGTCGTTCCGGTTTCAGGTCAGACCTATTCAAGAAAAATGGACTATCAGGTATGCTCAGTTCTTGCCGGTATCGCTCAGTCTGCTATGAAGTTCTCAAACGATATAAGAATTTTGCAGTCATTCAAGGAGATCGAAGAGCCGTTCGAGAAAAATCAGATAGGCTCTTCCGCTATGGCATATAAGAGAAATCCAATGAGAGATGAGAGAATAACATCACTTGCCAGATACGTTATCTGCGACGTTCTCAACCCTGCATTCACAGCAGGTACACAGTGGTTTGAGAGAACTCTCGACGACTCTGCAAACAAGAGAATTTCCGTTGCCGAAGCTTTCCTTGGTGTTGACGCTATACTTAATATCATGCTCAATGTTACAGATCCTGACAATGGTTTGGTGGTATATGACAAGATCATCAGAAGAAGAGTTATGGCAGAGCTTCCTTTCATGGCTACCGAGAACATTATGATGGACGCTGTAGAAAAGGGCGGAAACAGACAGGAGCTCCACGAGAGAATAAGAGAATATTCAATGGTAGCAGGTGCAAGAGTTAAGAAAGAGGGACTTGACAATAACCTCTGCGAGCTTATCCTCAACGACCCTATGTTCATGATAACAAAGGAAGAAATGGATAAGATAATGAAGCCTGAAAACTTTATCGGCAGATGCCCACAGCAGGTGGACGAGTTTATCGAAAATTGCGTAAAGCCTGTTGTCGAAGCAAACGGCGTGTCTGACGATGTTGCAGAAATAAACGTATAATATCAAAGGATAAAAATTTTCAGCGGGCTGATAGGTCTTTTCAGATCGTCAAGCCCCTGAATTTTATCTGATAAACACCACACAAAAGAAAGGCGGAAAACACCATGGCAGATTTTTGTACAGGCAAACGCTGTCCAAAATGTGGCGGCAGGAACTGTCAGCTTATAAGCGAAACAGACTACAGAAGCGGCAAATACGGCTTTGGAAAAGGCTGCTGCGGCTATATACTGTTCGGACTGCCAGGGCTTATCTGCGGACTTTGCGGCATGGAAAGCAAGTCAAAAACACGCTCCTATTGGGTCTGTCCTGATTGCGATTATAAGTTCAGAGCATAGCATGAGAACGAGAAAAGACCCATATGCGCTGTGGCTTTATCTTATGAAGCTTGGTGCGGCGGCAGGCTGTCATCAGCGCCCCGACAGAAGCTTCTTTTTTCACGGCTGGCAGTTTCCGGTGTGCGCAAGATGTACAGGCGTGCTTGCAGGACAGCTTGTAGGCTTTCCGATAGCAATAAAGAAAAACATATCCACCCTCACGACCGTACTCTGCTGTGAAACTACCATGCTGGATTGGTCATTGCAGTATTCAGGGGTGAAAAAGTCCACCAATAAGCGTCGGCTGGTAACAGGTCTGCTTGGTGGCTTTGGGCTTGCGGTGATTTATGTTAATATCATCAGATTTGTGATAAAAAAGATAAAAAGGGGAGCGAAAACATGAGAAACGGTGATAAAAATGGAACTTGAACAATATAAAAGCAGTGCCTTTGAAATATTCGACAGACTTCTCAGAGCAATGAGAAGCCCCGAGGGCTATGTCCACCCGCAATCCCTTTTGTGCTGTATAGGCTCTCTTGCAGGCTATTCCTGTCAGCATGACGTGAGAAAGCTTTTCATGACAGAGGGTGTTAAAGAAGAGGACGTTTTCACAGTGTTCACTGATAAGTCAGGCAGAAAGTATTTCTACGGCGATATCATTGACGAAAAGCTTGTGGGCAATAACTACTCGGTGTGGTCTTTTACCGCAGGAGTGCTTAAAAAATATAACCAGCCTTTTACGGACGTTGGGGAAATGCTACGCTACACTGCGGCAAACGCAGGGGGCGCAAGCTTTGGCAAAATAAGAAATTGCACCACAGGTGAAACTGTCCAAAGCTATATAAAGCTTCTTTGGCAACCGCTTCTGCCTATAGCGCAGGAATCAGCAGGCAGGGGAGAGCTTCACATAGTTTTCGGACTTTGCATACAAAAAGCCATGATGACCTGCAAAAGCGCAGTTTCACTTTCAGAGTGCGCAAGGATAGTAATGGAGAGTGCTCTTACGGGGGCAAGGGTGGACTTCAAGGACTTGTAAGGTAAACAAAATAAAAAAATAGGGAGAAACTTAATATGAAAAATAGCAGAAAAACAGCCGTATTGCTGGCGGCATTGCTGTCAGTGTCACTTTGCGCCTGCGGACCTGTTGAGGAAGCCGCAGACAGCGTTTCAGAAACGAAAGATACTACTACTGCGGAAGCGGTGTCAGATACGCCCGACAGTGTGGAGGAAAGTTCGCAGACGGATGACAGTTCGCAGGTGGAAATAATTCGTGACCCTGAGCTTGTTTGTGACCTTAGCAAAATACCATATACAGCCAAATGCACCGTGGAGGGCAATTTTGGTGCAGGAGCAAAGCTTTCTGATTATTATGGTATAAACGCAATGATAAATTCTGACGAGCCGCTCCTTAGTATACCTGTCAAGTATACTGACGCTGATTTCGGGGGTGGGGTCATTCGTTTTGAGTTTAGCGACAAAATAAGCGACGAGCAGAAAGCCAGTGCAGTTATAATGCAGTTTGACGAGGATAGCACGTTCACGAAACTTGAAAGTTTCGTTGACGAAAATGGCATTTCTGCGAATATCACCACGGGTGGCGTTTACATGGTCATAGACAGCTATGTTTATGATATGTTTAACGGAGGGTCGGTGGATACAGACCGTTATGATATTGAAAACGGTTTGACCATAGAACTTTCGGATTTTTCTGCCGCTTTAGAGTTGCCTGAGATAGGTGAATTTTCTGCCGCAAAGTTGGAAAAGCATGAGATAACCACAGATGATTTTGACGGCACGAGAGATGTGAAGATTGTCTATGCAAATCTTATTGACGGCAAAGTGGACGAAAAATATGACGGGTTAAATCTGTCATTGTCTTATTATCAGCGGCTTGACAAGATCACGGTCGATGATATGCTAGATATGTATGCAAAGTCGGCTGATATCAGCTCTGATGATAATGTTTGGCTTGATTATCGGGGACTTGACCTTGGCAATGGCAAGCGTGGCTGTGTTATTGCGGCTCTGGGTGAGGATCAAAGTGTGAACGTTCAGGGCATATATGAGTTTTCTGACAGCGAATATATACAATATAATGTGGTGATACCACTAAAGTATGTTTCAATGGGAGAAGATATTTTCGATTCAGCTATGAGTTTTCGCTATGCAGAATAAACGCATTTATAATGTTTGGGCGGTCTGAGGGGACTGCTGTTTTAAACGCTTTTTGAAAAGCTTTTTATATTGGTAAAAATTTAGCGGTAGTTACCGCATTGAAAGGATTTGATTTGATTGAAGATCGAAACACAATGTTTACACGAGGGCTATACGCCTAAAAACGGAGAGCCGAGAGTAGTGCCTATCGTACAAAGCACAACTTATGTCTATGACTCCTCAAGAGAGATAGCCGAGGTCTTTGACGACCCTACCAAGAGCCTTATCTACTCACGCTTTGAAAACCCTACCACAGACGCAGTTGAAAAGAAAATTGCCGCTCTCGAGGGCGGTGCAGCCGCAATGTGTACATCAAGCGGACAGGCTGCCACACTTTGCTCTATCCTGAACATCTGTCAGGCAGGAGACAGCTTTATAGCTTCCACTTCTATCTATGGCGGCACCATAAACCTTTTCAGCATAACAATGAAAAGACTTGGCATAGAGTGTATCTATGTTGACCCCGACGCTACAGATGATGAGATACAGGCGGCATTCAAGGATAATACAAAGCTTGTTTTCGGTGAAACTATCGCAAACCCAGCGCTGACAGTTTTCGATATCGAGCGTTTTGCAAATATCGCCCATAAGAATGGCGTTCCTCTTATCGTTGATAATACTTTCGCTACTCCATACCTTTGCAGACCTATCGAGTGGGGCGCAGATATCGTTATCCATTCTACATCAAAGTATATGGACGGCCACGCAGTTCAGGTTGGCGGCGTTATCGTTGACAGCGGCAAGTTCGATTGGACGGGCGGAAAGTTTCCTTGCATGACCGAGCCTGACGAAAGCTATCACGGCACTATCTACACTGAAAAATATTCATTCGCACCTTATATCGTAAAAGCAAGAATGCAGCTTATGAGAGATTTCGGCTGCTATCCTGCCGCAAATTCCTCGTTCCTGCTCAATCTGGGACTTGAAACTCTCCCTGTAAGAATGAAGCAGTATTGCGAGAATGCGCTCACAGTGGCAAAATTCCTCGAAAGCAATGACAAGGTAGAGTCCGTTGCATATCCTGGACTTGAAAGCGATAAGTACCATAAGCTTGCTGAAAAGTATCTCCCTCTTGGTACAGCAGGCGTTATCTCGTTCGTTATCAAGGGCGGAAGAGATACAGCGGCAAAGTTCATGGACAGCCTGAAACTTGCGTCAAACGAAGTTCACGTTGCCGATATCCGTACTTGTATCCTCCACCCAGCCTCCGCAACACACAGACAGCTTTCAGACGAACAGCTCGTTGCCGCAGGCATAAACGGCGGAATGATAAGACTTTCCGTAGGTCTTGAAAATGTCGAGGATATCATAGACGATCTGAAGCAGGGCTTTGCGGCTATCTAAAATCCACCGAAAGGAGAACAGCTTATGGCTTTGGAAAACAAACTTGGTATAACCGACTCTGCGACCCTTGCCAGAACAGAAGAAAAGCTAAGCAAGGAAAAGGCTGTTAAGCTGTTTGAACATGGCATTTTGGATAAGCAGAAAGCAGGCAGTTTTCAGGCTCTCGCAGAGATACACAAATATCTTTTTGAGGATATCTATGATTTCGCAGGGAAAATAAGAACTGTGAATATTGCCAAAGGCGGTTTTCGATTTGCCCCTGTTATGTATCTTGAAAGCTCCCTTGAAAATATCGAAAAAATGCCCCAGAACGACTTTGACAGCATAGTTGAAAAGTATGTTGAAATGAATATCGCCCACCCATTCAGAGAGGGCAATGGCAGATCAATGCGCATATGGCTGGATATGATGTTCAGAAAAGAGCTTTCTATGGCGGTAGATTGGAGCAGGATAGACAAGGAGGATTATCTCCTTGCCATGGAACGAAGCCCCATTCGTGATATCGAAATAAAGCACCTGCTTAAAAACGCCCTCACAGCGGATACAAATGACCGAGAGCTGTTTATGAAGGGCATAGACCAAAGTTATTATTACGAGGGCTATAACAGCTACAGCATTGATGACCTGAGATAAAAAATCAAGGACGGATATTTCCAACGAAATACCCGTCCTTTTTATATGCCTATCCATTCTCAGGGAGCGTAACAATAAAATTTGTACCCTTTCCGTATTGTGATTCTACACGGATATTGCCGTTGCACAGCTCCACGATACGCTTAACAAGGGGCAAACCAAGTCCGTTTCCCTCTGAAGCGTGCGCCCTGTCCCCTTGATAAAAACGCTCGAAAATGTGTGATATGGTCTGCTGATCCATGCCGATGCCACGGTCAGTTATCTCAGCCGTTATCACATCACCCTCTTTAAAAAGCTTTACTCTGATAGAGCTTCCCTCAGGGGAGAATTTTATGGCGTTGCCTATTATGTTCACCCACACCTGCGAAAGCATTTCCGCATTGGTGGTGTATTGTATCTCCTGCATATCAATGTCAAAACTTATGTCCTTAGCCGTCCATTGCTTTTCCAGAAGAAGTATGCAGTTTCTTATCTGCTCGTCAAGGGAAAAGCTTGTCTTGTCAGTGATGATCTGCTGATTTTCAAGCTTTGAAAGCATAAGAATGTTCGATGAAAGATTGGTCAAACGCTTTGATTCGCTGATGATAATGTCAATGTATTCCTGCTTTTTCTCTTCTGACAGATTTTCTTTTTTTAGCTGTTTCGCAAAGCCTTGGATAGAAACGATAGGCGTTTTGAACTCGTGGGAGAAGCTGTTGATAAAATTCTCCCTGAACATCTCGATGCCCCCAAGCTCCTGCGCCATTTTGTTGTAGCTTTCTATAAGCTCGTCTATCTCGCCGTTAAAACCTGTTACCTCTAACCGTTGAGAGAAATCTCCCTTTTCTACCCTGTGCATTGCCTTTTTTACCTCACGCACAGGTCTTACTATCTTGCTTGCTACAGCGGCAGAAATGCAAGTGCCGATTATTACAGATACCACAAGTCCCACAATAAGGAAAACAAAAGGCATTTGCAAAGGGGATAGAAAATGCAGGCATCTTTTTATGCCTATCATTATAAATCCCGTAAGAAGCCCTGCCCATATCATTATCATAAATACCGCCGAAACTATGCTGGCGTTCATGGTGTAATTTCGCCTGCGCTCTGAGCGAAGAGCAGAGATAAGATGTTTTTTCATGAGCCTATCCTTTCAGCTTGACCGCCTTGTAGCCAAGCCCTCTCACTGTCAATATCTCAAAATCGTGGTTATTCTTCAAATGCTCTCTTATGCGGTTTATGTGTACGTCCACAGTGCGCTCGTCAGTGTCTGAGGTCATATCCCAAAGCTCGTCCATAAGCTGACGGCGGGTGAATATCTTGTCGGGATAGGAAAGAAGCTTGTAAAGAAGCATGAACTCTTTCGGCGGAAGCTCCCTTATGCCCTCAGGGGTCTTGATAGTCAGTGCGTCATAGTCGAGAGTGGTGTCGCCCACAGTTATCTTGTGGTCGCTCACTATCTGGGAACGTCGCAAAAGTGCCTGAATACGCAGAAGCATTTCCTCCTCGTCCACAGGCTTCACCATATAATCGTCCGTACCTTTTATAAAGCCCTGCTTTTTGTCAAAAGCCGTTTCCTTAGCCGTCACCATTAATATAGGCGTCTGAAACCCAGCCTTGCGGATAGTTTCGCAAAGCTCCAAACCGTCCATACGAGGCATCATAACGTCCATTATAATAAGGTCAACGTGTTTTTCGTCCATTATTTCGAGAGCCTCTATACCGTCACGAGCCTCGATAGGTGTGTAGCCGTTGTCACTAAGCACATCACAGGTCAGTTTGCGAGTGTTAGTATCGTCCTCCACCACAAGTATGTGAAACATTTTTACCCCTCCGTTCACTTTGCATTTTTTTATTATATCACCGTTTTATTAACGTGATATTAACGATGTCAAGACACATTTAGTTCAAAATTCCATGTTGATCCTGCACAATTTCAGGGGTATTGCCTTGTGCAAACAAATGATTTATCTTTTAATTTGGCAACATTTCTGCAATTGTTGC
>ERZ826764.2348-NODE-2348-length-18345-cov-3.867305_pt1 | contig 18345 bp, 17 predicted proteins | sample MGYA00519870_ERZ826764 | MGnify/ENA primary metagenome ERZ826764 (study PRJEB31778, sample SAMEA3449239) | human gut metagenome | biome: human gut; feature: human-associated habitat; material: faeces | place: United Kingdom | collected 2010/2012 ...
CAAAGACCGGGGAGCGGCAGGGAGAAGCAGGAGGGCCCGGAGGAAATTGTGGACCCAGCCAAGTCACCGGCTCTTTGTTTTTTCGCCCTTTTACGACACAAAATTACAAAATGATGCAAAAATGATGCAATTTTGATGGGGATTTGATGCATCTTACATGTAGACTTTAAAAGAACAGAAGGAACACAAAAGCATACGCAGCAGATAAGGGTGAAAATAATGAAAAAAGGAGCAAGAAGAATAGGAAAAGGCTGGAAATATAGGGTGACTGCCTTAGCGGCGGTTATTTTTATTGTGGGGAGCAGTTTGACCACAGTATACGCTGCAGAGAGACGGACGCTGGAAAGTACGGTGGAAAAGAAGCCCAGAATTATGGAACTGGAACGGGAAAGGAAGCCGGAGCTTGTTAAAAGTATGTGGAAGGATATGGCGCTGGCGGAAGAGATGAAGGCCGTGGAGATGGGATCCGGAGAAACGTCGTCGGGAGCTGAAGCCGGCGAAAATGCGGAACCGGAGCTTACGGAAGAAGAAAAGAAGGCGGAAGCAGAGGTGGACGCCTATTTTGATAATGCTGTCTTTGTCGGGGATTCCATCATGTTGGGATTTCGGAATTATGCCATGAAAAGGCAGGATACTTTTTTGAGCAGGCCTCAGTTCCTGGCGGCCGGAAGTTTTTCGGTAAATAATGCCCTGTGGCCTGTGGATGATAAAAGCGTCCATCCGGTTTACCGGGGGGAGCAGCATCAAATATGGGAATCCATTGCCATGATGGGAAGCAAACGGGTTTTTCTGATGCTGGGTATGAATGATCTGAATATCAACGGAGTGGAAGGAACCTGTAAAAAATATGAAGAATTGGTCGATAATATCAAAGAGACGGACCCGGATGCGGAAATACATATCATGAGCATGACCTATATCCTTCACGGGAAGGAGGTCGGCATGCTGCAGAATGATATCATCCGGCAATATAATCAGGAGCTGGAAAAGCTGGCAGAAGAAAAAGGATGGGGCTTTGTGGATATTTCCCAGCCTCTGGCAGATGAAAACGGGGATTTGGCGGTGGAATACTGCAGCGATGATTTTGCCCACCAGAGACCGGAGGCCTATGATGTATGGGTGTCTGTGCTCCGGGATTATGCAAGGCGTCAGCTGGATGAACATATGGAAGTTACCGGAAATTTCGCAGAAGAAGGATAAAGAGCATGAGTGCAGGAAAGGAGTCGGATTTACATGAGGAAAAAGGCAGGTTGGAGAGGTTTGTTTGCCTGTTTGGCAATTACGGCATTCGTGCTGGGAGGCTGCGGAAAGGCTGCAGGGGAAACGGAAACGCAGGCGGTTTCTATGAAAGAGGATCAGCCGGGGGCTGACGAGGCGGCGCAGGAAGCCGGAAACGAAGGCGGGGCAGAGGAATCCAAAGCGGAAGAAGCCAAATCTGTACAGGATATTTATGAGGAGATCACGCAGAAGGTGGAGCTGTGCTCGCCGGTAACCATGACAGACAGCTTTATCAGCAATTATTACGGGATTGATCCGGATAAGCTGGAAGAATATGTGTTTTCCATGTCTGAGGATGCCACGAGCGCGGAAACCATTATCATTATGAAGGTCAGGAACGAAGCGGACACGGAGGAAATCAGTGCGGCGCTGGAGACGGTGAGAGATGAAAAAAGCGGGGAAATGAAGGATTATCTTCCGGCCCAGTTTGAAATCGTGGATAAGAGCAGTGTAAAAACAGAAGGCAGCTATGTGTATCTGGTGATTTCCGAGCGTGCGGATGAAATCATCAGAGTCATCAGAGTGGGAATTTAGGAAGGGCGGATAAGGATATGGTTTTCAGCAGTATCCCATTTTTGTTTTTCTTCCTGCCGTTTTGCCTGATACTGTATTATGCGGTCCCTTATTCCTGGAAAAACGGGGTGCTGCTCGTATTCAGTCTTATTTTTTATGCATGGGGAGAACCGGTCTATATATTGCTTATGCTGTTTGCCTCAGGAGTGGATTTCTGTAATGGCAGGCTCATGACCCGGTTTGGAACGACGCAGGGCAGGCGCCGTTTTTTTCTGTGCTGTTCTGTGGTGATAAACCTTTCTGTGCTGGCATTTTTTAAATATGCGGACTTCCTGATTATGACGTTTAACAGTGTGTTCCGCACCTCGTTTGCCCCTCTTGGGCTGGGGCTTCCTGTGGGGATCAGTTTTTTTACCTTTCAGACGATGAGCTACAGCATTGATCTTTACAGAAGGAAGGTGCCGGTGGAAAAGAATTATTTCACTTACCTTACTTATGTATCCATGTTTCCTCAGCTGGTGGCGGGGCCTATTGTCCGTTTTGCCACGGTAAATGAGGAACTGCACAGCAGGAAGATAAAAAAGGAAGAGGCGGAAAAGGGAATCCTGCGGTTCATGCAGGGGCTTTTCAAGAAGGTGCTTATCGCCAATCAGGTCGGTGCCATGTGGGAAGAAATCCGTCTGCTTCCTGCTGTCCAGGTTTCGGCCGCAACGGCCTGGCTCGGGGCGGCGGCCTTTACTCTGCAGCTGTATTTTGATTTCAGCGCCTACAGCGATATGGCCATTGGTATGGGATGGATGCTGGGCTTTCATTTTCCTGAAAATTTCCGTTATCCTCTTTCTTCCGTGTCGGTCACGGATTTCTGGCGGCGCTGGCATATATCCCTGTCCACCTGGTTCCGGGATTATGTATATATACCGCTGGGAGGAAACCGGAAGGGGGTGGCCAGGCATCTGCGGAATATGCTGATTGTCTGGTTCCTTACAGGGCTGTGGCATGGGGCGGCATGGAATTTTGTCCTGTGGGGATTGTATTACGGACTGCTGCTCGCATTGGAAAAATATGTGTGGGGCAGATGGCTGGAAAGGCTGCCGGCGATTGTGCAGCATGCTTATACGCTGCTGATTGTGGTGTTTGGCTTTGTTATTTTCGTGTTTGATGATATGGGGGCTTTAGGGCTTTACCTGCGATCCATGGCGGCCTGCGCAGGGAATTCCTGGTGGGGAGAGGAATTCCTGTGGTATGTATCCAATTATGGGGCGGTCCTGTTTGCTGCCGTGCTGCTGGCATTTCCGGTATATCCATGGATGAAACGGAAAATGAGCAGTCTGGGAAGCGTGGGCGGGGCGGCATTGCGGGCCGTGTCTTTGGCAGGATATGTCCTCCTGTTTTTGCTGACTACGGCATTTCTGGTAAATGATACCTATAATCCGTTTCTGTATTTCAGATTCTGAAGACTGGCAGGGAAGAGATGAGAATGGAAAAAAGACTTGAAAGGCTGACGGCGCTGATTCTGGCTGGTCTGGTGCTGATGCTGTCGGCAGGCTTTTTTATTGGTGAAAAAAAGGTTTTTTCTGAAAATGAAAACCGCTATCTGGCGTCGTTTCCTCATTTTTCTCCGGAAAGAGTGGTGAGCGGGGCGTATATGGAGGACTGGAATTCATGGCTGGCGGATCAGTTCCCTTTCCGGGACTTTTTTGTGGGTGCAAAAACAGAGACGGAAACTGCGCTTGGAAAGAAGGAAATCAATGGGGTTTTTATCGCGGAGGACAGCTATCTGATAGAAGAGTACCGGGAACCGGCCAATACGGAACGGATTGCCGGGACTCTGCGTAAATTTGCCGGAGAATTGGGGGAAGGGCAGCCGGAGCCTAAACTCATGCTGGTACCAACCGCATTTTATGTGTACCGGGAAAAGCTGCCGGAGCATGCGCCCTGGAGAGATCAGATGGAAACGGCGCAGGCGCTGTATGCGGCTTCCGGGATGGAGGCGATAGACTGCAGCCGCGCGCTGCTCACCTGCGGGGAGGAAAATCTGTATTACAGGACGGATCATCACTGGACCACGTTAGGAGCGTACCAGGGGTACCTGGTTTTCTGTGAAAAAATGGGGCTGGAGCCGGTCCCTCTGGAAAAACTGATTCCGCAGGTGGTGACCGAAGATTTTAAGGGTACTCTTTATTCCAAATCCGGCGATTATAGCCATCCCGGAGAGGAAATTACTATTTATACGAATCCTGCGGATCGCCTGACAGTGGAATATAAGGATACGGGGGAGATAACGGACACCCTTTATAATATGGAATATGCGCAGAAGAAGGATAAGTACTCCCTGTTCCTGAATAATCTCCATCCTCTGGTGGAGATTACCAACGAGACGGCGGAAACGGACAGAGAGCTTGTCCTGATAAAGGACAGCTATGCCAATTCCATGGTACCCTTCCTTGTCCGGCATTTTAAGAAAATCTACGTGTTTGACACCCGATATTATAAAGACGGGCCTTCCGCATTTATCGCTGCACATCCGGGCATAACGGATGTGGTGCTTCTTTATAACATGAATACGCTGGATACGGATACCGGGATTCGGGGGATATATTGATAGAAAGAGATTGTAAAAAGACTCTCGGGAAAAGAAAAACGGGGCCGTCAGACCAATTTGATAACGTTGGTCTGACGGCTCCGTTGAATTTTGAAATGAATTCAGTAAGGGCTGCCCTGCAAATCTGTACGGGACTCTTATAATTCTTCTTTTATTTCCTCCGCCTTATCGGCTGCGGCATCTGCCATATCTTCCGCCGCGTCTTCCACAGCTTCCTTAACATCCTCCGCTTTTTCAGCGGCGCTGTCAGCTGCGTCCTTTACATCCTCTGCAGCCTCATGAACTGTTTGTGCGGCAGCGTCGGCGGTCTTACCGGTCATATCTTCCGCTGCGCCCATGGTGGCGTTAATTTTTTCTCCTACCTTGCTGACTGCCTTTTCTGTGGCTTCCTTCACCTTGTTGAGGGCGGATTCCATCTGCTCATCCACATTGGCATATTCATTGCTGTTTTTTATACGTTCCACAGTATCATTGATCTTGGTGGTGACGTTTTCAAATTCTTCGGAATTTTTGATCTTGGTAACCGCTTCGTCCACTTTGGAAGAAAGGGTTTCATATTCTTCAGAAGATTTAATCTTCTGTACGGTATCCTCCACTTTTTCGGACACATCATTGAAGAGGGCGTCAGCCTTTTCCTTTGCTTTTTTCAAATCAAGGGATACATAAGAACGGCCGTTTCCCTGTTTGTCGGAAGTATGTTCCTCTGAGGAGTGCATATCCGATCCTTTTGCGTGAGCCTGTGCTTCATCGTGTTCATCATCAGCAGCAGAGGAAATACTGTCGGAATAATCGTCATTCAGATCTTCATCATCGAATATGTCGAATTCATCAAAATCCTCTCCGCCGCCTGTTTTTTCACTGTCTGTTGAATTCTCTCTGTTTTTGAGGTAGTAATAAGTACCGGCAGCAGCGGCGCCGACAACTGCAGCAGCGGCGAGTAATCTTCCCAATCCATTTGACTTTTTGGCCATTGTTCTAAACCCCTTTCTTAAGGCTGTTGTTATAAAACGGACCGGATGCACCGGGCCTGCAATTCAGCGGCTGAACCCGCTTAGTGTTATTTTAATACTATTTTGCGGAATTGAAAAGAAAATATGTATTAAAAATGTATTAATTTGGAAATATTTTTATGCGTAAGGAATTGCGTATTTATCAGATAGGCGCGTGTTGACCAATATCTACTTTGGAACAGGGAAGTATTTTATTATTCCAGTGATAGCATGGGGAGAATTATAGGTTCTATTCCGGCGGCGCTCATCGTGGTGGAAATACCAGCGCGTATATGCGGGTAGATCATCAGGGTGGCCTGCTCTGCCATATTTGATGAGTCGATTTCTGAAGAGCTTCTGTTAAAATTTACTTCGATCATATATTTTATAAAAAAAGTTTTATCAGTTACTTCTTTTTCACTTTCCAGGTAAATGGAGGCTGCCTTCTGATTCAAATAATTCCCGCTGTAATTGGATTTTATTCTTGTTGAGTGCATTATAATACACAATAGCATCATTTATATATTGATTCAGGCTTATATTTCGCATTATTACTGGCTTCCTCATGTGTAAAAGGTGAAAAACGGAGAGAAACCTTGCCGCTGTATGCATATTGGGAATGTACTGTGGGGGCGGGGACGGGGATGCCGCAAACAGTTGCGGTATCTATCCATTCTTCCTCGTTTATTTCAAGTTCTTTTATGGCATCTTCTGCAGTATCACCCTGCCCGAGGCAACCTTTGAGAATTTTACTCCTGGCAACCCAAAAAAGATGATCTTCTACCTGCATTTGATATACTTCGAATTCGTATTTCATTCTATGACCTCCCGACAGAATCAAACAAAACTTTTAGTTCCTTAATATAAGCTTCTTTTACATACTTTCCATGAACAGGTATGGGAATAACAGTTCCAGATGCTTTGTGGACAACTTTTTTACTGTGATTTCCACCAGTGATAATCTGACAGCCGAAATATTCTGCCAATACTTCTATGTCAGAAAAAGTAATATCATTGGGAATGGGCTTTTTATAGAATTTTTGCAATCTTTTTTCTATTGTGCTCATTTTACTCCTTTATTACAAAATGGTATCATATATAATACTACAAGTCAATGTGAACGGGGAAGGACAGAAGCGATAAGTCAATGTTTTCCTTTTTACTGTGTCAGAAGGGGCAATAAAAAAGATAGAAGGTATATGGTAGGATGTAGAAATTAAGTTTCATACATGGAAATAATTTTGATTTTCGGCCGTTAGAAAAATTATCGGATAATCGAAGAATAGAGTTCCTTCAATAAAAGAAGTAAGCAAGATGTTAGAAAAATTTTATAAAGACATTATACCCGTTATAACGAAAACTTTCAACTAATTCTTCCGTGGGATGTTCTTTCGCGGGACATTAGATATCGGAGTCCGACGAATGATTCGCTCCATCTTCTCATGCTGTTCCAGGCACAGGCGTAGAAGGGGATTAACGGCGATTGAGGGGAAATAGGGTCTTTATGAAAAGTTAATTTTCCTGTGGCTCATCTGGAAGGGTACAAAACGGACAGGCACCTAAATGATGATCTGGTACACCTGTCCGCTTTGTATTCCATGCGGCAATTCTTAAAAATAGTAGTTATCCCTTGATAGATCCCACAAAAACACCTTTTACAAAATACTTCTGCAGGAAAGGATAGATGCATAAAATCGGCGCGGTGACGATTACCGTGACGCAGTATTTCACCAGTTCCCGGTAGGCTGTCGCGCCCTGCACGCTGTTTATGGACACGCCGCCCGCGCTACCCACAGAGGACATGGTGGAGTCGTTCATGACCAGAATTTCCTTCAGCAGAAGCTGCAGAGGATAAAGAGCGCGATCCTTCAGCAATACCATGGCGTTGAACCAGGAGTTCCAGTTGCCGACCAGGTAATACAGGAAAATGACGGCAAGCACCGGTTTGGACAGCGGCAGAATGACCTTTGTCAGGATTTTTACCTGAGAAGCGCCGTCAATGACCGCGGCTTCTTCCAATTCGTAAGGAAGTGACTGGAAACCGGTGCGCAGGATGATCATATTCCAGGTGTTAAGCGCTGTGGGCAGCACCATTGCCAACAGGTTATTGTAAAGTCCGATCTGCTTCATCAGCAGAAACCAGGGGATCAGGCCTCCGCCGAAAAACATGGTGATGGTAATGACGATCATGATGGCGTTTTTGAGCATCAGATCCCGGCGGGACAGGGTATAAGCACCCATTATGGTCAGCGCCATATTGAGAAAGGTCCCAATCCCTACGTAAAGAAACGTATTTTTAAACCCGATCAAAATGCTGTTATCCTGAAAGACGAGCCTGTAGCCGCTCAGAGTGAATCCAAGGGGCTTCAGTAATACGCCCTGGTGGGCGATCAGCTTCGTCGGGTCGCTCACCGAAGCGAATAATACATGCAGCATCGGATAAAGGCACAGGAGTGTCAGGAAGGTCAGCAGCACATAGTTGAAGATTGAGAAAGATATATTGGAAGGTGACCATTTCCCGATCTTAGTTTTTTGTTTTATTTCTTTCATGTCGGCGCCTCCTAAAAAATACTGATTTCCGAATACTTTTTGGATATCTTATTGGTAATCCATAAAAGCAGGAAATTGACGACGGAACTGATCAGGCCGACAGCCGTTGCGAAGCTGTAGCTTGCTTCCTGCAGGCCGCGGCGGTATACATAGGATGCGATGACATCTGCCGTATCATAGGTTAAAGGATTATACAGCAGAATGATTTTTTCATGTCCGGAAGCCATAAGGCCTCCGACTGCAAAAATGAACAGGATAATGATAGTGGGACGGATCTGCGGCAGTGTTACATGCCACATTTTGCGCAGCCTGCCTGCCCCGTCAATTTCCGCCGCCTCATACAGCCCCGGATCAATGGAGCTCATTGCGGACAGGTATATGATGGAATCCCAGCCGATATTCTGCCAGATGCCGGAAAAGGTGTATATGGGCCGGAACATGTTGGAATACCCAAGGAGGGAAGCGTGCTCCGTGCCGGTGATCATGTTCACAAGCTGTGTCAGGATACCGCCCGACTGGGTAAAAATATGAATCATACCGCAGATGACGATGAGGGAAATAAAGTGGGGCATATAGGTAATCGTCTGGACGACCTTTTTAAACTTCATGGACTTGACTTCGTTGAGCAGCAGCGCCAGAAGGATCGGCGAGGTGAAGCCGAAAGCCAGTCCCCATACGTTCAGCATCAGGGTATTTTTAATCGTCCTGAAAAAATAAGGGCCGGAAAGGAAATCCCGGAAGTGCTTCAGCCCCACCCATTTGCTGCCTGCAAAGCCCAGAAGGGGCTTGTAATCCTTGAAGGACAGCAGGATCCCCCACATGGGCGCATAGCAGAAAACGAGATACCAGAGCAGGACGGGCACAATGAGCAAATAGGCAAAGGAATTCTTTTTCAGGTCTTTCTTCAGGGCGGCCCGGAAACTGACCGGGCCGCTGGAAACAGAGGATTTTTTTTGAAATGCTTTCATGTTAGACTCCTATCCGTGGTGGTGAAGGGATTATACGTATCGGAACGCTGGGATTATCTCGCGTTATAACGATCCAGAGCCGCCTGCCATAAGCCGACGAATTCGTCCAGTCCCTGTGCCTTTGCTTTCTGCAGGAATTCGTCATACGCGTCTACAGGAAGCTGTCCCATGATGATTTTAGAAAAATATTCATTTCTCATGGTTGACAGAACTGTGCCCAGTTCACCTTCGCGCGCGGATTCATCAGGAGTGAGGGTTACCGGCGGCATGGTGACGGAGGAATCCATGGTTTCCGTCCAGTATTTCCTGATATCGCCGGAATAGCTGCCTTCTGCTGTGATCAGCGGATTGGAATTATGTTCATCACGGATGTTGGCAAAATCATGAATGCGGTATTTCCAGATCAGGTTGCTGATGGGCTGTCCGTCGGGATCGTTGTACATCAGTCCGTCCGGTATGTAGTAAGGGAGGCCGTTTTCATCGATCAGGTGAACATCCCCATAGGAACCATAGTTATAAATTTCCCACCCCTTTTTGGTGAAGGCAAAATCCAGGAACGCACAGGCGGCTTCCACATTTTCACATTGGGTGGTGATTGCTGCGATGGAACCGGTTTGTTTAAAGTTGCGGTATGTCTGTCTGGAAGGCTCGCCTTTTGTCAGGACGGGATTTAATGCGGCGACAAAATCAATGTCATTATCTTCCTTCCAGTAGCCCCACATGGTATCGGGGGAATCCATCATAACGGCACAGTCACCGGAAACCGCTTCGGCCATTCTCTGGTTGAAGTCAGCCGTCGCCCAGTCAGTGTTGATCAGCCCTTCTTTATACCAGTTCTGCATAGTGGTCAGATATTCCTTCGCTTTTTCCTGGCCGGGACCCCAGGCAGCTTTGCCGTTGTCATCTACAAACATCCAGTCCCAGACCCCATAGGCGCCGTTTATGATACCGGTGAAAATCTGGCCGTAGTTGGAGCCATAATTTAACGGCTGGGAGTAACCGGCTTCTTTACAGGCAACAAGAAAATCATGAAGCTCATCAACTGTTTCGGGAACGGGAAGTCCGGTCTTATCCAGAGCCTCCTGCTTGATCAGGAGACCGAACCAGCACCATTCATTATAGGGGGCCAGACCATAAACGCCTCCGACAATACCTTCATCGGTGATCGTTGTTTTACGGCGTTCCTCATCGGAATTTCTCCATGCGGAATAATTTGGCATATATTCATCCACGATATCGGTCAGGTCGAGATAAGCGCCTTCGTTGACCCCGGCGGCGATGCCTCCGGTATAGCGCTTCGCATCTATGATGATATCGGGCAGATCGCCGCTGGCGATCATCAGATTAAAATCAGTGGTTTCTTCCCCGAGGGTGGGGACGATGAAATTGAGCTTGATGCCCGTTAATTCCTGTAATTGCTTGAATACACGCTGGTTATTCAGGTCGGGGCATACGGATGACAGGATAGAATTGCTGGGCATCCAAACGTCCAGCGTAACATCCTCTTTGTAGGGATATGCAGAATAATCGTTGGGGATCACCGTGTCGAAGACGTCCCCCAGATAGGTGTCATTGAGAGTTGTGTTTACTTTGTCGATCTCTTCCTCATCCGGCGTTTTATTGCCGCGCAGCGAGGTAAGATCCTCTTGAAAATTTGAGGAGGGGGTAGAAACAGATTGGGATTCTCCCTGTGCTTCCCCGGACTGCTCCGCGGAATCGCCTGTGCCTGCAGCGTTTCCTGCACAGCCTGCAAGACCGGTCGCGGCCATGGCCAGAACCAATAATAAACTGACGAGTTTCTTTTTCATTTAATATCCTCCTTCATTTGACAGGTAGTGTCAAGTCTGACACTCCGTTTTTATTAAAAACCTTGTATTTTCAGGGATTATACCGCTTTTTGAAAATAAAAAAGCAATGACCTCCCCTTTTTGGTATAATGTAGTCACCACAACCAACATAACCTAAGGATGGATCATTGCTATGGATAACATTATACTCTATTTACTTACTATAATTCAAGAACAATGTAAAACTATCTGCTGGCTCCTGAATCTCATCTGCAGATATATTCCCCTCAGACAGTGGGCCTTCGATGATTCCCACTCCCCTAAGTACCAGAAGTTCACCACCGACCGCCTCCCTCTCATCAAACCGTTCCTCAAACAGGATTGGCAATTCCTTCTGGAGTACTATCTCTGGAAATACGGCAAACCGGTCAAACCGGTTCAGCGCCGCAATGGAAAATCCATCCCGGAAGATGTCTTCTGCCCGCTTTGTGGGGCACCTCACCACTACCTCTACGACAACAATGGCGGCAACGGACAGTACCAATGCAAAATCTGTGGACAGACCTTTGTCACCGGCGATGTTGTCACCTCTCCCCTACGCTTTGTATGCCCTTACTGCGGCCATTCCCTCGTCCCCAAGAAAGACCGGAAGTTCTTCCGCATCCATAAATGCGTCAACCCCAGGTGTTCCTTCTACCTTCATAACCTCTCCAAGGTTGACAAGAACCTCCTGGAGGAGGATTACGACAAAAACAAGTATAAGCTGCACTACCTTTACCGGGAATTCACGGTAGATTTCTTTCGCATGGACTTAGACTCCCTGCCTAAGAATTCCTCCTCCCTGAAGTTTTCCAAACATAACGCACACATCATGTCCCTGTGCCTCACCATGCATGTGAACCTCCAGCTTTCCCTCCGTAAGACGGCACAGGCTCTTTATGACCTTTACGGAATCAGGATATCACACCAGCAGGTCGCCAATTATGCCAGAACTGCCGCCATTGTCATTAAGCCCTTTGTTGACCACTACGAATATCCAAAGTCCTCCATCTTTACGGCAGATGAGACTTATATCAAGGTCCGGGGCATCAAAGGCTACCTCTGGTTCATCATGGATGCCGCTTCCCGTTCCATCCTCGGCTACCAGGTTTCAGACAACCGCTCCGTCGGGCCGTGCATCCTTGCCATGCGCATGGCTTTCCGGGGCATGAAAAGGCTGCCCGAAAAGTTCCGGTTTATTGCCGACGGGTATAGTGCCTATCCCCTGGCCGCCCAGCAGTTCGCACGGGAGCTGGGGGACAGCTTCAAGTTCGACATCACCCAGGTAATTGGGCTCACAAACGATGATGCGGTCTCTAAGGAGTTCCGCCCCTACAAGCAGATGAGCGAACGGCTTAACCGCACATTTAAATCCACTTATCGGGTCAGCTGCGGTTACGACAATTATAATGGCGCCAACTATAACGTGGCACTCTGGGTCGCCTACTACAACTTCCTGCGTCCCCATAAGCACAACCACTACCGGGTGCTCAATCCAGTCGATATGCTGGAGGGTGCTGACAACATGCCTGGGAAGTGGCAGCTCCTGATCCTGCTCGGCCAGCAGACCATTCTCCATTTACAGGAGCAACAGGAAGCCGGCTGCATCTGTTCTTAGATTCCGGACCGGAGGTAAAAACGCAGCCATCCCGAAGGGACCTGCCCTTGATGGCACGCCAAAACAATGCTATCATGCTGTGACGCAGACGGTGAAATCTTATCTGTTCTTGAGTTCTTCGCCGTCGGTAAGACGTTCAGAGCATTGTTTTGGTGTGCCGTCAAGGGTGGCGGACACTGCCAGTGTCTAAATATATCTGCAATTTTCAAGGTTCATTTATGCCGGGTTCCCCGGCTATCGGTTTTCATAAATCACTTGACACTACCATTTGACAGGACCTGACATCTGATGTCATTGGTCGGATTATCCGGCGCTGCTGCTGCCCGGAGCGCCATCGGGCTGTAAATCATCTGGTTCCTTCTTCTGTGAATCGCCGTTGGCAGCTTTTACCTTCATGACCAGGGCCTGTGCATAATCACCGAATTTTTCTCCGAAGAGATTCATGCCGCCTGCATGAACGGCGTCCGGTTTGACACCGAGCCTGAAGCTTATATAGCTGCCTTCGTTCAGACAGAGAGCGGAAAGCGTTAGATCCGAACATTTGATATCATCCTCAAAGCAGCCCAGCGGATTGATCCTGATGGTTTTATAAATCCCATATTGTGTCATGGTATCACCCCACCATTCCGGATTCAGCCGTCCCCTTCTTCCGCCGAAATCACCGGGGGATAAAATGGTGGCGATTTCTCTTCCATTGATCCATACCGTAATATCGGATGGCCAGTCGTTCTGATAACCGGGAGCCTCAGAACATACTTCAAAGGAAAAGGAAACTTCCTTTAACCGGCAGTTTTTTAACAGATAGGTGGGGAACCTGTATTCCACAAAGCCTGTGTGGAACCAGAGAAGCTGCGCTTCATTGCGGTTATGACAGTAGAAGCTGGAAGGGGAATCCTCCACGCCCAGGTAGCCCTTTTCACTTATGATGCCGCAGTTGCCGGATACCTCAAAATCAAAGTAATTGCCGATAGGCATGATTTGCCGGAATTCCTTGCTGTCGCTGTGGTCCATCTTATGCTGAAAGGCATTGAGGTAAATGTCCTCGAAGGTAATGCCGCAGACCTTTTGAGCGCCCCTCACACCGGGTTTCTCGCTGACGGATATCATACCCGCTTCTTCCAATACCTTTACATGCAGGGCGGCAGAGGACTGAGGAAGGCCGAAAGCCGCTGCAATTTCACTGATGTTTGCAGATTTTTCGATCAAAAGCTTCAGTATTTCCAGCCTTACTTCAGAAGAAAGGGCTTTACCAACCAGCGCGGTCTGCTCCAGATTATTTAAGTCAAGAGAGATCCGCTTCTTGTTTGTCTTCAAATGATACCTCCTTTTCGGATTATCCAAACGGCCCTGAAGCCGCATGTTGGATTTTGTTTTGCTGACAATAATTATGTATTTTTGCGCTTTTCTCAATTTGAGGATAGCACTGTTCCGGTGAACCGTCAATTGTTTAAAACATAATAATTGTTTGTTTGAAATTTGTGTAAAATGAATAAAAATAAAAAGTTTTATATGTAATAAGCATAGTTATAAAATGAACAAGGAAAAAATAAACAAAAATATCATTCATTATTGGACAATTATTACATATATTTTTGCTGCAATATTTGGTATTTTAAAATTGGAATTTCAAACAGCAAATTTGATTTTCTGTTTATAACAATAATTATGTTATTAAATGCATTTTCTCCAGTTTGAACTGTAACAATTGTGCCGGATAATCCGGCATATGTCTTTACCGTTATAAAGGTGCGTACAGAAGTACGCGGATGGGAATGAAAATGAAAATTGGATGGAAGCGGCCGGCTGTTGCACTGGGCGCTGCGGCCGTATGTATTCTTCTGGCAGGAATGCTGCTGGTTATATTGCGTGAGAAAGGAAAGACAGAAATGGAAATGGGAATTTATTTTAAGAAGGAAACGGGAAATGCATTTTTTACAAATGATCTTGGCATTACGGATATCGGGGATCCGTTTGTTCTGAAAACGGAGTCGGATGGCTACTACATGTACTGCACTTCGGCTCCAAATGGTTTTTATTGTTGGAAGTCGGAGGATCTGGTGAACTGGTCCGGCAAAGAGATGTGTTATGTAAGGCAGCCTGATTCCTGGTGCGTGGATTGCTTCTGGGCGCCGGAGGTGGTGTTTTATGAAGGAAAATATTATATGTTTTATACGGCAAAGAATCAGCAGGACAGCCTGAGAATCGGACTGGCAGTGTCGGAGAAACCGGGCGGGCCATTTGTGGATGTGAAGAATGAGCCACTTTTTGATTTCGGCTATGCGGCGATTGACGCCAATGTACTCATTGATGCGGACGGAAAGAAATATCTGTATTATTCAAGGGACTGTTCGGAGAACGTAGTTGACGGTCTGAAGAAAAGTGAAATTTACGGCGTGCCTTTAAGCGACGATCTGCTGTCAGTGCAGGGCGAAGCGGTGAAGCTTCTGACTCCCCAGCAGAAATGGGAAAAGGAATCCGGCGATACACAATGGAATGAAGGACCGGAAATGATTACCCATGAGGGAAAATATTATCTGACCTATTCGGCCAATTTCTTTGCCAGCCCGTCATATTCACTGGGGTATGCGGTGTCTGACAGCCCTCTCGGGCCTTTTGTCAAGGCAGAGGAAAATCCCCTGCTTACATCCGGAATAAGAAAAGATGTGTCGGGCACAGGACATCACAGCTTCACAATGTCGCCGGACGGTACCCAGCTGTGGGCAGTTTATCATTCCCATACGAATCCGCAGGCGCCCAGCGGAAACCGAAAGGTGAATATCGACCGGGCCGGCTTCACAGCCGACGGAAAGCTCTATATCAACGGTCCGGTGACCGCCATGCAGCCTGTACCTTCAGGAGCGGCAGCCGTGGATATCACCAATCGTTTCACCGCAATAGCGGATGGGGAAAAAGCGGATCTTCTTATTGACGGCTTCTTCTCCATATACAAAAAGCATGTCGATATGGATATGAAGCTGGAAGCGGAGAACGGCGGGACGGTAAAGGTAACACTGGAAGCGGATGAAGAACTGCCGGTTTACGCAGCGGCGATTTATCCGGGGCAGGGAGGAATGAAGGATATTTACAGCGTGAGTCTGTGCGTGGATGACAGGATTTGTTCAGAAGAATACATAGTGGGAGAAGAAGCGGTTTCCCCCTTACTTTTATCGTTTGAACCGGTGCAGGCCCAAAAAATCGATTTTGTGTTTACGATGAGGGAAGGCACGGACAGTCTGAAGCTTTCGGAAATCACAATATTGCAGCCTGCAGAGTCACAGAATAGATTGGGAAAATGAAAGGAAGAAACATATGAAAAGAACGGAATATCCGAGACCGCAGTTTGTCCGCAGGGAATGGCAGTGCTTAAACGGAAGCTGGGAGTTCGCATTTGATGATGAAAACCGGGCGCAGGCAGATCACTGGGAGCTTGATTCCTTCCGGCCGGAGGGACGCATTGAAGTGCCCTTCTGTTTTGAAAGCAAACTGAGCGGGATCGGCGATACCTCGATCCATGACCATGTGTTTTACAAAAGAAATTTCACTGTGCCGGAGGAATGGAAGGGCAGAAGGGTTCTGCTGCATTTTGAGGCGGTCGATTACTCCTGCCGCGTTTTTGTGAATGAAAAGCTATGTACAGAGCATACAGGCGGCAATGCCGGTTTCTGCGCGGATATCACAGATTACCTGCGGGACGGGGAACAGACTCTTGCCGTGGCGGTTTATGATCCGGCGCAGGATGAAACGATCCCCCGGGGAAAACAGTTCTGGCAGGAGGAAAGCGCCGATATCTGGTATACGCGTACCACAGGTATCTGGCAGAGTGTATGGATGGAGCCTGTGGAGCAGACCCATATCACCCGTGTGAAATTTACTCCTGATGTGGATCATGACATGGTGATTTTGGAAGCCGAATTTTCCGGCTGCCCTTCGGATATGTATCTGGAAGCGGAGATCTACTTCGGCGGGGAACAGATCTGCTGTGACCGTTATCTGGTAAACAATAAAACTGTATTCAGGAGGGCCGTCCATCTTTCCAAGGATCACATTTTTTACGGCATGGCGCACGGAATGCGCCGCTGCTGGACACCTGAGAACCCTGTTCTCTATGATGTTAACCTGCGCCTGTTTGCCGGAGGAGAGCTTACCGACAGCGTGGACAGCTATTTCGGCATGCGTAAGATACACGTGAAGGACGGGATTACCTATCTGAACAATAATCCATACTATTTCAAGCTCGTGCTGGATCAGGGGTATTGGCGCGACGGAATACTGACTGCCCCCTCGGATGAGGATTTTGTCAGGGACATCAGCCTGATGAAGGAAATGGGATTCAATGGCTGCCGGAAGCATCAGAAGGCGGAAGATGCCCGTTTCCTGTATCATGCGGATCAAATGGGCTTTCTTGTATGGGGCGAAATGGCTTCCGCGTGCCTGTATACGGACACCGGAGTGGAGCGCTATGCAAAGGAATGGTTTGAAATCATAAAACGGGATTATAACCATCCATGCATCGTGGCCTGGGTGCCGTTTAACGAAAGCTGGGGTGTACCCAATATTGATGTGGACAGACGGCAGCAGGATCAGACCATGGGAATGTACTATCTGATAAAAAGCCTTGATCCAACCCGGCTTGTAGTCAATAACGACGGATGGGAAATGACAAAAAGCGATATATGCGCAATCCATAACTATGCCCACGGTTCCACGGCAGAACCCGAAAAACAGGACTTTTTCCGAAGAACCATGCAGGAAAAGGAGCTTCTTTTATCACCCACACACGCGGGAAGAAGCGTATATGCCCAGGGATACGCATATGGAGGCGAGCCGATTCTCATCACGGAATGCGGCGGAATCAACTTTAACTCAGAAGAAAAAGACAGCTGGGGCTATACAAGCGCGAACAGCGAAGCAGATTTTCTGCAGCAATACGAACATGTGATACACACCATTTTAGAATCCGACCTGATTTACGGATTCTGTTATACACAGCTTTCCGATGTGGAACAGGAAACAAACGGCCTTCTGACCTATGACCGCGTTCCCAAATGCCCGCCGGAAAAAATAAAGAAAATCAATGATTCCTACAGACACAATATTGCCATGGACACTGCCCGTTCATAATCCCATTTGCTGTACCTGAAGAAAGCAGCACAACCTGGATTGAATGCATGACCTGTCCGTAACAATAATAATTTAGTAAGAAAAAGCCCCCTGCCGGAATATAACCGGACAGGGGGACTGCCTTATGCTCCTGAAAACAGCATAACACATCATCTTATTGATCAACAGCCATCATCTGCCCGAAACAACATCATAAAAGCTGCTGCAATGTTACAAAGATTGTATAAAAACCACCTATTAACCCTAAAACAGTAAGAACAGCAAAAAATATCAATATATTTTTAATTGTATGAATATCACTGCAAAGAGCCAGAAAAGCGCTGTCCTTATCCGGCATTACGCCCATCCCTGCCCCTTCCTTTCCATCCACTTTTTCTTTTTCCGCTTCGTTTTCCTCTCCCCGCTTTATACTTTGATAATAATCCGATCTATCCGACTGCAAAACAGCAGACGCAACCCTCATAGCCGTTTCAGTATACCCATTCTCCGGTTTAATAATTTCAGAAAGCTCTTCATCAGACTTTTTACTATATTGCTCAAACAAACGATTAAACTCCGCATTTGATCTATCTGCCTGTGACATAAGACACCCTCCCTTTTATTGAAATATATAAATTTACAATTCACCTACAGCAGTTAATTCCCCCCTTAATTTATTTACTAACATTTTATCACAACACCAATAATATCCACAATTATTTTCAAACAACTATTCATTATCACGATCCCCCAGGTTGCTATTCCCAGTCCTTTTATGCCGCTGCCTTATTTGTGCCGTGTGTCCGGCCTGGTGCCTTTCCCTCTCTGCGGGCGGCGGGGCTGTAAGGATTCCTGTAAGGACCGTCATAAGCACGCCGGTCCTTAGGCTGTGTCCTTTACA
>ERZ826764.2359-NODE-2359-length-18249-cov-4.844784_pt1 | contig 18249 bp, 12 predicted proteins | sample MGYA00519870_ERZ826764 | MGnify/ENA primary metagenome ERZ826764 (study PRJEB31778, sample SAMEA3449239) | human gut metagenome | biome: human gut; feature: human-associated habitat; material: faeces | place: United Kingdom | collected 2010/2012 ...
ACGAGGGCAAGAGCGGCATCATCTACTGCCTGAGCCGCAAGAAGGTCGAGGAGCTTACGGAGTTGCTCGTAGCCAACGGCATCCGGGCTTTGGCCTATCACGCCGGTATGGACGCCCAGACACGTGCGGCCAATCAGGACGACTTCCTGATGGAGCGGGCCGATGTGATCGTGGCCACGATCGCTTTCGGCATGGGTATCGACAAACCCGACGTGCGCTATGTGATCCATTACGATATTCCCAAGTCCTTGGAGGGATATTATCAGGAGACGGGGCGTGCGGGACGCGACGGCGGCGAAGGACACTGCCTTACCTTTTATAGTTATAAGGATATTCAGAAGCTGGAGAAGTTCATGCAGGGAAAGCCGGTGGCCGAGCAGGAGATCGGCAAGCTGCTGCTGCTCGAAACCGTGTCGTACGCCGAAAGTTCGATGTGCCGTCGCAAGACGCTGTTGCACTATTTCGGGGAGGAATATCCTGAGGAGAACTGCGGCTGCTGCGACAACTGCCTCCACCCCAAACCCAAGATCGACGCCCAGGCGTCGCTTCGCATGGCGCTCGAGGCGTTGCGCGATCTGGGGGACAAATTCAAGGCGGACTACCTGGCCAGCGTGCTGGTCGGTAAGAATACCGCGTTGATCAAGAGTTACGGACACAACAAGAGTGAATGGTTCGGGGCCGGTGCGGACCATGACATCCGTTATTGGGGAGCCGTGATCCGTCAGGCGCTGATTATGGGCCTTATCGATAAGAATATCGAAAATTATGGATTGCTGTCGATCAATGCCAAAGGAGAGGAGTTCATCGCCGCACCCCGCCCGGTCTATATAACTCTCGACCACGACTACGACGAGGAGGAGAAAGAGACCGATGCGGTGGCTCCTACGGGTAAAGGAGGGGCGGCCGACGAGGAGCTGTTCTCGATGCTCAAGGATTTGCGGAAGAAGGTGGCGCGGCAGCATGATCTGCCTCCGTTCGTCATCTTCCAGGATCCGTCGCTCGAAGATATGGCGATCCAGTACCCGATCACCATCGAGGAGATGCAGAACATCTCGGGCGTGGGTGTGGGTAAGGCCCGCAAGTTCGGCGAGGAGTTCATCCGCCTGATCCGCGCCTATGTGGAGGAGAAGGAGATCGTCCGCCCGCAGGATATGATCGTCAAGTCGGTGGGCAACAAGTCCGGCAACAAGATTTTCATCATCCAGGCCATCGACCGCAAGATGGATTTCGAGGATATCGCCCGGGCCAAAGACCTCGATTTCGACGAATTGCTGACCGAAATCGAAGGGATCGTCAATTCGGGAACGAAACTGGATATTTCCTACTACATCGAACAGGTGATCGACGAGGATAAATCCAATGATATTTACCTCTATTTCAAGGAGGATGCCCAGAGCGATTCGCTCGACGAGGCGATCGAAGAGCTGGGCGGCGACTATACCGAGGAGGAGATCCGGCTGGTACGTATCAAGTTCATGTGCGAACAGGGCAACTGACGGGGCGGGCAGAGGCGTTCCTTATGTATAACAGAGTGCGGGAAATCCCGCGAACTTATGCAGATATGGGGTATAGATTGCAGCGATTCAGAGTAATACTGATGACATCCATAGCGATTATGATCGTGGTGACGGCCGTATGTCTGTTCGTACATCCGACCTCCGGAGGCGCACTTTTGGTGCTGGCGCTCGGCGGGAGTCTGGCGGCCCTTATCCTGGATTACCGGCGCAGGGAGCGGGAGCGGAAGAAAAGCAAATGAGAATCGTTTAACCATAAATCGAGAAGCTATGAAAAAGAAGAACGCACAATTTAACAAGAAGACGGCGACCGTCGCGTTGATTTTTATGCTGGCTACGATCATGTGGCTTACGATCAATGTCGTTTGGTGCTTGCACGACGGTCATTATGCAAACCTGATTATTCCGGTGCTTTTCGTCGTCGCGGGCGTCGCAATGTTTTACAACGAATTTCACAAGAAACCTCGCAAGCATGTCGAGGATGTGAAGAAATACCTCTGATGATTGTGTCATCCGAAAGGCCAGTCCGAAGCTTTCTGCGGCCGGTAAATCAGGGCAGAGGGGTGTCGTTGGGCGAGAGCCGGTCCGGTGAAGGAAAATATGCCGGCCGACGGATGCGGCTTCGGGCCGTTTCTGTGGTCGGAGCGGAATCGAACGGGTGCGCGTCCCGCACCCGACGGTGTTCGGAGAAAGGGTACGACGTTTCCGATAAGCGGCCGAAGAGGGCGTCCGCTCCGGGAGGTGCCGGACGGTAGGCGCGAAGCGGTCGCCGTCGGCAGAGACGGAGAAGATCGGCTCTGTGCCGGAAGAGTCCGGGATAGAGGCTCCGGGAAAGATATTCAACCGAAACGAATGAGTGAAGTAAGAGCGAAGAAAGCGTTGGGCCAGCATTTTCTGGTCGATCTCAATATTGCCCGCAAAATATGCGATTCGCTGGGCGGCGGTACGTCCGAAAAACCGTGTCCGGTGTTGGAGGTGGGATGCGGCATGGGTGTTCTGACCCGATTTTTGCTGAAACGGACGGATGTCGTGACATACGGCGCCGAAATAGACTCCGAAAGCGTGGCGTATCTGCATGCGCATTATCCCGAATTTACACCCCGCCTTATGGAGGGCGATTTCCTGAAAATGGATTTGCGGACGCTGTTTCCCGAAGGACTGCGTGTGATCGGCAATTTCCCTTACAATATTTCGTCCCAGATATTTTTCAAGGTGCTCGAAAACCGGGACTTGATTCCGGAGTGCGTCGGGATGATCCAGAAAGAGGTCGCCGTGCGTCTGGCGGAGCCTCCCGGCTCGAAGGAGTACGGCATCTTGAGCGTGTTGTTGCAGGCATGGTATGACATAGAGTACCTGTTTACGGTCAATGAAACGGTGTTCAATCCGCCGCCCAAAGTCAAGAGCGCCGTCGTGCGTCTGCGCCGCAACGGAGTGGACCGGCTCGACTGCGACGAACGGTTGTTCGTCCGCGTGGTCAAGGCCTCGTTCGGCCAGCGCCGCAAGATGTTGCGCAACTCCCTGCGGGCGGCTTTCGGCGATTTCGGAGGGGCGGAACATCCCTTCTTCACGCAGCGTGCCGAGCGGCTTTCGGTCGCCGATTTCGTCGAACTGACACGGTGGGTGGATGCGAACGGAATATATTTCTGAATTATCTACTTTAATCTTGTATAATCCGAAATAAAGTCGTACCTTTGCATTATCAAAAGCAAAGAGATATGACATACTTTGAGTTTACAAAGAGGTTCCCTGACGAGAACAGCGCGATAGATTTCATTGTTGCGGCCAAGTATAAAGACGGCTATGTCTGTCCGAAATGCGGAAGCGTACACAAAGGCATATACCATCAAAAGTATAATCATCGTTTCCTGTATTGCAATAACTGCAAGAGCGAGTTTTCCGCATTGAAGGGTACGATATTCGAGAACACGCATCTTGATTTACGTATGTGGCTGTATGCTATGAATCTCGTTCTTGTGTCCCGAAAAGGAATATCTGCTTTGCAGTTGAAAAGGGAGTTGGGCATGGGTTCTTATCAGTCAGCGTGGCGTATGCTCCAGCAGATACGTAAGGCGATGGAGAAAGAGGAATACAAGGAAACATTCGAGGCAGTCGTGGAGATAGACGAGACTTATGTTAGGCGGCAAGCCTCGCAAAAATAACGACCATTCGGACGATGAGGACAACAAGCCGAAAAGAGGCTGCGGAACATCGAAAACACCTGGAATCGGTGTAAAGGGGCGCAACACGGGCAAGGTTCACGCAGTTGTCGCCAATTATAATAATGAAGAGGGAAAACAATTGAATGGCAAACAACTTTTCGCCGTTCTCAAAAAAGTATGCAAGGGCAACAATACTGTTATGACAGACCAATTCTCAGGGTACAACATTCTTGACAAGAAGAATGAACGCAACTTCGTCCGTCTTAAAATAGACCATACTGTAACATACTCTCTCGGAGATGGAATCCACACCAACGGTATAGAAAGTTTTTGGGCGATACTCAAACGACGCGTATATGGAGTGTTCCATAACGTATCAGTCAAGTATATACAGAAGTATGTGACGGAGTTCTACTACCGTCTTAACCACAGGGATAATAACGAGGCTTTTACCTCACTTGTTGAACTCGCAATAGTATAACGGTATGAAGAATAATAATTTACAAATGAGGGGAGGGAGTAAAAGTGAGACTATAACCGAAAACATATTCAGAGAGTTTTACGGAAATGGAGCATTTATAGAAAAATCAGCCATACCGTCCCATTACGGATTCAAATCAAAGAAAGGCACGGGATATAAAGGTTATCCCGATTTCTTTAGAGATAATGCGAATGAGGATTTTGTGATTATCGTGGAGGCGAAAGCGGATGATTATAAAGCCGCTTGCGAGGAAGTTGAATTTTACGCAAAGGTCAATAAGATAGATAAAGATATTCTTGCAATTGCAATATCCGGACAGACAATAGGAACGTACAAGTCTTCATTATTCATCAAATTTAATGGAGGGAAATACAAGGAAATAGACACTAATTGGAAGCTACTTCCGCTTGAATCATTAAGGAAGATATATAGGAAGGAAAAAATTGGAGACTGCATTTCTGATGAAAAATTACACACTATTTTATCAGAATTGAATAATACGTTTCATGAGCCGATGAAGATAAAGGACACAGAACGTAGTTTGTTCTTTGCCGGTCTCATGATAGCACTTAAAGATACTAACTTTAGAATAACATACAAGAATATACAAGCACCCACAAAAGAGCAGCAGGATACTTCAAAATACAAACTTATTGAATCTCACAACTTAAACAAGGCTATAATAGAAGCAATCGTCAATCAAATAAACAATAGAATCAATAGCTATTCAAAGGAGATAAATTGGAAGGGCCAATTTGCTTTTATTTTAGACATAGATTACGAATTGAAACCATATAAAGAGCTCATATCAAAAATTGAAAAAAAACATATTTACCCCTTTTGAGTTTGACGAAAAACAAGACATATTAGGAAAAGCGTATAAGATTTTCCTTTCAAGAGCAGGTAAGATTGACAATAAGAACATAATCCTAACTCCAGACCATATAAAACATCTGATGGTAAGGCTTGCAAGATTAAGCGTAGATGATATTGTCCTTGATACTTGCACAGGTACAGGAGGCTTTTTGATGGAGGCAATGGAGGTTATGTCTAAACTTGCTAAGGGGAACGATGAGCTAATAGAACGCATACACAGGCATCAATTATATGGTTTTGAGATAGACAGGACATTATTTGCCCTTGCTTGTTCGAATATGTTTTTGCACGGGGATGGGCGAAGTAATATGATATTTGGCAATAGCTTGATTGAAGTTGGTTCTAAAATATATAGTGAATTTAAGCGAACATACAAGCCGAGAAAATGTATTATAAATCCACCGTATGAGAAAAATTTACCTATACAGTTTGTATATAAAGCATTAGAGTTGTTGGAGCCAAATGGGAAACTAATAATCGTTATGCCGAGTATAACATTGAATAAAAACGTGGGGAGTGGAACTGAGGATGTATTAAAGATGGCACGTTTAGATTTTGTGATAAAACTACCCCTGTCTACATTCAGAGAACAAGGTAGAACAGTATATACCTCTATATTTGGGTTCACTAAAGATAGTGGCGGTCATCGCAAAGATGACCGAGTGCTTTTTTATGATTTGGTAGACGATGGCCTTGTTAGTGTACAACATAAAGGTCGGGTGGATAAATACAAAAGATGGAATGCAATAGAAGATGCAATATATGATGTAATTAACTCATCAAAAGAAATATATGACGTTTGCGAAAAAAGGCTTATATATAATGGTGATACTTTAGTACCTTATGGATTTGTTGAGCATAAAGGGCAAATGAATTATTATCCTATTTCAACGCTATTTACTATACAAACAGGTGAATTACAATCAGAGGATGGCGAGGAAGATGGAGAATATGACTTTATTACGGCTTCTGAAAAATGGAAGAAACATAATATGTACCAAATGGAAGGAGAGGCTATAATATACGCAAATAATTCGGAAGGTTCACTCGGAAGATGCCATTACGTAAATGGCAAATTTATGGCAAGTACGTTATGCCTAATACTCCAAGAAAGGAATCACATACAATTCCCGTTAGATTTGGAATACTATTCTTTCTATTTTATGTCAATAAGAAAGCAGATAACAAGCCGCTTAAAAGACGGGACTTCAAAACTTTCGATTAGCCAAGATAAATTCAAAAATTATCTAATTGAATACATCCCAATACAAGAACAGCGTAAGAGAAAGGAGATTATAAAGCAAAGGAAAAGAGACTTGGAGGAATTAAAGAGACAAGAAAAAACATTAGAAGAAACATTGTATGATTTATAGAAAAAAGTAGGGAGAAAGCCCTACTTTCCATAATTTTCGTATCTTTATGTTACATAGTTATACAAGATCAAAGTGGATAATTCCGTATGCGTTTTATGGAAGGAAGTCGTTTCCCGTTAAATCTCATGCTTTGGATTGACCGCTCCCACGACGGCCGTGATAAGATCTTCGCGGCGGAGGTATTTGACGGCCAGCCGTTGTACCTCGGCCGGGGTGATTGCCTGTATCCGGCGGATGTTCTCTTCGATGACACCGTTGTTCGTGCCGCAGAGGAGGTTTTCGATCGTCACGTCGGCGATGCCGAACGGTCCGTCGAGGATGCGCATCACCTCGCCCGTCATGATGTTCTTCACCAGCGAAAGTTCCTCTTCGGGCATCGGCTCCCGGCGCAGCCGTTCGATTTCGTTGTAAATTTCCCGAAGTGCCGGGGCCGTCACCTCGGCTCCGACCTGGGCAGCGATTCCCAGGTAACCCTCCCGCTCGAAATTGACCATGGCGGCACCCACGCCGTACGTGTAACCGTGCTCGCCGCGCAGGTTTTGCATCAGCCGCGAGCCGAAATAGCCGCCCAGTACCGTAGCGACGACCTGCATCCCGACGAAATCGGGATGTGTGCGGGTGAAGAGCAGACGCCCTACGCGCAGCGAGGATTGCACGGCGTCGGGCCTTTCGACGAAACGATAGGCTTCGCTGCGGGGAGCCGGAAATTCGGCTGTGGCGCTGCGGTCGGCACGGGGGAGTTTTTCGGCCAGGGCGCCGATGCCTTGCAACTCCTCCTCCCCGATGCGGCCGCTGCATACGACCAGACAGTTTTCGGCCGTATAGAGTCGGCGGTAGAGTGATTCCAGGTCTGCACGCGTGAGCGTGTCGTAATTTTTCTCGGGATAGGAGATGCCGTAGGGATGTTTGTCGCCGAAGAGAGCTTCGGCGAAGATTTCACGCACGACGGTATCGACCTTGCGCCGTTCGATCGTGAGGGCCTGCTTGCGTTTTTCGCAATAGGCACGCAATTCGTCCTCCGGGAAAAGCGGTTGCAGGAGGATTTGTTCCGCGACTTCGAGGGTCGGAGCGAAAAATTTCGATAACGAACTGAAGCTGATATATACGTAGTCCCGATCGACATTGACTTCGAAGTAGGAGCCGTAGAAATCGAGCTGTTCGGCGATTTGCCGGGCCGTCATGTCGCGGCTGCCTTCGCTCAACATATTGGCCGTTGCGGAGGCTGCGAAAGGCGCGTGCTGCATCGACGATCCGGCGCGGAAGACGAACGTGAAGCGCAGGACTTCGAAATCGTCGGACGGAATGGCGTAGAGGGAGGCTCCGTTCGGGAGCGTATGGCGCTGGGCGCGGGGTACATCGACCTCGCGGGGAGTGATCAGGGGCGGTTGTTTCATTGTTTGGCTCGGTAGATTAGGGTGGAACGATTTTCGGGACGGAACGTGCGGCGGCTGAAGTCGGCGATCTGTTCGGCCGTTTGCGAACGGTAGATCGTCACTTCCCGGTTGATGAGGGGCAGATCGCCGAGCATCTCGTAGAAGCCGAGGTTCATCGCCTTGTTCATCACGTTAAGCTCGCCGAACAGGGTATTCGCTTCGAATTTGTTCTTGATCTTCTCCAGCTCGTATTCGTCGATCTTCTCCGTTTGCAGGATTTCGATTTCACGCAACAGGGCTGCTTCGGCCTGTTCGACGGTGGTCGAGGGCAGCAACTGGGCCGTGAAGACGAAAAGCCCCGGATCGACTTCTCCGGAAACGTAGGCATTGACGCTTCCCAGCAGCCGCTGTTCTCTGACCAGATGCTGATAGAGGCGTCCCGATTCTCCGCCTGCCAGCAGGTCGGAGGTCATATCGCCCAGGAAGAAGTCCGGAGAAGTGCGCGAGCCTATGTGGTAAGCCAGTACGATCATCGTGGCTGGTACGTTGCGTTCGACCTCCTCCCGTCGGGATTCGGTTTGCGGCGGTTCCTGCGGAAGCGATGCCGCAGGTTGCGGATTGTCCGCGATCGGGCCGAACCATTTTTCGCACAGGGCGATCGTCCGCTCTTCGGGGATATCTGCCGAGATGGAGAGAATGGCGTTCGACGGGTGGTAGAAACGGCGGTAGAAATCGCGCACTTCGTCGAGCGAGGCTCCGGCGATGTGATCGGGCGAAAGTCCGATCGTCGCCCACCGGTAGGGATGCACGCGGTAGGCCAGGGCCCGCAACAGCATCGACATATCGCCGTAGGGTTGGTTGAGGTATCGTTGTTTATACTCCTCGATGACAACCCGTTTCTCGGTTTCGAGGTTTTCCTGCGAGATGTCGAGTCCCGTCATGCGGTCGCTTTCGAGCCAGAGGGCCGTTTCGATGTTGTCCTTGGGCAGGGTGATGTAAAAGTCCGTGTAGTCGTTGTTGGTGAAGGCGTTGTTCTCCCCGCAGGCCATCTGTACCGGTGTATCGAAGTCGGGAACCGCCTTCGTGCCCCGGAACATGAGATGTTCGAACAGGTGGGCGAAGCCCGTGCGGGAGGGATTCTCGTTGCGGGCCCCGATCTTGTAGAGCAGGTTTACGGCGGCCAGTTTGGACGAGCGGTCGCGGTTCACGACGACCGTCAGCCCGTTCGGAAGCGTATGTTTCTGGTAGTTGATCACGTTGTTGCAAATTTTTTCAAAGGTACGATTTTATTTGCAAAAAGCGTGCTCCGAAATGGAATGGCCGTTTCTCCTTGTTTTTGAAGCGTTTCGATAGAAGGTGTTGATACTGTTATTTTTATAACATTGTACGTTGCGATATTTGTCCGGAAATATGGCGGAATTTTCGTTTGGAATTTTTAACTTTGTGCCGATTCAGGCAGATTTCACAGCTGAAATAGTACAATCTAATACCGATAAAAATGGCAGAAAAGAAATTTATCACATGCGACGGTAATTACGCGGCAGCCCACATAGCTTATATGTTCTCGGAGGTTGCGGCGATTTACCCCATCACTCCGTCCTCGACGATGGCGGAACTTGTCGATGAGTGGGCCGCTCAAGGTCGTAAAAATATTTTCGGAGAAACAGTCCGGGTAGTCGAGATGCAGTCGGAGGCCGGTGCCGCCGGCGCCGTGCACGGATCGCTGCAAAGCGGTGCGCTGACTACGACTTTTACGGCATCGCAGGGTCTGTTGCTGATGATTCCCAATATGTACAAGATCGCCGGCGAGTTGTTGCCCGGCGTATTCCACGTATCGGCGCGTGCGCTGGCGGCCCAGTCGCTTTCGATCTTCGGCGACCATCAGGACGTGATGGCCGCGCGTCAGACCGGCTTTGCAATGCTCGCCACCTCGTCCGTGCAGGAGGTGATGGACCTGGCAGGTATCGCGCATATCGTGTCGCTCAAGGCACGCGTTCCTTTCCTCCATTTCTTCGACGGATTCCGTACTTCGCACGAGATCCAGAAGATCGAGCTGATCGACGAAGCGGCGCTGACCGCGATGCTCGACCGCGACGCGCTGAAGGCGTTCCGTGCCGGAGCGCTCAACCCGGCTCATCCCGTTACGCGCGGCACGGCCCAGAACCCCGACATCTATTTCCAGACCCGCGAGGCGTCGAACAAGTTCTACGATGCGATTCCCGACATGGTAGCCGAGGCGATGGAGAAAATATCCGAGATCACGGGCCGCACCTACAAGCCGTTCACCTATTACGGTGCTCCGGATGCGGAGCATGTCGTCATTGCGCTGGGTTCGGTGACCGAAACGCTGAAGGAGACGGTCGATTACCTGAATGCCAAAGGCGAGAAAACGGGCGTGGTGACCGTACACCTGTTCCGTCCCTTCTCGGTAAAATATCTGACGGCTGTACTGCCCCAGACGGTCAAACGCATCTGCGTACTCGACCGCACGAAGGAGCCGGGAGCCAACGGCGATCCGCTCTATATGGATGTCGTCGAGGCGTTCGCCACCTGCAAGGAGATCCCCTGCGAGCGCAAGCCGCTCATTATCGGCGGCCGCTACGGTCTTTCGTCGAAAGATACTACGCCGGCACAAATGCTGGCCGTTTTCGCCAACCTGAAGGCGAACGAACCCAAGAATCAGTTCACGGTGGGCATCGTGGACGACGTGACGTTCCGTTCGCTGCCCGTAGGCGAGGAGATTTCGCTGGCGAAGCCCGGTACGTTCGAGGCTCTCTTCTTCGGACTGGGCGCCGACGGTACGGTGGGTGCCAACAAGAACTCGATCAAGATCATCGGTGGTACGACCGACAAATATTGCCAGGCCTATTTCGCATACGACTCGAAGAAGTCGGGCGGCTACACGGCTTCGCACCTGCGCTTTGGCGACAAGCCGATCACCTCGCCCTACCTGGTGACCACGCCCGATTTCGTGGCGTGCCACGTGCCTTCGTACGTGGATAAGTACGACGTGCTGAAGGGCCTCAAGCCGGGCGGTTCGTTCCTCTTGAACTCGGTGCACGATGCCGAAACGACCTGCCGGACGCTGCCCGATCACATGAAGGTTTTCCTGGCCAAGAATAAGATCAACTTCTATATCATCAACGCTACGAAGATCGCGGCGGAGTTGGGGCTCGGTTCGCGCACCAATACGATCATGCAGGCGGCATTCTTCAAAATCGCGAACGTGATTCCTTTCGAGAAGGCCGTCGAGGAGATGAAGAAAGCGATCTATAAGAGCTACGGCAAGAAGGGCGAGGACATCGTCAATATGAACTATGCGGCCGTCGATGCGGGCGGTAACGCAGTCGTGAAGGTCGAAGTCCCGGCCGAGTGGACGAATATCGAGCTGAAACCGGCCGATCACGGCGTGGATATGGCTCGTCCGGAGTTCGTGCGCAACATCGTCGATCCGATCAATGCCCTCAAGGGAGATCTGCTGCCCGTGTCGGCATTCAACGGACGTGAAGATGGTACGTGGGAGAACGGAACCGCTGCATGGGAGAAGCGCGGCATCGCCGTCAATGTCCCCGAATGGCAGGTCGATAAGTGTATCCAGTGCAACCAGTGCGCGTACGTTTGTCCGCACGCTGTGATCCGTCCTTTCCTGGCGACCGAGACCGAGGCGGCTGCATCGGGCACCGAATGGAAACAGGGATTGGGCGACACGAAGGAGTATAAGTTCCGCATCCAGATCTCGCCGCTCGACTGTACGGGGTGCAGCAACTGTGTGGACGTTTGTCCCGCCAAGGAGAAGGCGCTCATTATGAAGCCGCTCGAAAGTCAACTCGGACAGCAGAAGAACTGGGATTACATCACCAAACATATCGGTTACAAGAAGGTGGTCGATAAGACCAAGTCGGTCAAGAACCTGCAATTCGAGCAGCCCTTGTTCGAGTTCTCGGGCGCTTGCGGCGGCTGCGGCGAAACTCCCTATATCAAGGCGATCTCCCAGCTTTTCGGCGACCGGATGATGGTGGCCAATGCCACGGGGTGTACGTCGATTTACAGCGGTTCGGCACCTTCGACTCCTTATTGCAAGAATGCGGATGGTCGCGGTCCGGCATGGGCCAATTCGCTCTTCGAGGACAATGCCGAGTTCGGTCTGGGTATGTATGTCGGTGCGGAGAAGCTGCGCGATCGGATTCAGATGCTGATGGAAGAGGCTATCGCCCAGTGCCAGCGTTGCTCCGAAGAGCTGAAGGGCGTTATGCGCGAGTGGATCGAAGCACGGGTTTCGTCGACCCGGTCGGCCGAAGTCGCTGCCCGTCTGGTTCCGATGATGGAGGCTTGCGGCTGCGACTATTGCCGGCAGATACTGGAGTTGAAGGATTTCCTGGTGAAGCAGTCGCAATGGGTGATCGGCGGCGACGGTTGGGCTTACGACATCGGTTTCGGCGGTTTGGATCACGTGCTGGCTTCGGGGCTGGATGTGAATGTTCTGGTGCTCGATACGGAGGTTTATTCCAACACGGGCGGTCAGTCGTCCAAGGCGACTCCGGTGGGTGCCGTCGCCAAATTCGCGTCGGCAGGTAAGCGCATCCGCAAGAAGGATCTGGGTGCGATTGCGATGACGTATGGCTACGTGTATGTGGCTCAAGTGTCGATCGGTGCTTCGCAGGCCCAACTTTTTAATGTCCTCAAAGAGGCGGAAGCCTATCCCGGTCCGTCGCTCGTAATCGCTTATGCGCCGTGTATCAATCACGGTATCAAGGGCGGTATGACCCGGACACAGACGGTCGGCAAGCAGGCAGTAGAGTGCGGTTACTGGCATCTGTGGCATTATAATCCGCAGTTGGAGGAGCAGGGCAAGAATCCGTTCGTACTCGATTCGAAAGAACCCGACTGGGCGAAGTTCCGCGATTTCCTGCTCAAGGAGGTCCGTTATACGTCGCTCAAGGCCGTTTCTCCGGAGGATGCCGAAGCGCTTTTCCAGGCAGCCGAACAGAATGCCCGGTGGCGGTATGAAGGGTATGTTCGTCGGAGCAAGATCGAATACTAAACGAATAATATTCCGTAGTATAAAGGGCAGCCTCGATCGGGGCTGCCCTTTATCGTGCTTGTTGCACCGGTTCTAATCTTCCTCTTCGAGTTGGAAGATCGCTTCGACCGGTTGCCGGAAGGTACGTGCGATCTTGAGTGCGAGCAGGGTCGAGGGGATGAACTTGCTGCTTTCGATGGCATTGATCGTTTGGCGGCTGACGCCGACCTGTTCGGCCAATTGTTGCTGGGTGAGGCGGACGACGGCCCGTTGGACACGGATGTTATTCTTCATGGTGCAGGTTGCGGTTCAGTCTGTAAAGATTGAAGTGATAGACGAGCAGGAAGATGACCAGCGGAGTGGCCATGCCGCAGGCCATTACCGTAAGGTAGTTGATGTTGTAGATCGACAGAGACACGACGATCAGGAGCAGGTAGTTGATCCACATGGCAGCCATCAGAGCGTTGAGCCGGATGTGCTGAATCATTTCGTCTTCGATTTTTTCGCGCGAGAAGCCGATGAAAAGGGCGCCGACGACCGTGCCGATGATGGCGATGTTGTTCATTACCGTTTCGCGGAAAAGCCAGCGGTCGAAATTTTCGCCGAAGAAGCAGATCGAGCAGCCGAGCAGAAATGCGGGAACGAAGATCGCCCAGCCGATTTTCTTAAAACCGTTGGGCAGTAAAAGAGTTGTTTTCATAGTCGTCCTAATTTTTAGGTGATTATTATTGACAAGACAAATGTAAAGTATATTTTACAATAATGCAAGTATAGTTTACATTTATTTCTCTTTTACGGAGTAGGAGGATGTCGGCTGCCGTTTGCACGCTCCCCGACAGACGGGGGAAGGGAGAACCGGAGTTGTTGGGATTGGGAACTAGGGATTTTTGGCACGATTTGCGGCTATTTTTACATGAGTGTTGTTTAATGTGAAAATTATTTTCTACTTTTGTTTTGTCGCGCATGCGGCAGACATATGGAAAGTGTTTTCGCCTGGTCCTAATCTGAAAATGTGGCAGTTTTCAGTAGCAAAGGACAACGAACAGCACTCATTTCTTGTTTAGACTATGGCAAGAACGCATTCTGCGTATCCATACCCCATATCTATTCAAGTGTGGGGTATGGATCTTCGTTTATTTTGCTATGGGTTTGCCACAACCTTCTGATTAACAAACGAAATAGGCTCCACGCTTTCTTTTTTGTAAATCGGCTAATCGGCGCCTGTCAGCAAGAAATTCGATTGTATGATAGAAGATCGCTGGAAGTGTCAAAATTGCGGAAATTCCGTGCTAACCGCTGGCACGATGCCGCAGATGTGGTGACGGGCCTCGTCGAACGTGAAATCGCCGGGCGGGACACCCGTATTAAAAGCGTTAAATTTATGTAGGCGATAGATTGCGGATCGTGTGTATTCGCGATTGAGGTTTGTGTGGTGCGGGAGAGAGAACCCGTTGGTGTGTCGTGGACGTGTTGATCGGTTCTGGTCTGAAATCTCTTTCGGTCCCGGTAGGGAAGGTGTTTTGGGAAGTTGAAAAACATACGAATTGTGCCGGCGACCGTCGGCCCGTCATTACCTTTGTCATATAACGCTTTGGATTAAAAGTCTTTGTAAAAATCGATTTTCATATAAAGGATAAGGAGGAGCAGGGCATAGAGCAGCGACCACCGATGATGATCAAGCATGTTTGCTACGGATGTATTTTGTGGTTATTGTATGCTATGACGAAGTACATCGTTGATAAAGAGATTAGTAGGGCGATATTATGGGGCTTGGGGCGTGATTGTCGCTGTAAAGAAAATGAGGCGATGACGAACTAAATCCTGATAAATCCTGGGGGATACACTAAATCGTATAATCAATCACCATGGCAAATATTGCCGAATAGGCGCTCTTTGAATAATTTTTTATATATTTATGTCGAATTGTTTTATTGGACGAACTGTTTTTAGGGGGATTTAATGATTTTCAGCTTATGAGAAGATTTTTATTTTGGTCTTTGTGTTTTTGCCTGCTGTTTCCTGTAGGGTTATCTTCTTGCGATGGCAGCGATTCGGCGGCGGTGATTTTTGGGGGAACGACCGGGGAGCTTACATGGACTTTGACGGAGGATGGTGTCCTGACGATTACCGGGGAAGGACCTATGCCCGATTATAGAGATGGAGGTACTTCGGAAACTCCGCCTTGGTATCCGCATGTGAACAGGATTTCCTCCTTGACGATTGGCGAAGGTGTGACCCGCATCGGAGATTATGCATTTATGTTATGCAGCTTTGTGACGGAAGTTGTTATTCCGGAAAGTGTGACAAGTATGGGAGATTGGGCTTTCGAAGGATGTCTGGCATTGTATTTCGGACAGTTCTTTTATGGTAAGTCCCTGCTGGACATAGCCGTCTGTCTTTATCCAGTTGGCCACTTTCTCTATAATTTCTGTATAGGACACTGGAACTTCTTTCTCAGAAACTATTTCAGGTTCTGTTTCCGTATCTGTCAGAAGTTCTTCTTCAGACTGTATATCTTGCTCAAAAGCATTTTCCACCTGTTCATAGAACAGCAGGTAGTTCTGATAGCTGTAGAAAAGATAGCTGTAGAACGGTATTGACGACAAAATCCAGATAAAAACATATTTGTCTGGCAGAAATGTCAGCAATCCGCATCCGACACCGAAGATAACAGCCCAATAAGTGAATATGGAAAGCCATTCGATATATGTGCCTATATCATCCGCCTGAGTTTCATTGAAAATCCGAATGGCTCTACGATATGCAATTATGACTCTGCGAGCTAAAACGACTCCAAAAACGATTAACCAGACAGCTAAAGCAAATAAAGAGATTTTTTGCATGATTCCGCTTGGCAACAGGAACAACACAACTCCGGAAAGAGTTGAAAATATAATCCATGAAATGATATGTGTCCACACACGCCGTTTGGTAATGTAAAAACGATCAAGCAACATTATCAATGCCGAACTGAACAGAGAATAGCACAGGAAGTATGTGGACATGTTCATCAATATGGCAGAATCCGCATTTTTGAATCGGATACCAAAGAAGAAATGTACCGAATAATTTGCCGAAAGCAGCAGCATAGCTATACCCATAATCTGTCGGGAGCGGAGATAATTCTTGAAAATTTTCTTTTCAGGAGTCTTTGCAAACAAAAAATAAAAGCCGAAGAATAACATCAACGGCAGTGCGGTATAAAGTGAAAAACTGTATATAGATGGCTCCATTGTTATGCTTATTTGATTTTGATACAAAGTTACGTCTTTTTCTTCACAAATAGACACATAATCTATGATTTAACGTTATAGATTCGGTCATATTAGATTGAAAAATTATTAGAATTAAAGCCAGTGGTGAAAAATTCAACCACTGGCTTTTTCTGTCAAGACTTCGATATTAAAGTTTTACACCTTTGGATTCCGATAAACCGGGTCTCCCTATAATTAAATGACTGCGTACAAAGTCCACGTGCGGGCTTTCCGGCTGTTGTTCCGTCTGTTTTTTCTCGTTGCCTTGCCGGTTCTCTTCCGTGTTTTCCTGCTCCGGAGGAGCCAGCTCAAGCTGTATCTTGCGGTCCAGTGCGGCGAGTTCGGACTTAAGCTGTTTCAGCTCGTCCTCCTTCTTCCACACCTTGCCCGCTATCTCCTGCAACTGCGGAATCTCCTTTTCCAGCACTTCGTTCTTAGACTTGTACTGGTCGATGATGGTCGGAATCCTCTCCAATGCGTTCAGAAAGTTTCGTGCGGCAGCAATCGGGTCTGCCATCGCCAGATGCCCGTTGTTGTAGGTGTACTTGTAGTTCCCCTCCACCACGAAGCGGTTGTCGGTGAACTCCAGACCTTCTTTGAGTGTCCTCTCGCTGACCACCTTTATCGGAAAGCCGTAAAGTTCCCCGACAGCCTTGTACAGTCCACCAGTCGTGGCGTTCTTGGCGATTTCCTGCAAACGCTTACCGATGACCTTCTCATCCGTTGAATCCACGCCGTCCACCTTAACAAGATTAAGGCGGCTGCTTTCCTTATCAGTCTGCACAACGGAAAGAAAACGGTTCCAGTCTTCCGTCATGGCTTCGATGAAAGCCGTGTTGTTGCGCAGTTCTCCCGTCTTGGATTCCAGCTTGAACTCCGAATCGCGCTTGCCCTTGTTGAACGATTTGCGTTCCCCTTCGAGCGAGGCGATACGCTTCTCTAATTTCGCCTTATCCAAAAGGTCGGTATTGCCGGAGAGCAACGCCATATACTCCGAGAAGTTCATACCCGATTTTTCGTCCATTGCTCCCTCGTCGATGGTACGTGCGCCCATCGCTCCGCTTTTGAGCTGCGATATGAACGTCTGCTTGCAGTGCAGCAGGTTGAACTTGTAGCTGTCCAGCGACTTTTCCACCGCGTAGATGATGACATCCACGTTGTTCTCGGCAAAATGCTTGGCAATCTCGTTCCCGGCTCTAACACCCCGTCCGTCACGCTGTTGCAGGTCGGACGGTCGCCACGGTGTATCAAGGTGATGGATGGCGACACATCTTTTCTGCGCATTCACGCCCGTTCCGAGCATACTTGTGGAGCCGAACAGCACGCGTACCGTCCCGGCGTTCATGGCATCTATCACCGCCTTACGAGCCTTATCCGTCTTACACTCCTGAATGAAGCGCACCTCACTTGCCGGTATGCCGTAATCCTCCACCAACTTGCGTTTTATCTCGCTGTACACGTTCCATCCTTCCCCTGGCTGGTATGTCCCCAAGTCGGAGAATACGAACTGCGTACCCTTGTGCGCCTCGTACTTGTGGTAATACTCTGCAATCATCTTGGCACAATGGCTTGCCTTGTTGTCGGGATGGTCCTCGTAGTTCGGGTCTATCATGCGCATATCAAGAGCCATCTTTCTCGCGTAGTCGGTGGCGATGAGCATCTTCGCCTTTTCCTCCGTTTCCGACAGGGGTAACCTGCCAAGCAGAGTGGCATCGCCGGTTTTGGCAAACTGCATCAGCTTCTGTATGAAGTCCTCCTGCTCCGGTGTGGGCGGTATGTGGTGCAGTATCTCATTCTTGTTTGGTCTGTCCACACCTACATCCTCCGCCGTGCGGTAGTCGGTAATCTCGTTGTAGAAGGCGGCAAGCTCCGGCACCTTGATGAAATAGCGAAAACGCTCCTTCTGAACGATATTGTTCGTTACGTTGAACTCAAAATCGGTCGTCTTTTTGGCGAAGATGGCAGCCCAAGCATCGAAACAGCGGATGTCCTGCCGTTCCAGTTCGTTGGGGCGCAGGTATTTGAAGAGCAGGTACAGTTCCGTCAGACTGTTGGAAATGGTCGTGCCCGAAAGGAACGTAGCCCCCAAGTCCTTGCCCGTGCGTTCCTGTATGGTACGGATGGCAAAGAGCATATTCAGGGCCTTCTGGCTTCCTTCCGAGTTTCCCAACCCCGCCACACGGTCATGCCGGGTGTTGA
>ERZ826764.2370-NODE-2370-length-18168-cov-3.801193_pt1 | contig 18168 bp, 24 predicted proteins | sample MGYA00519870_ERZ826764 | MGnify/ENA primary metagenome ERZ826764 (study PRJEB31778, sample SAMEA3449239) | human gut metagenome | biome: human gut; feature: human-associated habitat; material: faeces | place: United Kingdom | collected 2010/2012 ...
GAGCCATAAAAGCATAGGAATTATAAGCATTCTGATAAAATCAAGAATCTTATCGGACTTGTGACTATCTTTCAAATACTTTAAGTAGCACTGCAGCAAACGTTCTTCCAACAATATTTCCCCCTTTTAGTAATATTATCATCATAATATCACAAACACCGACAGAAAACAAGTGTTGCGCAGCACATACTTATTCATTGGAGGTGCCATAAGCAATGACGATCGGGCTGATCGACGTAGACGGACACAACTTTCCGAACCTCGCGCTGATGAAGCTGTCCGGCTACCATAAGCACCTCGGCGACGATGTACGGTGGTGGAACGGGTTCGAGACCTATGACGTCGTGTATATGTCCAAAGTGTTCGACGAAACCTATTCCGCAGACGTGCCGGAGCCGGTCAACGCAAAGCGGGTCGTCAAGGGCGGGACGGGATACGTGCGGAGAAAGGACGGCGAACTCCAATATTTCGTCAACGGTGATTGGGTATCGGCGTTCTCTGTGGAAAGTACGTCGTGCATCCGATACGACGAAACACTCCCGCCGGAAATCGAACATACCTGCCCGGACTACGGCCTTTACCCGCAGTATACCGCAGATACGGCCTGCGGATACCTTACAAGAGGCTGCCCGAACAACTGCCCGTTCTGCATCGTGTCGCAGAAAGAGGGGCTTGTAACCCACAAGGTGGCGGACCTGTCGGAATTTTGGAACGGGCAGAAAACCATCAGGCTGATGGACGCCAACCTGCTCGCCTGCAGGGACTGCGGAGAGCTGCTCGGACAGCTTGCCGATTCCGATTCATATGTGGATTTCACACAGGGCTTGGATTGCCGCCGGCTCACGGATGAAAACATAGAACGGCTGCACAAAATCAAAGTCAGGGAACTCCACTTCGCGTGGGATATGGAGAAATACGAACGCGCCGTGCTTGCCGGCCTGCGCCGTTATGCGGACAGCAGCCCGCGCAAGCCGCACGGAAGCTACGCGGCCGTATACGTGCTGACCAACTATGATACGACGCACGAATATGACCTGTACCGTGTGTACACGCTGCGCGATATGGGGTATGACCCATACGTGATGGTGTATTGTGCGGCAAATCGAGACGATCGATGCCGACACAATCCATGTGCATATCGACAGCTACGGCGGCGCGGTGTCCGAAGGATGGGCGATCTATAACGCATTATTGCAGCATCCTGCGAAAATCAATACTTACGGCGACGGATTCGTCGCTTCGGCCGCATTGTTTCCGTTTTTGGCCGGTGACAATCGATACGCATCCAACCTGTCCGCGTATTATCTGCACGAAGTGCTTGTATCCGCCTGTGGGTATGCAGACGATCTGCGCGCGGCAGCACAGGATGCCGATACGATGACGAGCATCGGCATCCGCGCGTTTGTCGAACGAGCCGGAATGCGGGAGGAAGACATTCGTGAACTGATGAGGAGTGAAACGTGGCTGACGCCGGAGCAGGCGTTGGAATATAACATTGCTACCGCTGTCACCGCCGATGCCTCCACCCTGTATACACAGGACGCAAAAAAACAAATCTTCCAACGCATATTTTCCACGAATTGCCCGCACCCTGAGCGAACGATTGGCAAAAAGCCGGAGAGAGCGAAAAAAAACAACATACTGAAATTATTTGAGAGGGGATAACAAATGAAATCCAACGACATCCAAATCCGCAGCGACGTGCGGGAAGCGATGCAGAAAGCCATTCGGGAGAACGACAACGAAGCGTTCTACGCATCCTTTGAGCAAATGCTGCTCTGCATCAAAGACGACATTGAAAACGAATACAACAACCGCGTCAATAACCTCGAAAGCGAGATGGATCGGCGCGCACTGGCTTCCCGCGGCGTGCGGCAGCTCACGAGCGAGGAACGAGCCTATTACCAGAAACTGGCCGAAGCCATGAAAGCCAAAGACCCCAAGCAGGCGCTCAATAACCTTGACGTCATCATGCCGGAAACCGTAGTCGACGCGGTCTTTGACGAGCTGCAGACCGCACACCCGCTGCTTTCGCATATTCAATTTGTAAATACCCGTGGCGCGATCCGTATGATGATGAATACCAACGGATATCAGGAGGCCGCGTGGGGACAGCTCTGCGCGGAGATCGTCGAGGAACTGACCTCGGGTTTCAAGGAGGTCGACACCTCGCTGCTTAAGCTGTCTGCGTTTATGCCGGTATGCAAGGCAATGCTGGAACTCGGACCCGAGTGGCTGGACAGCTTTGTGCGTCAGGTGCTGTATGAAGCCTATGCAAACGGACTGGAAGCCGGAGCTGTATCGGGCGACGGCAATGGAAAGCCCATCGGCATGAACCGGCAGGTCGGCGATAACGTGACCGTCACCGGCGGCGTATATCCGGAAAAGTCGGCCATTGCCGTGAGCGACCTGTCTCCCGCGACAATCGGAAACCTGCTGGCACTTCTGGCGACTGACCCCAACGGCAAGGCGCGCACTGTTCGCGACGTAATTCTCGTAGTTAATCCTGTGGATTACTTCCAGCGGATTATGCCCGCTACAACGCTGATGGGGCCGGACGGCAGCTACCGCAACGATGTACTTCCCTATCCGATGACCGTTATCCAATCTCCGGCCGTGGATCAGGGGAAAGCGATCATCGGTCTCGGCTATAAGTATTTCGCGGCCGTCGGTGCCGCGAGAGACGGTCGAATCGATTATTCCGACCACTATCACTTCATTGAAGACGAACGGGTCTATCTTATCAAGGGCTACGCCAACGGCTTCCCGATGGACAACAACGCGTTTTTCGTGCTTGACATCTCAAACGTGCAGCCTGCCGTCTGGAAGGTACAGCAGGTGACGGCGCCGACTGCGTCTGCCGTAGCTGATCTGGCCGACCTAAGGATCGGCGGTCTTGCCCTGTCGCCTGCCTTTACGTCTGCAACGACGACCGGCTACACAGCATCCACCACCAATACCACCAATACCGTAACGGCTATTCCCGCCGATGCTAACGCGACCATTGAGATCACCAATGAAGATGCGGAGGAAACGGAAACGACCATCATCAACGGCAGAGCCGTAACGTGGGGCGCCGGCGCCAATACGCTGACGATTAAAGTCACCGCCGAAAACGGAACCGCGACAAAATCCTACGTCGTGACCGTAACCAAGTCGTAATGGCGAACCGAAATACGCTTCCCGAAGGACTGCTTGACGACGTTAAAAATTATCTGAATATCACTTGGGAGGATGAGGCCACCGATCAGAAGATCGGCGGCCTCATTGCCTCCGGTATGGTCTATCTTGACGCAAAATACGGCTCGACCGCGGACTACACTGCAGACGGGATGCCGCGGACGCTGTTGATGGAATACGTAAGATACGCCCGCGACAGTGCGCTGGATGTCTTTGAAAGCAACTACCTGTCGATGCTGCTCGGGATGCAGAACGAAAAGGCGGTGAAAAACTATGAAGCCTTATCGTCCGTCGAATGAGATCACGCAAGCCTATAATGACGGGGTTGTGCGTATCTACACCGTAACGGATGCCGCCCGTCCGGGATATATGCCGCAGCCGCAGGCGACGCTGAAAACTACGCTGCGTTACGAAGAACAGCGTCTCGGTCTTCAGCGATACTACCAGAGTAAGCAGAACCAGATTGACGTCGAGCGCGTCATCCGCACGCCGCGGACAGGAACGGTCAGCAGCCAAGATATGGCAGTTACCGAAGACGGAAAGCGCTACCACATTGCGCTGGTGCAGACTGTGGAAGGCGTTTATCCGCCGTCTGTAGACATCACACTGGCAAAAATCGAGCAGAAGTTTGAAAGTGTCGCGGTCGAAGGAGGAGCAGAATAATGTGGTACGAAAAGATCATCGCCGCACATCTCGATGTGACCGATCAGGTGAGCCACATCGAGCGGATAAAATCCGACCGCTATTTCGTTTGGCAGGAGGACGGCGAAAGCGTCCTTGCTGCAGACGATCTCCACGCCGAGTGCGCCATCACGGGTACAACTGACCTGTTTACAAAGCAGGAATTCGACCCGTGGGTCGACGCATTCGGCGAAGCGCTGAGCAGTCACGGTATCGCGTGGTCGCTGTCCTCTGTGCAGTACGAGGATGATACCGGCTTCATTCATTACGAATGGTCGTGGGAGGTGGCATAATTGGCAACCATCAAATTCCCTGGACTGAAAGAATATGAAAAACGCCTTTCGACCTTGGGAAAAGAAGGAAAAGCAATCGCGGAAAAAGCCGTCTACGCCGGAGCCGCAATCATCGCTGACGCCGTGCGCGCCAACATAAACGCGCTGCCCGCCGTCAAGGATGAATGGGGTGTGGTTGCGTATAACAACAATTGGAGCGCACCGCTGACAGAGACCGCCAAGAAGGGATTGCAGGACGGATTCGGCATCAGCCCAATGGGAAACGAAGACGGGATTCTGAACGTTAAGCTCGGTTTTGATGGCTATAACGATATGAAAACAAAAAAATATCCGAAAGGACAGCCGAACGCGATAATCGCACGGTCTCTCGAAAGCGGCTCAAGCATCGCCAAAAAGCGCCCGTTCGTCGCGCCGGCGGTTCGGAAAACAAAAAAAGCGGCGGAAGAAACGATGGCGAAAATCATCGATGAAGAAATCGCAAAAATTATGAAATGAAAGGACAGATGCAAGAATGGCAACAATCGGACTTTCCAAGCCCTATTATGCGGTATATTCCAATACCGGCACAACGGTGTCTTACGCCAACGGCGGCGTAATGGGCAAAGCAACGGAAGCCAACATAGAAGTCGAGACCACGGAGGACAACAACCTGTATGCGGACAATTCCATTGCAGAAACCGACCGCTCCTTCGCCGGCGGCACACTGACGCTGTCGACCGACGACTTGTCGCAGGAGGTCAGCAAAGCAATCCTCGGCATTAAAGAAGAAACCATCAGCGAGATCACCGGCGTCACCGACGAAGACGCAAGCGAGCTTATCTATGACGACACGCAGGAAACGCCTTATCTGGGAACCGGATTTATCATCAAGAAAAAGGTCGGCGGCGTGTATAAGTGGCGTGCGGTTGTGCTGACAAAGGTTATGTTCGGCATTCCATCCGACGCAGCGACCACACAGGGCGAGACAATCGAGTGGCAGGTGCCTGAGCTGAGCGCAACCATTCTGCGCGACGACAGCGCAAACCACGTCTGGAAGCGCGAGGCAACCTTCACAAGCGAAGCGCAGGCAGAGGCATATATCAAAGATCGTCTGAGCATTCAGTAGTTCGCCCTTTGCGCGAACTTATAACTGTGGGAGGTTAAAATGAAAACAACATCCATTGAAATCAATGGGAAGACTTATCCCCTTTGCTTCTCGCTCCGCGTGATGCGCTCCTGCACCGAGCGGTACAGAAGCATCGAAAAAATCGATTCCGCCATTGATTCGGAGGACAAGCTGCAAAACGTCTATGAATCGGTATGGATCATCGCAGAAATGATGAAGGCCGGCGAACGGTATGCAAAGCTCAACGGTCTGGATGCACCGGAGGCGCTGAGCGAAGATGTCCTGTTGGACATCTTCGACGTGCGTGACACTGCGCTGCTGGTCGAAAAGATACAGGAAACCATCCTTGCGGGGAAAGCTGCGGAAGTTGAGGCAGAACCCGAAAAAAACGCAGAAGCCACGCGGGCGGTGAAATAACGCCCGCGTGGTTTTTGTGGTACGGAATGCGCGTCGGACTGACGATGGACGAAACGCTCGACATCCCCTTCGGCGATCTGATGACACTCATTGCCGTCGAGCAAATCAAGCGAGAGGGATACCGGCAGAAACGAAAGCTGACCGATGACGAAATCATTCCGGATGTGAGGTGACAGACAAATGGCAATCAACATAGGCCCCAAAATAGGCATCGACGGCGAAGCCGCGTTCCGAAATGAAATCAAAAATATTGCACAGCAGCTCAAGGTGCTCGACAGCGAAATGAAGATCGTCACCAATTCGTTCAAGAATAACGGGGACGAGCAAGCTGGGCTGATTGACAAATCGGACGTACTGACCAAGCAGATCGAAGTCCAGAAAAAAGGCATTGAAGAGTTAAAAAAAGGGCTGGACGCTTCCACGGAAGCCTACGGCAAAAACAACGTCAACACGCTGAAATGGCAGAAATCGCTGTACGATGCGATTGCCGACGTCAACCGTATGACCAACGAGCTGGAAGCGACGGAAGCGGAAATGAACGGGGCCGCAGACGCAACAGGCGATATGGAAAAGGCAACAGAAAAAGCCGGAGACGCCGCCGAGGAAACGGGAAGCCGGTTCGGAGGCCTCGGTACGGCGCTGAAAACCGTTGCCGGAGTGGCCGCCGCCACGGCTGCAAGTGTGGCCGCCGCCACCGGGAAACTGGTCAAAGACGTCGTATCCTCCTTTTCAGAATTAGAGCAAAACACGGGCGGCGCGGAAGCCGTGTTCGGCGAATACGCATCGGAAATTCAGAAGACGGGCGAAGAAGCTTATAAAAATCTCGGCGTTTCACAAAGCGAATACCTCGCGACAGCAAACAAAATGGGTGCTCTGTTTCAGGGGTCCGGTATTGAGCAGCAGGAATCTCTCCAACTGACCGAGCAGGCAATGCAGCGCGCGGCGGATATGGCGTCCGTGATGGGCATCGAGACGTCCGCAGCGCTCGAAGCCGTAGCCGGTGCGGCAAAAGGCAATTTTGAGATGATGGACAACCTCGGCGTCGCTATGAATGCAACATCCATAGAAGCATACGCGGTCGGGAAAGGTCTCGATTTCGTATGGGATGAAGCAAGTCAGGCCGATAAAGTTCAGGTCGCAATGCAGATGTTTTTCGAGAAGACCGAACAATATGCCGGAAATTTCGCCCGTGAAAGCGAAAAGACAATTTCCGGCTCAATGGGGATGCTGCAGGCGTCCGTCAAATCGCTCACCGCCGGATTGGGAAATGCCGGCGCGGATATGACCAACCTTGCGGGAAACGTCGTCACATCATTCCTGGCGATGGTCAGCAATATCACACCCGTCGTGCAGAATATTGTTTCCTCCGTTCCAACCGTTATCCAGCAAATTGTAGAAGGGCTTGTGGCCGCCGCTCCGTCTCTGCTGGCCACCGTCAGCGAACTTTTTACTTCTGTTCTGACATCGCTGAACGAATCCCTGCCGCAGCTCCTCCCCGTGATAATGAGCGCCCTGACGATGGTTGTAAATACGCTGATCGAGAACCTTCCGCTGCTGATCGATACTTCCCTGCAAATCCTGCTCGGACTGATCGACAGCATCAGCGAGAATCTGCCGACGCTCATCCCGATGGTCGTACAGGCGGTAATGACAATCGCACAAGGGCTTATAGATAACATTGACAAAATCATCAAAGCCGGGATTGAGCTTATAAAAGGATTAGCGAAGGGGCTTATTGATGCCATCCCGAATCTGATTGATGCCGCTCCGGATTTGATAGCAGGTATAATTGAAGGGCTGATAAGCGCGCTTCCCGAAATTGTTTCGAGCGCAGGTGAAATCATCAGCAGTCTGATACAAGGTATCATCAAGGCGCTGCCGAAGCTGCTGCAAAATGCGCCAAAAATCATCAATACCATTATAGACGGTATAAAAGGCTTTATTTTCAAAATTGGGGATATAGGAAAGGACATCATCGAGGGGCTTTGGGAAGGCATTAAAAGTATGGGAGACTGGCTATGGGATAAAATATCCGGATTTTTCGGAGGTGTATGGGACGGCATCTGCGGATTTTTCGGAATTTCATCTCCGTCCAAGGAAATGGCGTGGGTTGGCGAGATGCTCAACCGCGGGCTTGCAGAGGGCATCGAGAATACGGAATTCCTTTCTGTCCGCGCCGCTGAACAAATGGGAGAGGCAGTAACGGATGCAGTCAGCGGCATCAACGGAAACGTGGCAGTCGGAGCACAGCTTTCTGATCATTTACGAAGCGTTTACGACGCCGTCACGACGCGAACCCCGACCACAGAAGCCGTTGCCTATCGCGCAGCCGCCGGTATGGTCAACGGTATGCAGACTGCAATGCAGACTTCCGCCTCACCCGTGAGACTGGAAATCCCCCTTGTGATCGACGGATTGGAATTTTCGCGCGCCATCATCCCCGACCTGCGGGAAGTGATGCGTGCAAACCCGGAGGTGGCCGTACGCATATGACACAATTGATCCTGAACAATACAATTGTCCTGCCGGAAACATCTGCGGACAAATATCGCTGTTACCCTGCGCAGCTCACGCAGTCCATTGACATGATCAGCGGACGGCGTGTGGTGGAGGTGCGCGGAAACGTACAAATGATCGAATACGCCTATGATTATATGGGAAATGATTTGCTTCGGCAGGTACTTGCTGTACTGCGCGGGCAAACGAGCTTCACCGTGTCGTATCTTTCGGACGAAACCGATACGCTGCGAACCGGTACATTCCTGACCGAAGCCATCACGCAACCGGCCTTTGCGTTTTCCAAAGCCGGGCTGCCGTATTGGCACAATTTCGGCTTCACGCTTCGCGAGGTGACGCCCCATGATTGACACAAGCGACGCGTTTCAGGCTGCAGTCGTCGCAGACGTGCGGCATATGGTACCGCGTGCAACGATACAGGTTATCCCGCCGACAACCGAATACCAGTATGTCGAAGAAAACAATATATCGATATATTCCCCGAATGTGCTGCAGCAGATGACCGACAAATCAACCGAAAATCCGCAGCCCTACGCGACATTGGAGCGCAACCGCTGGGTGTTGGACGGAACCTTTCGCTTGTATGACGCTAACCCGTCCTCGGCACCGGATTCAGCCGGCACGATGAGCAACAGCATATCCGATAACGATTGCACATTCGAGAACCCCGTCTCATTGGAACTGTATTTTACCGGGATCGACAAGCTCACCGCCTGCTGTGTCTTTTTCTCCTACGGGGCGGAAGGATGGCCAACGGATTACACCGTGGAAATCCTCAGCAGCGGAACGGTGATGTACACCAAATCGGTCGAAGCCAATACCGCATCTTCCATAATGGTGACAGGACTGCAAATCGAAAGCCCGGATGCCATCCGTGTCACAATCACCGCGTGGTCCTTACCGGGCTATCGGGCGCGCATCACTGAAATATCTCCCGGGATTCTACAAATCTGGAATGAGCACGACATGATCTCGCTGACTGCCATACAACAGACGGATCTGTCCGCGCTGTCTACGCCCTACGGCACATGCACACTATCCTTTTACAACCCCGACAGCTTATTCGACCCCGAAGACCCCAACGGATATTTTTACGATCTTGAGCCGAAGCAAACTGTCAGCATTGAGATTGGCGCCGTGCTTCCATCCGGCAGCAGAGAGTACGTCCCCGTCGGCACGTATTACCAGACCGATATGGGATGGACAGTAAGCGCCGACGGAATGACGCAAAATTGGGAGTTATGGGACATCGTCGGAATGCTGAAAGATATTCCATATCAAGTCAAATCCCCCCTTCCGTCAATCTTGCAGGAATGGGTGGAAAGCCTGTTGGAGCATCTCGGGGAAACGTTCAAAAACCGTTATATTATCGACGTTGAATCCGAAGATATCTCGGACTCCCTTGCGATTGACGAGAACTCCACCGTATTGGACGGAAAAACCTGTGGTGAAGTACTTGCTTATATTTGTCAGGCTGTACGTTGCTTTGCCTGTACAGACGCCGCAACAGGTTTCTTGCGTTTGCGGAAAGTAGGTTCCGAAGGTTCACAAATAACGCTGAATAATCTTTCGGCTTTTCCATCTGTAAAGGCCAATGAAAAACTAAGCCGTATTGCATATACGGTCGAGAGGGACGGCGTACAGACGACGCAAATCTATGACACCGCAATACGCGGCGCAACGAAAGAGGTTCAGTCCGGCAACCCATTTGCCGTCCCAAACGGAGACTTCAGCCCCGCCGATATGGCAGCGTTTGCCGCATCATATTGCGGCGGTAACACCATCGAGGCCACAGGCCGCGGAAATCCGTCCGCAGAGCTTGGCGACTACGACACAATCCAGACACGCAATGCAAAAACAGCGAAAGGCTATCGGTCGTCACAGAGTTATAAATTCGTAGACGGCGTATTGTGCGACTGTCAGGTTGTTCTAACGCAGAAAAACAACGTCACAATCACCGAGGTGACATAAATGCCCTATATCCTTCTACCCCGCATCGAAAGTGCGGCGGTCACACCGAACCCAGCGGAGATCAACGGTGCGGCGGCGCTCCTCGTGGCCGTCGCGGAGCAGCAGGTATGGGTCGACCCGCCGGTGGTCTATGCGGGCGAGCTGTACGCCGGAGAGCAGGAGTTCGGCTGAAGCCGAACTCCCCAAGTTCGGCCAAAGGCCGAACTTGTATGTGCTTTGCGCGAACGTTTATACAGGAGTTCAGCTAAAGCCGAACTACCCAAGTTCGGCCAAAGGCCGAACCTGTGCGCAAAAAGGTGAATCGTAAATGAGTAAATCGTAAATGATCAAGCGGAAAGGAAGAAAAAGCAATGGCAATCACACAGGTACGGGCGCAGATCAACGGGACGTGGTACACGCTGACCGCCACGGGCACGGCGGGTCAGTACACGGCGCAGATAACGGCGCCGGGCGCGACGTCCTACAACCAGCCCGGCGGCTATTACAACGTGACCGTCGAGGCGACGAACACGGCGGGTACGACCGGCTCTGCCGATGCGTCGACGCTGGAAGGGCTGAAGTTCTACGTCGAGGAACGCGTCGCGCCGGTCATCACGATCCTGTCGCCGTCCGACGGCGCCTATGTTTCCAATAACCAGCAGCCGGTGGTATTCACGGTGACGGATGAATCCGGCGGGTCGGGCGTCGACCTCGACTCGGTCGTTGTCAAGCTGGACGGCACCGCCGTATCCGCTGCGGAGGTCACGCATACGGCGATCACGAACGGCTACAGCTTTACCTATACGCCGTCGGCGGCGATGGGGGACGGCGCGCACACGGTGTCCGTCGAAGCTGCCGACAACGACGGCAACGCGGCGGCGGCGAAGAGCACGACCTTCACCGTAGACACGGTTCCGCCGGCACTGAACGTCACCTCTCCCGCCGAGGGGCTGGTCACCGCGACGGCCGCCCTTGCCGTGTCCGGCACGACCAACGACGCGACGAGCAGCCCCGTCGTGATCACCGTCACGCTCAACAGCGCCGATCAGGGGCCCGTGACCGTGCAGGCGAACGGCGCGTTCTCCAAGACGGTCACGCTGGCCGAGGGCGCGAACACCATCGTCGTCACGGCGACCGACGCGGCAGGCAAGGTGTCGACGGTCACACGGAACGTCACGCTGGATACCTCGGTACCGCAGATCGTTTCCGCCGGAATCACACCCAATCCCGCCGACGCCGGCGCTACCGTCACCATTACGGTCGTCGTTCAGTAGTTCGGCCAATGGCTGAACGACTCGGCAGGAAAGGAGTGCTGCTATGGCAGACACACGAACACTCAGTTGCAGTTCGCTAAGCGAACTGCCCGAGTTCGCGCAAAGCGCGAAACTCGTAGTTCCGCTGCAGAGCGACGTGGTGTACGTCACGGGGACGGTGAATGCCGTGCCGACAACGTGGACGCGGGGCGACGGCGACGCCTGGACGACGACGGCGGACAGGTCCGCGGACGACGTGTACCGCGTCGAGCTGGAAATGATCACCGCCGCAGGGAGGACGTACACGGCCGCCGTCACGCTGTACTACGGGCTGCTCAACCTCATTACCGACCGCACGCAGGCCGACGCGGACGAGGTGAAGCGGCTTGCGGCGAAGGGGTATGCCGCAATGACGACAGAAGAAAAAGCCGCCTGGGACGCCGGCTTGAAGGGCGCGTACAACGCGTCCGACCTCAACCGCGTCGGGAGCGCCGTCGGGTACGTCGCCGGCAGGCTGACGGACGCGGGGTATGGGATAGACGTAAGCCCGCACGTCGGCTGGACGGAGGGCGGGATACCCGACGCAGAGGAGGCGGCCGCGTATCTCGCCTGCGTCGCAGCCGTGCGCGCGGTGCTTGCCGGCGCACTCCCCGGCCTTCCCGCGCTGCCGGAGGATATGGACAGGCTGACCTTCGCCGAGGCCAACGCCATCGAGCAGGTGCTGCTTGACGTCAACGCCGCGCTCGACCGCATCCGTGCGGGGGCGTTCTATGCGGGAGAGCTTTATGCAAACGATGTTTGAGCGGCCTGCAGGCCGTTCAACGAAACAGAAAGGATGACAAAACATATGCAGGACAGAATTTCCGCCTATCCCGGACGCGTAAAGCTGACGCCGGTCGCGGGACAGGCCGATACCTACGATCTGACGCGCGCCGACCAGCCGACGCAGGAGGGCACGCCGCTGAACAAGGCCTCGCTGCTTTCCGACGAAACCGTACAGGCGTGGAGCGGCTACGGTCACCCGTGGGACAAGAACGTATCGGAGGTCACGCCCGACGACGTGCTCGCCCGCATCGCTTACCTGCGCGGACAGGCCGGCGGCATCGCCACGCTGGACGCCGCCGGAAAGCTGATGGAATCGCAGCAGCCTGACCCGACGCCTGTCGAAACCTCCGGCACATCGCTGAATCTGACGAGCTATGATTATGCGTTTTCCGGCACGAGAAAGACGGCGACGATCACGTCCCTGCCATCGTCCGGCGTATCCAACGGCATCTATTTCTACGGCTCGGCGTGGGCGAACGGCGAGCAGATGAGCGCAGGGGACGTGATCAAGCTGACCAACAGCAGCGGGAAGACCATCCAGCTCAACACGGCGCAGTCCAGTATGACGTACAGCGGCAACGTGCTGACCATCACCCCGCACGGCTACAGGGACACGAACTGCATCGGCATCTGCCTCCGCTTCCTCCGCACGGGCTCCTACAGCCGCCCGTTCATCACGAAGCTGTACCAGTAGGAGGCGGCATATGTACATCGACATCGTACAGCTTGCCGCGTTTCTCGGCGTCCCGACGGCGGTGACAGGCCTCTGCTTCTGGCTGCTCAGGCGGCGCATCGACAGGCGGGAGGACGAACGCGCGGAGATCGAAAGGGCGAGAAAGGAACTGGATATGGCGCTCATCAAGGGCGTCAACGCCGCCATCGCGCTCGGAGAAGCGACCGCGAAGGCCGTCCAGCGCATTCCCGACGCCCATTGCAATGGGGACATGAGCGACGCGCTGCACTATGCCGCGCAGGTCAAGCACAGCCAGAAGGATTTCCTGACAAAGCAGGGAATCGAGCACTTGCATACGGATTAAACGGAAAGGAGCACATATAATGGATTTTTACGGCATCACGTCCGTGGCTGCGGTCACGGTGATCTGCGCGCTGGCCGCGCAGGCGGTCAAGGCCACGAAGCTGGACAGCAAGTGGCTACCGGTCATCTGCGGCGCGCTCGGCGGCGTCCTCGGCGTCGCCGGCTCGTTTGTCATCCCCGATTTCCCGGCGTCCGACCCCCTCACCGCCGTCGCCGTCGGCATCGTCTCCGGCCTCGCCGCCACCGGCGCGCATCAGGTCTTCAAGCAGCTTTCCGGCGGCAAATCGGAAACGGAGGAAAAGCAGGAATGAATATTGCATGCTCGATCAGCATCGGGGACGATTATTTGACGCTGGAGTTGAACGAAGTCGGCAAAGACGAAACCGATAGGGTCTATGCGTCGTACCTGATCTCCGAATTTTACAAAAACGCGCTGCGCATCGGTAAACCGCACAGGCGAAACAGAAGACAGGCAGGCCGCATTCGGACTAAGGAAGCAAAGACAGGGACACATAAAACGGATTATGCCGCACGCCGGTCATGACGGAAGGCCGAAACGAAAAGCCGCCGCGGTTTTTGCCGCGGCGGCCGGGGAGAAAAGATTATTTATCGATCGGTACGATATCCAGCTTGTAACCGAGCGGACGCAGCACTTTGTGCAGCGTATCGATCTGCGGAACGCATCGAAGACTTTCCATTCGAGCAATCGCCGACTGCTTCAAACCGGCACGTTCCGCAAGCTCTTTTTGCGTCATGCCCCTGCTTTCCCGGGCTTCAATCAACTTCCCGATCAGGGAAACCTCAAAGTCGATGCGGTCCTTTTCCTCCTGCGTGATCAAATCGGAATCGTTCCACAGGGATTCAAACGTTGTGAATTCCCGTTTATGATTCATATTCATAAGATTCAGTCCTCGCTTTCCAAAAAATCAGCCAAATTTCGTTTGGCCTGCTCAATTTCCCGCAGCGGTGTTTTCTGCGTTTTTTTAATAAAATGATGAAGCAGCACAAATGTGTCTTCTCTCCAGTAAAAAAACAATATCCTATTGTCCAACGGCCGAAGCTCCCAAATCCCGCCGCCTATATGCTTAACTACAGGTGCTCCGATTCTTGTCCCATAGGTTTCAAGAGCACGGATATAGGTCAATATCTTTTCTTTGTTGATGCGTGCGTGCTTGCTCGTCTTTGCTTTCTCCGCCAAATCTCGTAGCAACTCTGCAATCGGCTCCCGACCATGTTTGTCTTTGTAAAAAATCACATTGTACCGCAATCGTTTTCCCTCCCGCAACTCCATTTATATTATACCCAATTTGTTCTGATTTGTCAATATCAAATTTGTTATATCCGGAAAGGAGAAAATCATGTCCACCATAAAGGTATATTTGGCGCCGGCGAACCATTACAATGCCTACTGCATCAGCGGCTACGACGAAAAAACACAATGCGAAAAGCTGTCCGGGCTCGTGCAGCGGGAGCTGGAGGCATACGAGGGCGTGTCCGTGTATGCAGCGACCGTCTTTTCCGAGAGCAGGGACTACAAGGGCCGCCCAGAGGAGGCTGCGGCGCTCGGCGCGGACTACTATCTTGCCCTTCACGACAACGCCTACGACGGCGCCCACTGCGGCGCGCAGGCATTCTACCATCCCGACAGCCCGCGGTCGAAGGCGCTGGCAACGGCGCTGGCCGAGCGGCTGAACGCGGTATGCACCCTGCCGGTCACCTTCCCGAATCCGGTTCGGGACGGAATGCAGGCCTTTGACGGCGCGGGCTACGGTGAGATCCGGGAGCCGTACAGGCGCGGGGTCATCCCCGTGATCCTCGAGGTCAATTTCCACGATTACGAGCCGTCGGCGCGCTGGCTCGTCGGGACGCAGCCGCAGCAGGCAAAGGCGATAGCGGAAGCGGCGGCGGCAGCGCTCGGGCTTCAAAAGAAAGGAGAAACCGCAATGACGCTTTACAAGGCAGGCGACACCGTCAGGCCGGTGCGGAACATCACGGTCGAAAACGGAAAGAAGCGGGGACGGCTGTTCGGGGGTGGAAGCTGGACGATCTACGAGGACAGCTATACCGTCAGGCAGGACAGCCGCGCGGACGGCCGGACGGTTCTGGCGGACGAAAACGGGGACACGGTCGCGGCGGTGTACGCGGACGACCTCGAACGGGTCGGGGCGGAAGGGACGGTCCCCGAGCCGGCGCCGGAAACGGGCGAGGGGGACACGCCGTCCGCGCAGTCCTTCCCCGACGTCTCCGGCTCCGCGTGGTACGCCGGGGCCGTCAGCGCGCTCGCTGCGCAGGGGATTCTCAACGGCTACCCCGACGGGACCTTCCGCCCCGACCGCCCCGCCTCCCGCGCCGAAGTCGCCGTTTTGCTTACGCGCGTTTTGGAACTGAAAGGCGAAGATAAAATACCTGATAAGCAATGCTTGACTTATCAGGTATCTGTGTTATTTATTTTTCGTTTTCGAAAGTATCGCTTGTTTCAGCCTTTCTGCTTTATCGGTTTCAACATTTCCGAGTACAAATATATCTAATGTATTAGAGGTAAAATCAACCATTTTGTTTATCAAGGATTTGTGGTCGGATGCCAAAAATGTAATGTTGCCTTCTTTATCCATTATGCGAATTGCACCTCTTATTTCATCGGGGAATTCGTCCAAAGAACAATCTTCCGCTTTGAGATAGGAGGAAATGGATTCTAAATATACGGAGGATTCCACATAACCGATGAATGCCGGATCGATTCCTGCTGCTTGGGCCAAATCACTAAGTGTATTTTGAACCAGCCATTTTGTCAGAAAATAAACTGGGTCGTTTACAGGTTTTTCTTTGGAATTTACCGACTTCTTTGGAATGATATCCGTCAATGTCAATACATGTACGGGCTTTTTCCTTTGGCTTACGCACTCCCATAATGTTTTTATGTAAGCATCAGAGGAAGACATACATTCTTTTCGGATGGTTTCCCACAGAAAATCATCCGTATATTGGTAAAAATCGTCTTTTCCGATGCAGGCTGTTATAGCATCATAGTCCGCATACGGGGTAGAGGTATTCCTTAAAACTTTATATACCAAAGCTTTGGCAGCCGCTTCAAATGCAATCGAAGTTTTGTGCTGAATAACTTGTGTGTAGTGAAAATATCTTGCCATGAGAAAATGCTCGATTGCATGCTGGCCGCGGATGTCAAACACCACAAGTTCGATGGTGGCGTCGTCTTCTATCCCGCTGTCTCGGTGGAGCTTGCATTTTTTGATTCTGAGTTGTCGTAGAATGTATTCCAATTCGACGTTCCCGAAAGAAACGCCTGCTTGTCTTGAATCTCTCAGCAAATAATCCAATCGATCTGCATCTAAGCTCGAATGCAGCAATTGTGCATAGACGGGTTTTGCCTGTGTATCTCCGATAATAATTTGTCCGATTTCATTAGGAGATACATCGGCGGATTCCAGAATGGCGGTTATTTCCGGATCTTTTTTGACCACTTCTGCACCCATATGCTCATGGTCATTGGCTTTTCTTTTTTTGAAATTGGCAAGATCTCCGAGTAGCTGAAGATTGTTATTTGCAGAAATCTCAGGACCTTGAACAATAGTGCTTGTATTTTGTTCGTTAAACATATAGCTGTATACGCACTCGGTCAGATGCGAAAACGGGAAATGTCCGACATCGTGAAGCAGGGCGGCGATTCGCAGTTTCCTGGCGTCGTCCAGAGTGAAGCAAATATCTCCTTTTTGCGAATGACCATACTGCCTGTAAAGGTGCTCGCACATTTTTCCCATAATGCAAAGCACACCCAGAGAATGTACAAATCTGGAGTGTTCTCCGCTTGGAAAAACATATGAGGCGAATCCCATTTGTCGGATTCGCCTCAATCGTTGCATCGCTCGGGTGTCTAAAAGCTGCACTTCAGTTTCGGAAAGGCTGATACATCCGTAAATTGGGTCGTTGATTATTTTATAATTGAATTCCTCGGCATATGAATCTGCCATACCGTTTCTCCTTATGCCGGCTTTTTGAAATTAACATAGGTGGAATAACCTGCTTTAATTTGTTCTTTTGTAAACTGCGGCTTTGTTTCCCGAATTTTTTGAATGGCTTTTTCCTCAGTGTTGAATCCGAACTTATGCCAATAGGCAATGGAAGCAATCAACTCGTACCATTTGACAACGCTGATTTTGAAGCTTTGATGCGCAAGTTCGTTTTCCAGTTCATTTACTCTGGAAATCATAGAGGCGTAGGGTTCTCTGAATGAATGGTTTTCAATAGCTGTGATTTCCTCCGGTATAATCTGATAAGCGGCAGCGGTAAGATCAGGGGAATACGGACCGTGAATGTACCAGCTATAGCCGTAACCTAAAGGCAGACCAATGTCCTGTGCCAGATAAATTTTTTTCTGCAATAGTATTCTGTCATCAATCGTTTCCAGAGAATAGCAATTCAAGTCTCTGATCGCCACGGCCGTGGCTATTTGAGAATTATTCATAACGAAAACCTCCTCTTTGTTATTATACACTGTATCTTGCCGAAATGCAATATTTATCGATAATTTTATATATTTTACAAAATGTGTGGAAGGAATTACATTTGCAAGATATGAAACGTCATCGATGAGCTGATGGACAGCCTGCATATCGTCAACCCGCGTCTGTACGAAAATATCATGCGGAAACTTCGGAACTTGTGATATGAACAAACACGATTTCCGAACGCACACAAAAGTGAGCAAAAACCGAGAAAAGCACTGTTTTGCAGTGCTTTTCTGCGCACAAAAAAGCCGGTCCAACGTCGCGAAAAACAGGCTTTCGGCTTTCGCTGGTGCAAGTTTCAGTTTTGCAAAGATTTAGGCATTGTTTTCATTTCCGGTGATCAAAAGTGCTCTGAAAACATCCTCAAAATAATACGTCTTTTGTCTTG
>ERZ826764.2373-NODE-2373-length-18153-cov-5.619958_pt1 | contig 18153 bp, 17 predicted proteins | sample MGYA00519870_ERZ826764 | MGnify/ENA primary metagenome ERZ826764 (study PRJEB31778, sample SAMEA3449239) | human gut metagenome | biome: human gut; feature: human-associated habitat; material: faeces | place: United Kingdom | collected 2010/2012 ...
ATATGAAAAAGAAATTTTTTACTAATTTATGGTTGACTTTTCATAGCTGGTCTCCTTAACTATTTTATTCTTTTGTTTTTCATAACTCCTGCCAGCAGTGTCAATGCTACCAAAATAATAAACATCATTTCACTATGTGCCATGGCTATGTTTGTCTTGCAAAATATTCCGTAAAGTGCAACATCAATCACAACCATTACATATATAATGTTTTTATTTCGTCTGATTTGATAATCCTCTAAAAGATGATTTGGGTTAACCAACGGCGACCATATCAATATAATCAGAATTGAAATCACTGCTAAAATCCATATCGCCTCTTCCATAATTTCCGTCTCATACAATTGTATAGACAGCGTAGATGCTCCATATACCAAAAGTGTGCAAAAAAAGCACGTTTCGCTCTTTCTACAATGATATCCTCCCACTAACATTCTCAATGGTATAAAAAATAAAACAAATGATAACATGTGCGTCATTTCTCCCAACATAAAACTTATTAATAAGCATCCTAATAAAATACTTCCATTTAATAGAATTATTTCTATTGAATATGCCCACACCTCATAAGCTTCTATGTTCAGTATTTTATTTTTTACCAACTGGAATGTTAATGCTTCCGACATCTTCCTAAACATTTTTCTTCTGTTTTTCTACCAATTTTTCCGGTACTTTAGGTTCATAAAGCCCAAAACATGATGTTGATTCACTAAATACCTCTGCAATGGTTTCCAACATTTTTTCCAATGTTTTATTTTCCTTCATCAGCGCGTCCTCCTTCCCTTATTTTTCCCTTTTTCTCCAGATAATCTTTTCATTCTGATTGTCTACACATATAATAGCAGAAAAATTAATAAAAAAACTCAATATGGATTTTTTGGTATATTTTATGGATTTTTTGGTAATTAAAAGTAAAAAATAGTCGAGATTAGGTATCAACAACCTATTCTCAACTATTTTTCCTACTTGTATAACATTGTAACTGTAGTCACTACTTCATCATCTTCGCATTCCATATCATATGCTCCCTTATATTTAGCAACTATTTTCTTTACATTTTTTATTCCTATCCCATGCATTGTTTTTTCTTTTTTTGATGTAACTGAAGTATCATTTTTTTCTCCGTTATATGAGTTTACTATTTTTATCAGTATCATTTTTTTCACTTCACTTATATCAACTTCTATATATTTACTTGTTTGCTTTTCACACGCCTCTATGGCATTATCTATCAGATTTCCAAGAACGCATACCATATCCATATCTGAAACTGCATACTCCGCAGGCAATGAAATATTAGACGAAAAGATTATTCCCTTTTCTTCTGCAATTTTTTGTTTTGTATTTATTATTGAATCTACGGCACTATTCCCTGTTTTTACATAGAACATTTTCTGAGTTAAATTCTCGCATTCCTGTTCTACAAATTCTTTAACGTTATCAACATTTCCCTCTTCAAGCCAATGCCTTATTGCAAAAATCTTATGTTTATAATCATGAATGCTACCACGCCACATATTAAATACTTGTTCAGTATTTTTTTCAGTTCGTATCATCATTTCATTTTGTAATTCCAATAAAGATATTTCATTTTTTTGATGATAATTTTCACCTAATTTTAATACTAAACTAAAAACAAGCAAAATAATTACTATTGATGATATAAAATATATTCCAAGAAACATACGCATCTTGTCATTTACTGCCATCATACTGTTTTCTGCAATATAATAATCTAACGCCACTAATATACAAGCTATCAAACCACAAATACCCAAATGCCTACCTGATATCTGTGTTTTATTTCTGTTATACTCGTGCATTAAATATACAACAATCAATAAAATTGTTTTGCTCATTATTGTACAGAAAATTCTTTCAATTCCATAATTTAATAACACCTCTCCTGTATTTATACTAAATACTATTGCTCCCATTTGTACTACTGTAAAATCTATTGCCATATCTATTATTGAAAATATTACCGTTGACAATATTAGTGTTTTAATTTTTCTTGTATAAACTGCCACCTGTAAGGATGCCAATATTACTATTGACATCACTCCATTTAATGAAGAAAAAAGACTGATTTTATTCATCATAATAATAAAGAGGCTAAAGAATACTGAATACACCAATATTCTTTTTTTAACATTCTTTTTTTCTACAAATATTCCCGTAAAGGCACAACAGACTATACACTCAACCAATGTTGCCAGACAATCAACTACCCAATATAATGCTGTCATACTCTATTCCTCCAATACCTTGCCATTTGTGCTTTTACTTCTTTCAGCCTGCTTCTGCTTATTACAAGTTTCGTTTCATTGTCTAGGGTTATACTATATCCCGAATATTCATATATGTATTTTACATTAACTATTCCACCACTATGTATTTGTACGAAATCCTCGTCATCTAACTCTTCATAAAGAGATTTGATTGTTTTTCTTTCCTTTAATTCTATTGCTTTCCCATTATTTATATATACTGTTATTCTTCTCCTATACATTTCAAAATACATAATATCATCATGTCTTAGACGAATTTCCCCATCACCCGTTTTGATTATAATTGTTTTTGTATTTCTGCTATTAATACATTTATTGGCTTTCTTCAATGCCAGTTCTATTTCATCATGCATTTTTAATTTTCTAATATATTTAATGGGACTGTAATCTATTGAGTCAAACACATACTGTTCATGTGCCGAAATGAATACAAGTAAAATTTCCTGATTTATACTTCTCATCTTTGCAGCCACGTCAAGACCTGATATTTTGGGCATGTCAATGTCTAAAAACACAACATCAAAATAGTCTTTATTATTCTTCATCTGTCCAAGCATATCATTTCCGTCTGTATATAGATGGGTTTCAATTTCAACATTTAAATTTTTAGATGATCTATGTAATTCTTCTTCTATTGTTTCTAACGAATCCTGCTGGTCATCACATATTGCAATACTGAGCATCTTTGTCCCCCTTGTATGATTGGTTATTTCCATAGAATTATATCATATCTTATGTTAGAAAAAAAGACTATTGCAAGTCTCTGATACGCCCTGCAATAGCCTTTTACATCTTATATTATGTTCTTATTCTCCATCGTATACGATTACCGCTCCATCATACTTTTCATTGATGAATTTCTTAATTGAATCTGACTTTAATACATCTACTAAAGCTTTGATTTTTTCGCTGTTTTCGTTGCCTTCTTTTACTGCAATTACGTTAACGTATGTTTTTGCTGCTTCTGAATCTGACTTTTCATAAGCTAATGCGTCTTTCTTTACTGTGTAATTTGCTTCTAATGCATAGTTACCATTTAATACTACATAAGCTACTTCGTTTACTACTCTTGGTACCTGAGCTGCTTCAAGTTCTACGATTTCAATGTTGTTAGGATTTTCTTCAATGTCATTTACTGTTGCCTTGATTCCTGCTCCATCTTTTAATTTGATGATTCCGTTATCCTGTAATAATAAAAGCGCTCTTGCTTCATTAGTTGTGTCGTTTGGAACTGCAATCTTATCGCCCTTGGCAATGTCCTTTAAGTCTTTCTTTGTTCCAGGATAAATACCAAATGGTTCATAATGAATCTTTCCTGCAACTACAAGGTGTGTTCCTTTTTCTTCGTTAAACTGTTCAAGATAAGGTACATGCTGGAAGTAGTTTGCGTCAAACTCTCCACTTTCTACTACGTTGTTAGGCTGTACATAGTCATCGAATACTTTTACTTCTAATTCGTATCCTTTGTCTTTAAGTAATGTTTTTGCTTCTTCTAATATTTCTGCGTGTGGTGTTGCTGATGCTGCTACTGTAATCTTTTTGTCATCAGTTTTCTTATCTGAACTTTCACTCTTTGATGAACCACATCCTGTTAATGCTCCTACTACTAATACTCCTGCTAATGCTAATGCTAAAATTTTCTTCTTCATGTTTTCATTCTCCTTCTTTTTCATATTTTTCATTTTATAAGTAACAGTGTTACCTGTTATTTTCTTCTCTTATCAAGTTTTGATGCAATAATCATTCCTATAGACTGGAAAACCTGAACCAATACTACAAGAAGTATTACCGTTACTATCATAATTTGAGATTCATATCTGTAATAACCGTATCTTATGGCAATGTCTCCAAGGCCACCGCCACCTACGGAACCTGCCATTGCTGAATAGCCAAGAATTGTTCCAATGGCTATTGTAGCTCCGGTTATAAGTGATGTTCTTGATTCAAGTAATAGTACTTTTACTATTATTCTTAAATCACTTGCTCCCATTGATCTTGCTGCTTCTACAACTCCTGCGTCAACTTCTTTGATTGATGACTCAACCATTCGACCGATGAATGGAATTGCCGCAACAACCAATGGAACTACTGTTGCTGATGAACCATAACTCTGACCTACAATTAATCTTGTTAAAGGTATTATAAGAATAAGTAGAATCAGGAAAGGTATGCTTCGTATGATATTTGAAATTACATCCAGTACTTTGTAAACTGCCTTGTTAGGTCGAAGTCCGTCTTTGTCAAATACTGCTAACATTACTCCTAACGGAAGTCCAAACACATATCCTACTACTGTGGATAATATTGTCATGTATAGTGTCTGACCTATTCCCGTAATAATCATATCTGTAGTTGCACTAGTCCACATAATTATCCACCTCCTCGATTTCTAATCCTTTTTCTATAAGATATTGTTTCATCTCTTCTATTTTCTGATTGTCTTCGCGAAAGCCCAGTATCATTTCACCTTTTGCCACGCCTCCAACGTTTTTAGTATTTGCTTTCAATATATTTACCGGCTCATTAAACTTCAAAATCATATTTGCTATAACCGGTTCAAAAGCTGAACTTTCTGAAAAAACAATTCTGAGATTTTTCTTATTATTTATTTCCTTTGTTACTTTGCGGGTACCATCTACGTCGCTGCCTGTATCTTTGTTAATCAACTCTCTTGCAACTTCAGATTTAGGATGTTCAAAAATCTCAGTTACTAATCCCTTCTCTGCCACCTGACCATCTTTCATAATGGCTACATGTGTACATATTTCTCTGACTACTGACATCTGATGTGTAATGATTACTATTGTTATTCCAAATCTCTTATTAATACTTTCAAGTAATTCAAGAATTGATGCTGTAGTCTGTGGATCCAAGGCACTTGTTGCCTCATCACAAAGTAGAATCTTTGGATTTGAAGCTAATGCTCTTGCAATTGCCACTCTCTGTTTCTGTCCTCCTGACAACTGCGCCGGATAAGCTTTTGCCCTATCCTGTAATCCTACTATTTCAAGAAGCTCTAATGCCTTAGCTCTTGCTTCTTTCTTTTTCTTTCCCTGTATATATAATGGAAAACAAACATTGTCTATAACCGACTTCTGCATTAGAAGATTGAAATGCTGAAAAATCATTCCTATGTCTTCTCTCTGTTTTCTTAATTCTTTCTTTGACAGTGAACCAAGTGTTCTTCCTTTTATAAGAACCTGACCTTCTGTTGGTTCTTCAAGGAAGTTCATACATCGTACCAATGTACTTTTCCCTGCTCCGGACATACCAATTATTCCGTATATGTCACCCTGCTCAATTGAAAGACTTACATTTTTTAATGCTTCAACAGTTCCATCTTTTGTTTCATATTTTTTGCTTACGTTTTTAATTTCTATCTCTGACATGTCCTCACCTCTCTTCAACTGTTCTCTGTTGTGTAGCAAGTATACTATTGTTATTTATTGTTGTCTAATCAAAAAAATATACAGCTAGTCATAGTTTAATTCTATAGCAAGCTGTATGTTGTAATTTTTTTCTATATATTTTCAATATAAATACTTCTGTTTAGTAAAAATAACTAACAAATTTTCCATTATCTAAGAGCTTTGTCTTTGTACTTACTGATTTCTTCCAAATATTTCTTTCCCAAAGGACTTACCTGAACCCCTTTTCTCGCAATATAACCTATTGTCATTATCTCATCTGACTTAAGCTTTATTGCACAATAATCGGAACCGTTTAATTCTTCACACATTATTCCTGAACATAATGTGTATCCGTTAAGTCCTATCATAAGATTAAGAAATGTTGCTCTGTCATTGGCTTTTATAAGTCTCTTGTAATCGTAAGTGCTAAGTACTTCTTCTGCAAAATAAAAAGAATTATTATGCCCCTGATCAAAAGACAAACACGGATATTCTTCCAGTTCTTCCAAAGTTATCTCTTCCTTAGATGCCAGTGGATGACCTTTCCAAAGATATACATAAATATGACATTTCAGCAATTCATGAAACTCCACTGCTGACTCGTGAAATAACTTAGTTAATACCTTCTTATTAAAATCATTCAGGTACAAAATTCCTATTTCACTTTTACAATTCTTCACGTCCTCAATTACATCGTAAGTCTTTGTTTCGTGAATTTCAAACTCATATTCATCCATACCGAACTGCTTGACCATTTCCACAAAAGCCTTTACCGCAAACGTGTAATGTTGCATGGAAACCCCAAACTTCTTCTTTGTGTTTTCTTTTAAAATATACTTGGACTCAATTAAGTTATACTGTTCAACTACCTGCCTTGCATACCCTATAAATTCCTCACCTTCCAAAGTTACTGAAATTCCTCTGTTGGTACGCTTAAAAAGTTCTACTCCAACCTCTTCTTCCAGCTCCTTTATTGCTGCTGAAAGGCTTGGCTGTGATATAAAAAGTTTTCTCGCCGCTTCATTCATTGAAGAAGCACCGGCAACTGTTATGGCATATCTTAATTGTGCAAGAGTCATAATAATCCTACTTTCTTAAGTTTATTCTTATTTTGATATATCAGTCTCTACTTAAGCATATCATTTTCTAACTTAAACTGTCATTTTCTACTTAAGGCTGTCAATTCCTGACTTAAGCTGATTTAATGCCTGCTCCAAAGTTTTTCTAGGACAGGCAATATTAATTCGCTGATATCCTTTACCATCTTCTCCAAAAATAGCTCCGCTGTCAAGCCATAAACCTGATTTGTTTATTATTAAATCTTCCAATTCTTCATTTTCAAGTCCTAATTCACCAAAATCAAGCCATATTAAATATGTTCCTTCCGGTTCAATCAGCTTAACACTTGGAATATTTTCTTCTAAATAATCCCTTACAAAATTAATGTTTTCAATTAAATATTCTTTCAAACTGTCAAGCCACTGTCTGCCGTTTCTGTAAGCACTTTCACATGCCACAAGTCCTAAAGCATTAACCTGACTATATCCTGCTGCACTTATTTGTTTTCTAAACTTCTTTCTAAGTTTATCATTTGGAATAATAATGTTTGAAACCTGAAGTCCTGCCAGGTTGAAAGTCTTGCTTGGTGCAGTACATGTAACTGTAATATTCTGAAATTCTTCCTTAATATTGGCAAAAGCCGTATGCTTGTTGCCCGGATAAACGAAGTCGCTGTGAATTTCATCACTTACAACTGTCACATTATTTTCCACGCAAATATCACCAAGTTTTTCCAGTTCCCATTTTTTCCAAACTCGTCCAACCGGATTGTGTGGGCTACACAAAATGAAAAGTTTTACGTTATTTTCCTTAACTTTCCTTTCAAAGTCCTCAAAATCTATTTCGTAATGACCGTTAACGTTTTTAAGGGAATTGTTTACAACTACTCTGTTGTTATCCTCTATTGTTTCTTTAAAAGGATAATATACAGGCTGCTGAATTATTACGCTGTCGCCCTCATTAGTAAAAGCTTTAACTGCCATTGCTATACCAAAAACTACGCCGGGTGTTTTTACTAACCAGTTAGGCTTTAATTTCCAGTCAAAATATTTTTCATACCATTCTGACAGTGCCTTAAAATATCCGCTTTTTGCCTCGCTGTATCCGAAAATTCCATTACTTACAGCTTTCTTTAAATCTTCAATCACTTCCGGAACTGTTGGAAAATCCATATCTGCAACCCATAATGGAAGTACATTCTCAGGCATTCCCCTTTCAATGGCAAAATCGTATTTTATGCAGTTTGTTCCTTTTCTGTCTGTAATCTTATCAAAATTAAATCCCATATGTTTCACCCGAACCTTTACTTATTTCTTCTTATTAAAAGTGCTTCCAAAAGCTAATGTTAATACGCCTAAACCTGCTAATGCAACAAGAATAATGATTCCCGGTATAAGTCCATTATTCTCTGTAGTAAATCCTACTGTTGCTGCCTTTAGGAATGTGTCTGCAATGTCTTTAGTTTCCTGTTCTGTTTCCTGAACTGTAGTTTCTTCCTCTGCCAGCTGTTCTTCAACCTGCTCAGGGACTGTTGTTTCTTCTACTGCTGTAGTCTGTTCAACTGTTGTTTCAACCTGTTCTTTTGATTTCTTCTTAGATTTTTTCTTGTTCTTTGCAGTTGTAGTTTCTTCTGTTGCTGTAGTAGTTTCTTCTACTTTTGTAGTTGTTTCTTCTTTTGAGCTATCTTTTGAAGACTCTTTTTTTGTGCTTTTTGAAGAACTCTTTGAACTACTTTTTGTGCTTGTCTTTGAACTACTCTTTGTGCTTTTACTTTTTGAGCTACTCTTTGTTGTAGCCTTCTTTGTACTTGAAGAACCAGAACTACTTGAAGAGCTGCTTCCTGATGAACTCTTTGATGAGGAGCTACTGCTTAAACTGCTTGATGAATTTGACTTACTGCTGTCTGATTTATTGTTTTTAAATACGTAGCTATCAGATACTCCATCCCAGTCTGATGGAACTTCGTCACCCTTTGTTCCGTCAAATCCTCTCCATGGTACAGGCTTTCCTGTATGGTCGTCATATCCATCTAAATCACAGTCTTCCATTGGTGCTGCATATGCTCTTTCTACAAAAACAGGTGTTGAAAATGTTACTGCTGTTGCAACGGCTAATGTAAATGTTATTGGTAATAATTTTCTTAATATCTTTCTCATTTTGTACTCCTTTGGAAATTCCTACTTTGCTATTTAAATCTGATTTTCGTTAATCTGACTAATTACTGATTTTTGTTAATCTTTTTAATCTGATTAGTTGTTGATTTGTTTAATTCCTAATTATGCTGTTACTGCTTTGTTTTCTTCTTCGTCTTCTTTTTCAAATATTTCATCGTCAAGGCTGTCTTCCTGTCTTGCAACGATTGTAGCTGAAACCATTGCCCCTGTTATATTTGTTGCTGTTCTACCTGTGTCAGCCAAAGCTGAAATAGGAATTGTTAAAACAATAAGTTCAAGTGGAAGTCCCATTACTGTTAACACACTGGCTGTTGTTACAGTTGCTGTTCCCGGAACTCCTGCTGTTCCAAATGATACAAATAATGCTACAACTACTAATGTTATGTAATCTGTTAAGCTAAAGTTAATTCCAAGTCCGTAAATTCCGTATAGTGATACAAGAATTGGCCAAATACCTGCACATCCCGGCATTCCTATTGTTGTTCCAAGTGGTGTTGTCACATTTGCAACTTTTCCGCTCACACCTATTTTGTCTGTAAGAATTTCTGTTGCTACAGGTAATGTTCCTGCACTTGACTGTGTTGAAAATGCAACAATCTGTGCCGGAAGAATTTTTTTGAAGAACTTAATAGGGTTAACTTTTGCAAAAACTTTAAGTAATACTGCATTAATTAAATATGAATCTATAATGAATGCTATAAAGCATACAATTAACAACATTACAAGTGACCAAATCATTCCTGATGAATTGATTCCATTTCCAACACTTGTTGCTACTAAAGTTAAAACTGCATATGGTGTAAGTTCAATAACCCAATCAAGGATTTTAAAGATGATTTCCTTAAGTGCTTCCACTAAGTTTTTAAATGATTTTACTTTTTCTTCGTTGTCATGTGCCACAAATACATACGCCACAGCTACAAGAATTGCAGTAAAAATCATTGGTATTGTGTTTTCTTCTGCTATATCTGATATTACGTTTCTTGGGAAGAAATTTATGAAAATTTCTGAAAATGATGTAACCTTGCTCTGGAATGTTGTTGTATCAAGTCCGTCAATTGAAAGGTATGCATTTCTGCCTACTCCAAAAACAAGTCCTAAGCCAAGTGCTAACATAATGGCAAAGAATGTTGTTGTAATAAGCCATCCAATTGAACGGAAGCCTATTCCTTTAAGCTGTTTTGTGTTTTCAAGTGAAGTAATACTGCTGATAATTGCCACAATAATTAATGGGCTTACTAATGCACTTAAAACACTTACATACGCTTTTCCAATAGGTGTTATCCATGATGTATGTCCATGGAATATAAATCCAATTGCCACACCTGCTGCAAGTGCTACTATAACCAATAATGTAAAATCTAATTTTTTACTTAGCTTAAATATTACAAAAAATAAAACTAAAACAACTACCAATGCTGCTATTGCTGTAAAATCCAAATTCATCTTTTTTCTCCTTGTATTGTACAGGTGCCACTTACCCCTGACACCTTCTTCTCTTTCTTTTTGTATACGTTTTTTCCTTTTCGTGCTTATTTTTCATTCTCTACTCTATTAATTTCTATTTTTTTACTCTTACTTTCTTAACTGCACTCCATGAAGAATATGTTTTCTTACCATTCTTTGTTATGTACGCTCTTACTTTGAAGAAGTAAGTTTTCTTTGCTTTTAATTTCTTGTTTGTAAATGAAGTTGCCTTAGCCTTAAGTGTTTTTACCTTCTTGTACTTACCTTTCTTTTTGTTTGCTCTGTAAACTTCATAGCCTGTAGCTCCTGCAACTTTTTTCCAAGTAATCTTTGCTGATTTTTTTAAAGCTTTAGCTGTTACCTTAGCTGGAACTTTTACTGTTACTGCGGGTACCTTCTGTTCCTGACTTGGCTTATTAGTTGTTGTTGGCTGTTTTATATTAGTTGTTTCTTTAATGCCAAAGAATGTATTTAATGCCTGAACTGCTTCGCTTGCAAAATCAACATATGACAAACCATCCTTCGGTTTAGCATTGCCTGTTCTATCAGTTGCTTCTTTTGCCTCCTTTGTTCCTAAAACCCAAGTAAGCTCTAACATATATTCTGTGTATGTGCCATCGTTTGCTTTGTTCTTGTGTAACCAATTCTTTGTTACCGGATTTGCTGCATTCCTGTTATACCGGATTAAGAAAGGCATCTGTAATCTGATGGCACTCTTGTTACTTCCATCTTCCCAAGGTTTTGCGCTTGTTGCTTCTGCTGTAACATCACCGTTAGGATAATATGAAATACTGTTGTTCTTATTTGAATTATTCTCTGTTGTAAAGTTTCCTAAGTATTTAACCAACTCACCATATACATAACTAATGTTGTTATTTCCTGTTGTTGGATCTACGCTACTTCTTGAGTTAAACACGCTACTTCCTGCTGTTACTATATTAATGTCATTTCCTGTTCCGAAAGTTAACTGATTTCCAATTGTTGTATCATAAACATAAACCTTCTTGCCTGCCTGTTTAGCTTTCTGTGCAATGCTTCCGATAATTGCCTGTGTATTGTGGCACCAGGAAGCACCAAAGAAAATAACATAATCACCATTTGAATTTAATAAATCAATTAATTCATTGAAGTTAACCTGATGAAGTGGGAAGTTGTCCTTATCTTTTTCTGTAAAGATTTCTACTGCCTTACCAGTTCTGTTTGCATTTGCAACTCCTTTATTGCAGTTAATGTATGTAGCTGATCCATTATAAACTCTACTAAAGAATTCATAATCTGTTCTTACGCTTGCCTTAGCAACCTGTCCGTTTTCCTGACCTTTTCTAAATACTTTTTCGATGTCCTGTGTTGCCTGTGCCTCATTGTAATAATTTGCATCTTCTAATTCATAGTATGCATTGATTTTGTTTCCTGCATCTGTATTTTCATAATTGAAAAGTAATGTGTCGTCTCCGTTATATTCATTGATTACATTTTCATTTGGAAGTAACTCTGTAATTCTCTTCCATAATTCATTAATTGAAGTTCCTCTTGAACCTTTAAATTTTGTATCTTCGTCAGTAATGTCTAACTGATATCCGTCAACGTAAGGATCAAAATGATAAATCTTTGTTATTCCGTCTTTCTTTGCAATTTCATTGATTTTTGCAATTGTAGCCTTACTTGTTTTATGCTCAGGTCCTGCAAAAACAATGTAGTAATTTCCCTTGCTACTTAAGATGTCTAAAAGTCTTTCCTGTGTAACACTCTCAAAAACATGTCCGCTTTCAACTCCTTCATATGAATCTGCTATGTAATCTCCTGTTGTTGCCTGTGCTGTTTTAGACCAAGGATAATTTGTCTGTGAATCCTCTGCATAAGTTGCAACCTGATTTGAATTAGTCTGTGCCTTTACTGTAGTTCCTGTAAATAAAGAACCTATTGTTAATGTAGCTGTTAATGCCACAGCTGTTAATTTCTTTAGTCTCATATTCTTTCTCCTTTAATAGTTGGCATATTGTAATCTATGTATTTTTGTAACTATTCAATTTGTAATCTTTTTATGTGTGTTTATAGTTTTTGTTGTTATACATATCTGTAATCTAATCTTTTTAGCAACAACATCGTATGCTATTAAAGTATTTGTTTTGAAGTTTGTTTTTAAAATTTGTAGTAACCATTTTCTCTCCCAGCTTTCAGTTTTAAAATTGTTAGGTTTGTTTATAATATTTCTTTTCATTTTCCTATGTGTTTAGTAGGATATAAGTCATAAAAAATGGGAAGCAGTTGTTTTTTGCTTCCCAAGACATTACTCATATTTATTTGTTTAGGTCTTACTGATTTGACGCGCACAAACAAGGTATGATGTAATATCTTCCACAGCAACACATCATACAACACATATAAATATTTCTAACAAATTTTCTTATTGTACTCATCACTTTCCCTCCTAAACTTAATTCCTAAATCTTATTAATTTTTTTAATCAATTCATATTTTTCATACTTGATATGTAGGATTATATTCCTATAATTCCTATCTGTCAAGTATAAATTATGATTTATTATGATATTTATTATATTATTTTTTACTGTGCTCATCTCCTCCCCGAAAAAAAGGACGCCCTCTCGGACGCCCTCAACTAATTCATTTATATTTTTTCATTATTTTATATGGCCATTACCAAAATATCATCATGCTATTGCCACAAATTTTTATGCTATTAAGCTTCTACTGTCTTATCTGACTTTTCGAAAAGCTTCTTTATACCCTGGATTGCTACAATTACACCAAGGCATAATAACAATACTGCAAAAATTAACTGTAATGTCATACCAAATGTTAATCCTGTTGTAAATAACTGACCACCTAATCTGTAGATTGTCATGCCAAGTGCTGTAAATGTTACTGCCATCATAAAGAACATTGGAATCCAAAGCATAGCGCCCTGACGTTTTGTTTTCTTTAAGAATACAGCACATGCAACTAATGCTAATACTGATAATAACTGGTTAGCTGAACCAAATAATGGCCAGATTTCTGCATAACCAACTTTTGCAAGTAAGTATGAAAGTACTAATGTTAAGATTGTTGCAAAATATTTGTTTGTTACTACTTTCATGAATGGGTTTAAGTTGTCCATATCTGTATCATCATCAATGAAGAATTCCTGGAATGAAAGTCTTCCTACTCTGGCTACAGAGTCAAGTGATGTTAAAGCAAATGCTGAAACAGCAAGGTTAATTAATGTAAATACCAACTGATGAGGTAAACCTGCTACTGATAAGAAGTTTGCAATAGCTCCTGCAAAAATCTGAGGCTGTGTAACAAGTCCCTGCTTTGCTGCTTCACCTGTTGCAAATGATGCAACTGCAATAAGTGCGATAACTGCAAGCATACTTTCCATTAACATTGCACCGAATGAAACAGGAAGCATATTTTTTTCATTTTTAATCTGCTTTGATGCTGTACCTGATGAAACAAGTGAATGGAAACCTGAAACGGCACCACATGCAATTGTTACAAACAAGATTGGGAATAAGTACTGTCCATCAACATTGAAACCATTAAATGCTGCAAGGTTACATGATGGATTAGCAACGAATACACCAATAATTGCACCAACAATCATAAATATAAGTAAGTAACTGTTAAGGTAATCTCTTGGCTGAAGTAATGCCCAAACCGGCGCAACACATGCTACTAATACGTAAGCAAAAATAATGATGTGCCATACTTCTCTTGATAAATAAACCGGGCACTTAAGACCAACTACTACTGCGAAAATAAGAAGTGCAATTGCAATTGCTGTGTTAACCCATTTGTTTAATTTACCATATTTTAATAACATACCAAGTGCTACAGCTTCAACAATAAAGATAATTGATGTCATGGCAACTGAGCCGTTAGCTGCAACTTTTGCACCTGTTTCAATGTTAAATCCGTTAAATGTTCCTGCTACTACATCAGCGAAAGCTGCGATTACAAGAATACAGAATAACCAACAGAAAGCTAAGAATAATTTCTTACCAACTCTACCAATGTACTCTTCAATAATAAAACCTATTGTTCTACCTTTGTTTTTAACTGATGCATACATTGAAGCAAAATCCTGAACTGCTCCGAAGAAAACACCACCAATTAAAACCCAAAGCAAAACAGGTAACCATCCAAAAATAGCTGCCTGGATAGGTCCGTTAATAGGACCGGCTCCTGCGATTGATGCAAACTGATGTCCAAAAACAACGTTTGTGTCTGCAGGTACATAGTCAACTCCATCTTCCATCTCATAAGCTGGTGTCTTAGCGTTTGGATCGATACCCCATTTGTTCTGAAGATAACGACCATATAACAGATAAGCACCGCCAAGAACTACTATGGCTATAACCATCATTAATATTCCACTCATTTTTTCATCCTTCTTTCTTATTATTTTTTAATCCTTTGTGGATAATAAATTGTTTCTGTTAAGACAAAAGCGAAAACCATAAAATGTAGGAAAACTTCCTATTAGTGTTATAAAATCTAATTATTAGAATTGCTACATGGATTGAGCTCTAACAATTCTAAAAAAGAAAACGCCTTTGTAGTTTTAAAAACTACAAAGGCGACTATAAACTAACCGTGGTACCACTTTGTTTGCTGTATTAAAATACAACCACTTAACACTGTCAAAATTAACAGCTTCTTCTGTAACGTGAAGAACACGTCCCGACCTACTTGATAAAACTTTCGGCGAGCTGCTCCCGGGTGATGTCCTTACAGATACCATCTGCCACTTCTCAGCTCTCGTGACTCTCTGTAATCAAGTAATTTCCATAGGATATATCCCGTTCATTGCATTTCATTTTTTTGACTGTCATTAGTTTACCACTTTACCACACTACATTCAAGGTTAAAAAATATCCATAAATTATTGATGAAATTTATGATTTTTTGTACAAAATTTCAAAAATGGCTTACAAAATCCCATAAAATCCCTATAAAAACAAATAACCAAATATTACACTTTTAAAAGCCAAAAAATTGTTAAATATTTTTGGTAATATTTTACAAAATATTAATACAATTCCCAAAAAATATGTTAAAATTTAAGTATGGTTTATAAAAATAATATAACAACGTGGAAAGCATAAATTTTAAAATCCGTCACAGAAAACTTCAGTTGCAAAAGATAGGCAACTTTTTGAAATTTTGCGAGCATAGCGTAAAGCAAAAATCAACTGTCTGAGCGTAAGCGAGTTTTGATTTTTGTTTTACAATAAGCGGCGGAGCAAAATAAAAAAAGTAACGTGTTTGCACTGAAATTTTCTGTGGCGGATGTGGAAGCTTTATGTTAATCCACAGTTGTTACAGGTTTGAAAGGAGATATTTTTTATTATGGCAAACAGAATTATGTTAAACACAACATCTTATCACGGAGCAGGAGCTATTGATGAAATAGCAACAGAAGCAAAAGCACACGCATTTAAGAAAGCTTTTGTTTGTTCTGATCCTGATCTTATCAAATTTAATGTTACATCTAAGGTTACAGACATCTTGGACAAGAACGATTTAGCTTACGAAATTTATTCAGATATTAAAGCTAATCCTACTATTCAAAATGTTCAGCACGGTGTTCAGGCTTTCAAAGATTCTGGAGCTGATTACATAATCGCAATCGGTGGTGGTTCTTCAATGGATACAGCTAAAGCTATTGGAATCATTATTGCAAATCCTGAATTCGAAGACGTTCGTAGTCTTGAAGGTGTTGCACCTACTAAGAAACCTTGCGTTCCTATTATCGCTGTACCAACAACAGCCGGAACTGCTGCAGAAGTTACAATTAACTACGTTATCACAGACGTTGAAAGAAAACGTAAATTCGTTTGTGTTGATCCACACGATATGCCAATTATTGCAATTGTTGACCCGGATATGATGTCATCAATGCCTAAAGGACTTACCGCTTCAACAGGTATGGATGCTCTCACTCACGCAATTGAAGGTTACACAACAAAGGCTGCTTGGGAAATGACAGATATGTTCCATCTTAAAGCTATCGAAATTATTGGCAAATCACTTCGTGGTGCTGTTGAAAATACAAAAGAAGGCCGTGAAGGAATGGCTCTTGGTCAGTACATTGCAGGAATGGGCTTCTCTAACGTAGGTCTTGGTATTGCACACTCCATGGCTCATACACTTGGTGCCGTTTATGATACACCACATGGTGTTGCCTGTGCTATGATGCTTCCAATTGTTATGGAATTTAACCAGGAATGCACCGGAGAAAAGTACAGAGAAATTGCTCGTGCACTTGGCGTTGAAGGTGTTGACTCAATGTCAGTTGAAGAATACAGAAAAGCTGCAGTTGACGCAGTACGCCAGTTGTCCATCGATGTAGGCATTCCTACAGACCTTAAAGACATTGTAAAGCCAGAGGATATTCCATTCCTGGCACAGTCAGCCTACGATGACGCATGTCGTCCGGGCAATCCAAAGGAGACTAGCGTGGAGGATATCACCAAGCTCTACGAGTCATTGATCTAACTGACCCATTAGATCAAAATATGTCAGTCCTTTGCCGGGACTTACATATTATATATGGGACCTCACCAGTCCCCTTAAACCCCTAAAAACTAACTAAAAGAACTCCTGTTACAGAGATTTTGCTCTCTCTGCATCAGGAGTTCTTTTTTTGTTCGTCGGATCCATCTGTCATGCTCTGATGGACTCAAGAATATACTCTTGAAACTCATTCATATTCTTAAATATAAAATCTGCCTTATCCCTCATCTCATCATCCGGCTGCACGAGGTCCGGGATCATGGCAATCTTCATCCCTGCCGCATATGCTGCTCTGACTCCGTTGTATGAGTCCTCCACCGCCCATGCACTCTCAGACTCAACTCCAAGCTCTTCACAGGCCTTCAGGAATATATCCGGTGCGGGTTTGCTCCGATCTACCATGTCTCCACATACAAGCTTGTCGAAGTAATCTATCACCCCGAGGTTGATGAGCTCCATGGTGACTACCTCTTTTCTGGTGGATGTGGCAAGGGCACATGGTATGCAATTATCCCTGAGCATCTTCAGCATGTCCGTAACTCCCGGCTTCAGCACAAGCTCTCCCTCTGCCGCTGCCCGGTGGAATTCCGCCGCCATCTCAACCTTGAGGCTCTCATATCTCTCCTCATCCAATGTATCCTGTCCTTCACCACATCTTCCTTTGTACATCTGCACGAACAGCTTCTTCGCCGCCTCACGGTTGAGTCCAAGGGCAGCCATACAGAAGCTCTCTATGTCCTCTATGCCATATTTGTCCGCTGTCTTCTGCCAGCTCTTGACAACCAATTGTTCTGAATCGAGGATGACTCCATCCATATCAAACACCACTGCTTTACAATTCATATCTCTTCCATCTCCCAATAATACAACAGGCTTCCACAGCATCTCTGCCATGGAAGCCTGTTATCATCTGTCATCTGACATCCATCCGGACCATATGCTTTATATCCATTATATTTCGCTGGATTATGAGATGCTGTTACCATAACACCTGCATTACAATTATAATAACGTGTTGCAAATGAAAGAGCCGGTACAGGCATCAATGCATCATAGATCCGAACCTTGATTCCATTCGCTGCCAGTACACTTGCCGCATTCTTCGCAAATACATCACTTTTAATACGGCTGTCATAGCTGATTGCTACTGTCTGCGTTCCACCCTGTGTCTTTACCCAGTTCGCCAGCCCTTGCGTAGCCTGACGTACAACATAGATATTCATCCGG
>ERZ826764.2380-NODE-2380-length-18090-cov-10.959024_pt1 | contig 18090 bp, 13 predicted proteins | sample MGYA00519870_ERZ826764 | MGnify/ENA primary metagenome ERZ826764 (study PRJEB31778, sample SAMEA3449239) | human gut metagenome | biome: human gut; feature: human-associated habitat; material: faeces | place: United Kingdom | collected 2010/2012 ...
GAAATCAGTTGGAAGTAAAACAATTGACCTGGCAGCAATTCGACTGGCTCATGTCCGGGCTTGAAATCGAACAACCAAAGGCATTCAAGCCTACGGAATGATCGCATAAAACATCTATGCAAACCAACAGAAACGGAGGGGGGCTCACCCTGTATCATGCCTGAAATCCCTTGTAAATGCCGGGGTTTCTGTTTCTTTTTCATTGCTTTTTATGGTATAATAAGAGCAGTGAAAAAGGAGTAGAAAACATATGGCTGGTAATTCAAAAGATTCAAAAATCCTTGCGTACAAGGACATGATCAACCAACTGAATAAGACGATTTCCACACAGACAGAACTGATCCAGTCTTTACAAAAAACATTGGAAGCAGACCGGCTGGAAAAAGAAAACCTTCGTCAGCAGATTGAATATCTCACGAAGAAACTTTTTGGTACTTCCAGTGAAAAACGGAAAGATATCGATGGCCAGTTGAATCTTTTTGATGAAGCCGAGCAGGAAGCAGATCCGACATGGGAACAGGAACTTCCTGATGACATCACTGTTCCGGAACATAAGAGAAAAGCAAGACGGACACATGCTGATCTCTTTAAAAATGTTCCTTCCTGCGACGAGATCATTTCTCTTCCGGAGGAGGAGCGAAACTGTCCAACCTGCGGAACGCAGATGGAATGTATTGGGAAAGAATTCGTCCGCCATGAATTTCGCTTTACCCCTGCCAAAGGAAAAGTAGTAAATATCTATCGTGAAACCTATAAATGCCCGGAGTGTGCCATATCAGAGGAACATCCGGATGATCAGACATTTGTCAAAGCCCCTGTTCAGGAAGCATTGATCCCGGAAAGTTATGCATCGGAATCCGTTGTCGGATGGGCAATGCACCAGAAGTACCAGAATGGTCTGCCGTTAAACCGGCAGGAAGAGGACTGGAAGCAACTGGGTGTCCCATTAAGCCGGGCTACGCTTGCTAACTGGATCATTTACTGTGCCGAGAATTATCTCCGTCATGTTTATGATTATTTTCACCGTCAGTTACGGATGCGTAAATATCTGATGGCAGATGAAACCCGGGTTCAGGTACTGAATGAGCCGGAGCGTAATCCTGAAACGGATTCCTGGATGTGGCTCTTCCGCAGTGGAGAAGATGGACTTCCGCCGATCCTGCTCTATCATTATACAGAGACAAGGGCAAAGTTCCATGCAGCATCTTTCCTACAGGGGTTCAGCGGATATCTGGAGACGGATGGATACCAGGGTTATAATAATCTGCCGGACATCAAACGCTGCTCTTGCTGGGCACATGTGAGACGTTACTTCACAGATGCCATACCGAAAGGGAAAGAGTATGATTACAGCCTTCCGGCAGTGCAGGGAGTACAGTTCTGTTCCAAGCTGTTTGATTGTGAGCGGTACTCAAAAGCAAAAAATCACACTGCGGAGCAGAGAAAACAATTTCGTTTTGAAAAGGAGAAGCCAATACTGGAGGCATTCTGGAATTGGCTGGATCAACAGCGCCCAAACAAAGGAACCCGTTTGGCGAAAGCGGTAAACTATGCCCAAAATCGGAAAGACACCCTGATGACTTATCTGGAAGACGGTCATTGCAGTTTGTCCAATAATCTTAGCGAGAATGCAATCAGGCCATTCACTGTCGGCCGGAAGAACTGGCTGTTCAGTGCCAGTCCGAAAGGAGCTGCCTCCAGTGCTATTGTGTATACAATGGTTGAGATGGCAAAAGCGAATGATCTGAATACCTATAAATATCTGACATATCTCTTATCACAGCGGCCAGACTTATAAACTGGCATCGAAAGATGCCAGTAAAAAATAGCTAGGCACTTTAGAAAGTTAATTTTAGAAAGTACAATTTATTATGTCGAATTTTTTCGATAAAAGAGGAGTGAAATTATAAGTAAAAAGTAGTATAATAATAAAAATAAATATTTTAGTGTTAAAAATAGATATGGAGATTTAGGTAGTGGATAAAAGAATAGCAAACTATCTTGGGTAGGTTTTGTTTTATGGTAATGTGTTGATTTATTTTTATAAAAACATCATTTATCTTTATATTGGAATCATTCAAGAGTAGAAGATGATTGGATAATGAATCTTCAAATAAGAAAATATGAATCAAATTTTCAAGAAGGGAATTTAATTTTTATGGTTTAGGAACAATTAGTTACCATATATGTTAAGATGTTAAAAAATAATGAAATTTTAAGATTACAAAAGAAAGATTGGAGGAAAATTATGTCGATTATAATTGGTGGAACGTATGAACATTATAAAGGTAATAAATACAAAGTTAAAGGTATTGCAAAACATTCTGAAACATTAGAAAAAATGGTTGTTTATCAGGCTCTTTATGGTAATAAAGAGTTATGGGTACGCCCATATGAAATGTTTTGCGAAAGAATACAAAAAAATGATGAAGAGATTCCTCGTTTTAAATATGTAGGCCCGGAAGAGAGTTTAACTTGCGAAATACAATTAGAACTTCCAGAAGATTTAAAAAGGACTTTTTTTGAAAAGGGTTTGGATTTTGAAAAAGAGATTATAAAAAATATAGATAATATGCGTATAGATTATAAAGCCGTGGATAGTTCTTGCCATAAAAAGGATTTGGCACTGGTTATTTTGGCTTCTGGAGTTTCTATTTCAGTGATTTTACAAAGTATAGCAAAGCTTTGTAGGGTAGTTAATGAGAGACCAAGAATGGTAAAACAAATAGAAAAAGATGAGAATGGTGAAATATTAAGAGAAAGTTTTGTATTGCTAGAGCCTAAAAAAATTTCACAAAAAATGGAAACTGATTTTAAGATAGGGAGCAATGTTGTTACATTAAAGATAATGGATGAAAATAATAGTGATAAAGAATGAAATTTAAGGAATAACATATGATAAAAGCATTATTGATTAGAGGAGCTAAAGAGACATTACAATTTCTTGATAATGATATAGAAATGGTGAAAGAATCTTTTGAGAAGATAGGAATTGAGGTAGAGTTTGTAAAGGGAGATAAATTTGTAATATTACGCAAATTGAGTGAGACTATTGATTGTTTGAGTAGTACAGATACATTAATTGTCTATTACACAGGACATGGATTTCTCCATAATAAAACAATATCATTTAAAGTAGATAATAGAGGAAAGAGTACAGATAATGTATCAATTGTTGAGCTTATAGAAAATACATCAAGTGTAAAAACAGAAAATATTGTATTGATTTTTGATTGTTGTTATGCAACAGCAGTTGAATCTCCTTGGAAAAACTATGCAACCGAAAATCATATGCTTTTTCTTCCAAGTTCGAAATTAGAAGCAGTTGAAGAACTTGAGGAATATCGAGCAAGCTTTTTTACATATTGCCTGTGTAGTGCATTGAATTCTAATACTGAAGCATTATATAGAAATAATAAGATAACTTTGGATTCGTTATATACTGTAACTAGACAGTATGCAATAGAATATAATAGAACAAATGCTACAACTATGCCTATACCTGAATTAATTGGAGGCCGAAAAGAAATTGTTCTCGGAAATAGAGAAAAAAAAAGAAATAGTGAAGAAAAAATAAATGGGTATTTAAACGATTTCATTTATTGTGTAGAAAAATGTGATAAAGCGTGTATGGAAGACAAAATATGGTGTTCTACAATATTTAAATCAGATGCTAATATTTACAAGTATGTTATTCCATCAGTTCGGAATTTTATTGAAAAACAACCACAAAAAATAATTAAATTGGATGCTTTTTTTGATAGTTGGTTTAGTGATCGAAATAATTATTTAGGTTTATTGGGGGATATGGGAGTTGGAAAGACTACAGCGTGTATATATTTATGTTATTATTTAGCTAAAAGATATGACTACAAAATCCATTCATATATTCCAGTATATTTTCCTTTAAATGAATTAAGTGACTTTTTACAGAAAGGACATGATATATATAAAGTAATTAAAAGCTTTATGAGTCCTAAAATTACACTTGAAGAAGTAAAGTATTTATGTAGGAAAAAGAAATTAGTATTTATTTTAGATGGATTTGATGAGATTAGTGGAGATTCTAGTAATTCTGCAATTTTACATAATTATCAAAATTTAAAACCATTTATGCGATTTAAATGTAAGACGGTTTTGACTTGTAGAACACACTATTTTTCAGAACAGGATCAACTTGAAGAAGTATTAACTGGAAGAACTCAAGGAACAGATTTTGCAGCAGAATTGCTTAATGATGAATATCCTTTTAATATTGTTGAGTTACAGGAATTTACAGAAAAGGAAATTTTGGATTTGATTTCACTTTTGGCACCGGAAAGTGACAATCAGAAAATATGGAATGAGATAGGCGATATATATGATTTAAGGGATTTAGCGAAAAGAGCTATTTTACTAAAAATGATAGTACAAACATTGCCTGAATTGCAAAAGAAAAAACAAAAGATCAATTCAGCAACATTATATTTGGTGTATACTCAAAAGTTATTAAGGAGAGAGATAGAAACCCGTAAAATTGGATTAGAATTATCTGAAAAAGAAAATTTTATAGGTTATATCGCAAATCTTATGTTTATAAATGATGAATTGATTATTGGAACATCTAAATTTGATAAAGAAATTCGACATTATTTTGAAAGCTCGTTATATTCTAGAGAGGTACTTAATAATTATAATTACGATTGCAAAGTTTCAACATTTTTTTCTAGGGATCAAAATGATAATTATAGGTTTATGCATAAATCATTTTATGAGTTTTATTTTGCCCGTTATTGTATAGTTCAAATGGGAGAAGATATTTTTACTTCATGGAATAATAGGTGGTTTCCTAGAGAAATTGCAAGATTTATAAAAGAACTTCTTGAAAATAAAAAATATGTGTATTTAATACCTAAAATAATAGAAACATCGTTAAATACTAAAGAAGCAATTTTAATTTGGAATACATTGCATATTATTAGTCTTTTGGAAACTGAAATAATAAAAAAATATTTAACTGAAAATATGAAAAAAGAGTATATTATACGAGCAAAAAAAGAAACAAGAAGTGTTATAATTCGACAATATTGTAGAATTATCGCAAAATTCATAGACAGAGAAGAAGCAGAAAGTCTAATAGATAAAATCATTACTATTGTTAAAAACGATCCTAAAGAGAACGAAGACAATGATAAAACTTACTATAATTATTATGGTGGGCAGAGTGCGTCTTTTTATGCGTGGATAAAGCATTTAAGTGTTACTCAACCTAAATATGATGCTAGATTGCATTTGTATTTGCTAGAACATCTTGCTACAGAGGAATATGCAGAAAAGATTCGTAGTGCTACTGAAAAGTGGGTAAATGTAGAAAAATACGAAAAAGACATAAAACGTGCTATTATGAAAATAGAAATGCGGAAAAAATGAGTGTTTCAGGTTCTAATACACTAATACACATTGGGGTCAGACCGTGCGTCCAGCAAAGGGTATATAGTCCGGTGGGTGGAAGCCCCATCAAATAAGCTGCTAACCACAGTATTTGAAGCGAGTCTTGAGTCTGTCGCGGTAACGTTGCAGGCCAAGCGTAGACAGCAAGATAACAGGGATAGCTATTGAGCACCGAAATCCCAAAGTCACCAGAGGGTCTGAGTACTATTGGGGTCAGACCCCATAAAGAAAAAATAAACATTTCTAAAGAAATTATAAACAAAACAAGGGGAGCGGAAACTCCCTACGCTGCTCGAATAAATCACACACCTCTCCGTGGTGAGCAGCAGGCAACGGCCTTATGACTGGCTGAGATGTGAAGGAAGAACTCTGGATAGGAGGAATAAACCACATGAAGATAAATAATAAAGAATTTGGAGAATGGACTGCGGATGATCTTCAGGTCCTTCTTGGTAATGATGCCTATCGGGAGAATAATTTTATTGATTATAAGGTGAATTTTGCACCACTTATAGATAAAAGCAATAAGAAAGAGAAACAAGCTGAATTTAGAAATGATGTTTGTTCCTTTGCGAATGCAGACGGAGGATATATCTTTTACGGAATCGGAGAAACTTCTGGTGCAGCCAGTATATTAGCGGGGATTTCGATTCCTAATATTGATCGCTTTGAATTGGATCGCCGGAATGAACTACAGGCGATTCGCCCAACTGTACCGGATGTGGCCTTTTCGTTCATTTCATTACAAGATGACAAATATATTGTGATACTTCATATTCAACGAGGACTGTACAAACCATATATTACAGAAGAACCAGAAGGACAGTTTCATTTCTACATAAGGCATGGGAACAAAAAGCAGGCAATGAGTTATACAGAGATACGAAATGGATTCTTAAACGCTGCAATGCTGTCAGAAGATATCAAGAGCTTTAGAAAAGAACGACTGGAAGAACACATTACAGAAATGAAGAAACCTTTTGTACTTGTACAGGTGATTCCAGCCACATTTAGAAGTGATTATATCCCGATGTACGATATGTATAGAGAGGGAAAACTAAATTTTGATGATTTGTTTAATGGCATGATCTATGACCGCGCGGTTCCAAATGTAGATGGTGTCTATTTTCCTGATTACTCTGAACAGCGGGATTTTGAGCAGTTACAAATTTTTAATAATGGTGCTGTTGAGTTAAAAATTGATTTTGAAATAAGAGAAGAAAATTCACAAAGCAGGCAGTTAAAAACAGAACGATATTTAATTATATTTGACTTCGAAGCTGAACTCAGAAAATTGATACAGGGAACATCGCAAATGTACCAGAAATTAGGCCGTTCAACTGCGATGTATGTTTGTGTAACTATTGTTGGCTGCAAAGATCTATGGAACTATACCGTAAATGCATATGGAGCAAATACACCAACGAAAGTAGACCGTAATCAAATTGTTTGTACTCCAATCGAAATTCGGAATATTCAAGATGATGAGCAAGTAAGAGAAAGTATAGAAAACAGTATTCGGATGACGAAGTATTCACTTGGGATAAGAAAATAAATGCTTGATAGTGTTTGGCAGGAGATGAGAATATGAAATGTGCATATTGTGGAAGAGAAGCGAGAGGAACAAAAGAGCATATTATTTCAAGTGGAATTTTGGATTTGTTTCCAGAGTGTTATTTGACATTTGATGAAAAAAGAGGGGTTATACATCAAGGAGATCCGATGATAAAAGATGTATGTGCAGATTGCAATAATAATAAAATCTCTTACATTGACAGCTATGCTAAAAACTTCATCGGACGTTACTTTGTCAAGAACTACGGAGAAGATGAACAGGTTAAAATCGAATACGATTATACTATGATTCAAAAAGTACTCTTGAAATATGCCTTTAATGATTTGAGATCACGTCGAGATGATATTTCATATTTCGATGAAGAACTGCTACAGTACCTAATGAATGAGAGTAATAGAGTTCCTAAAGAGTATATATCTGTTTTGGCTGGGTTGGCAGTGAATGTGAGTCCGGCTCCGGATTTTATGTTTGGAAATTTAAAGCTCAGATGGTGCAAAAATCCTGTTTTCTATGAAAATAGCACAATTAGACATATCAATTATGAAACAGGTCAGGTATTTCTAAATGATGAATGCAAAGTTCAAACATTTAAGGATTTGGAGTTTTCGTATGCCTTTCGGTTTAATAGCGTTCAATTTTTACTAATGTGCTGGAAAAAAGATTCTGAAAATATAGATACAGAGAACATAATTTTGAAGTGTCAGTACCCATATACACTACTTAGCAAAGAAGAGAATGTGGCAACGTTATCTTTGTGTACAGACGAATCAAATTATCATCGTTTTGAGCAAATTCATGTTTCATGGGATGGCTTATTTGAAGTAGGTAGAATGCGTAAATTAGCAACCCCAGACTCTGCAAAGAAATATCTTCAACAATTGCAAGAGGCTTGGAAGGAAGAAGAAAAAAGACTGAAAGAGGAGCATCCTCGGTGAGAGAGCAATGAACACTCAAAAGTACGAAACCTATAAATCAATCCATGAATCCTTATCAAAGGCATTAAAGTACGGCTTTTATTATGAAGCTATCTTTTTGGAATATGCCGTCGTGGAGGATCGTTTGGCTTCTGTTTTGAAGTACGCTGGGATTCCGTACATAGATAAAAATGGGCAGGATGTTTCTATCAGTAAGAAACTGAATCTGATCGAGAGCCGGAAAGAACTTTCAGACAAGGGGACTCTCGGGGTCAGACCCCATAAAAAAAAATAAACATTTCTAAAGAATTTATAAACAAAACAAAGGAGCGGTAGCTCCCTACGCTGTTCGGATAAATCAAAAATCTTTTTGATAAATCACACACCTCTTCGTGGTGAGCAGCAGGCAACGCTGATAAAGCGGCTAAGTGTGAGAAAGAAAAGAGATAGTATCAAGTGACCTATGAAAAAATGAGCCAGAGAATATCAGGGGGCTGACCCTATGAGCACAATATAAAAAGCTTAAATTTTTGTCTTGATAACGGAACAACTATAGGTGGCTGCTGATGAAAAATCTGCTTGATTAAATTTATATAATGTGGGGAGGAAATGCGCAATGAAATACGGATTTTTGTTTGGTGCAGGAGCTGAAGCTGCATATGGATTGCCATCAGGAGGCAAGTTTGCTCTTGAAATTTTTAGACATGATACAGCAAAAAGCAAGGAAGCATTTAAAAATAGTAGAGACAATGTAGATACTCACACAGCATACGCGAATGACTGGCTTCCGGAAGGATTTAGTGATAAGAATATCAGCACATTTGGGAAAACAGTATTTCAAAATATCATTAAGGATACTGTTGAGCAGCGCAGAGGATCAATAATTTCTCAGTTAAATAATTTTGATGATTTGGCCAGAAAAGTGGCAAGATCATTTCAGAAATCTAATAAAATAGATATTGTGGAGATTATTGAAAGAAATTTAAATACATCAATAGACAATGCACGTATGGGACAGGATGTTGTTTTTATTGATGAATTTCAACGAGGAAATGCACTTTTCAGCAATACATTTTTTGGCGCATTACTTCTTTTATATAAAAAGAGTGGTTTCTATAACATCGAAAACAGAGTAGAGATGGGAAAAATTATTCTTTCTATCTTACAGTTGCAGATTGGTGCATTAAGTGAAGAATTATCCAGAAAAATCAATGATAGTATATTCAAAAAGAAAGATGATTCTATAGATTTGTTCGATGATCTGGGAGAAATAATTCAATTGAATTATTCCGCTACTGGTCTGGTTGGTCTGGAATATTTGCTTGAGCCTAAAAATATAGATATGAATACTGATGAAAATTTTGTTCTTGCTTTTGCAAGAGAACTTATGGAAGATCTTTATGCTGCTGTATTAGATTATAAATCCCTGATTGATTCAAATTGGCGGTATCTGTATTATCCTAAATCTGACTGGGCAAAGTTTAGTAAAATTTGTATTTTCTTATATACTGTTCGTGATTATATTGCAAGCTGTGCTGAAGGAATAAACCAGAACAATCCGAACGGTTATTATAATATGCTGAAGAAAGCCGTTGATGAGGGGAAATATGAACTTTCCGGAGTGGCAACAACAAATTATAATCAGTTTATTCAGGAAATCTTACAATATGACGTATCTTATTTAAATGGATCAACAGAGATATGGTACGACCCGTATGTAAATAAGATGGGAAGTAAAGCATCATTAGACACAAATGAACATCATATATTGGTTCCTTTAATGTTTACCCAAAGTGGCACCAAGCCAATGACTTCAATTGATATGTCCATGGTTTATGTAGATACTTATAAAAAGTGGAAACAATCTGATGCAATCGTTGTAGTTGGGTTTGGATTTGGCGTTGATGATGAGCATATAAACGGAATTCTCAGGACGCTGATTGATAGTGATAATAAGAAAGTTATTGTTGTAACTCTTGATTCATATGAAGAAGATGGAAAGATTATAAAAGGCATTTGCCGAAAGCTTAAAGTTGCAAATAGTTCAAATGTAGAACTGATAAAGGTGGATTATTCAGGAATTGTTTCGGGAACAGATAAAAAATGGACAGATTATCTTGCTTAAGTTGACCACATTGGGGTCAGACCCCATAAAGAAATAAGTTTTGAAGAATTTAAAGAGATTACTCAAAAACGTATTATTATAGCAGATTGTTGCAGAAAAGAGTGGTATCCGGTATCTGAGATAAATGAGGGATATATTGCACATATTGAGAAATCTTATTCACAATTTAATAATACACGGGAAATTTATGAAGAGCTGGTAAGCGAAATGGATGTGATGAATATTGTAATGTATGGGTGTGATATAGGAGAGACATCTGGTGATGATAGTAGGAAGGGAGGATATTATACGCAGTCATTGCTGAAAGCCTGTTATAATTTTCAGGACAAATATAAAAATGAAAGTAAATCGTATTATCTTTCATGCGCAATAGCGCATGAACAGGCGAAGAAATTGGTTGTGAAAATAAAGTCAGATCAGAATCCGCAGATTGAAAAACCCAGAAGTGGAAATTATTTCCCATTGGCTATTATAGTGAGCTGAAATACTGTCATTGATGTTACGCCTATCATAAATATGGTGGGGTTGAATATAATTTTGTAAGGGAAATATTTGAGTTTTTTAATAATTTGGTCACATGTAGAACACGATTTCGGATTATCATAAAGGGCATTAGTTTTTCCCCTGATACATAGAGAGTTGGAGGTGATTGAGAAAAATGAAAAAAAAGAAAATTCAGGGCATTACTCATAATGCTTTTTTTACACAAGAACGAGAAATGGACAGATATTTTGAGACTGAACAGGAACTGGGAACAAATCAAAAGCTTTTTGAAGTTACAGACGCACATGATGATGTTATTGTTTTAAATGTGTTAAGAAGAAAGTGACAGGCATTAATGGGGGAAATAACAAATGATAGGATATATTTTTGAGTATTATAAGTATCTTCGATACACCAAAAACTCTCTGGATGATTTAAATGCTCTTGGAAATAACCAAAATGTTAATAAAACATATTTAACGTTTGGGGAGTTTGATCGTTTAAAAGTAAATCGTATCACAGATATAAGCAGGTTCAGGGATTTATCAGAGTTAGCCAGAAGCTGGCAGGGCAATCGACAATCATTATTGTTCTACACTCTGGAAAATGATCCTGCTTATACTTATATTGAGACAGAGGACGAGTTTGGCTTTTTCAATAATGAATCTGGAAAATTTGATGATCATTTGTTTATCGGATTGACAGAATTTCCTTTCACGAATCAAGTGAGAGATGAGATGATTGATTACAAAAGAAAGATAGATAATGTGAGGAATCTTATTACTGTTACAATAGACAATTCACTGAAGGAGAAGGATGTTGACCTGTCTTATATAGTTATGGGCAATATGGGAACATTTGGTATTTCCGTATTGTGGTTTTCTAATCAGTATGCAGATATCTTAAAGTCGGTGAACTGTATTAAGGCTGCACTCCCTCATTATTTTCTGTCGGCATATACGATTCTTTCACGTAATCCAAGAGGAAATGAAAATCTGTTCAGTGAAATTAAGGGAAGGGCTTTCGTACAGATTACGTTAAAAAAACATCTTTCAGAAGGTAAATTTGACGTAAATACTGATAGTCTCCACGAAATTATAAAAAATGTTTATCACACACAAGGACAGTATGATATTATTTTAGAAGTTGATGCAAATAAAGCGTTTACGTTATTTGATGATCAGAGTATGTTTAAACATATAGAGGCTTCTTATCAGAGAGAAATTCTTCAAACAAATGTTATTTTTGGTGAAGAGATAGATGTTCAGGTTCAGAATAGTAATGTAACAGTTTCGAATTCGGAAAGACAGAAAGTTGGCGATAGCCGTCTGGGCGATAATGATGAAAAGTCTGAAATTAATCAGATTTCAGATGATATACGCTCTCAATTGAAGAAGATTTCATATAAATCTTCAGGTGTGGTAGATACGTTTGATTCATTATTATGTGATTATCGGTATAATGCTGTCTCAGCTGTGAATCAGCATTGGGCAGATGATTTCACTCATATATTTCTGAAAAGTTTGAACTGTATAGAGGATATGATAGAGTTTATGCAGGAAGATCTGTATGATGTAGAATTTATGAGCATATTGAGAGAAGTAATGGATGTGTTGAAGCAACAGATATTCCATATGGCAGAATCTAATAGCCTCAATTTCGAAATTCCTAAATGTCACTTAAGATATACCGGGCAGGAGGATAGTGTTCTTTTTTGTTACATCAATATTATTAAAGAGATTCTGGAAGAAGCTTATTCACTTGAAGGTACGAATAGTCAGACCGAAATAGTTCCTATTGTCACGGTTGACTCGGTTCCTATTGTAGAAAGTAATCTTTATTTTGATAAAACAGAATTTTATAAGGAAAATTTCAGAGATACAGTTCAGAAATGCAAGTTATTGGCTATAAATCTTCCACATATAAGTTTTTATGATATTCCAACGTATTTTCAGTATTTATATCATGAGATTTATCATTACATTGTTCCTGAAAACAGAGAAAAAAGGGATTTCTATACAGGTCAGTTCCTGAGTACTATTTTTTATGAAGAGATTATAAGTAAGCTTCTTAAGCGGGTATTGGAAAATACGGAATCTTGGAGAAGAACGAAGGAATATTTATATACTGAGATTATAACAGTAATAGCGGATAAATATGAATACATCGATCAGAAAATAAAACGCAAACATAAGATTAACAGGGATACAGATAACGACAGTGTATTCTTTGTGGCTGAAATTTATCAGAGGTGTCTGTATGAGTACCTGGAGGAGGATATTTGTAATTGGATCGAGGGGAAAGATTCAGATTTTAGGGAGATATTAAACAGGATAGATCAGGATTTGCAAGATGGAAAAAATACTTCAAAAGCAGTAAATTGTTCGTATGAAGATCTTAAACTGTGTTATAGGAACAATGGTTTGAAAGAGGATTATGAGAAAGATGTAGAGAGATTTATGAGAGGTGAGAGGCGGGATAAATATAATTGGGAGATTATATTAAGTCTGTTACCGGACATAAGAAAAATGATGACGGAATTAAGTGATGGTCTGAAGGAGACAGCAGCCGATCTGGCAATGATTGAGCTGACTGGTATGAAATTGGAAGAGTATATGAGCCTTTACATTGAGTGTCAGGAAAATCTCATGATGAAGGCAGAAAAATTTGATACTGTTCAGACCAGAGAATATTTTCGCATAGGCATGGTGTTGAAATATTATGAAGAAATAAGGGGACAGATACTGGATGATAAATTAAAAGATAGTTTCAGAGTTCAATATTTCGCGAAGAATATTACTATCCATCATGAAATCAGCAAAGAAACACTGAGAAGAGCATTTAGTAAAAATGAAATGAAACTGGATGGGTGGTGGAATACATTTATCAAGGTGCAGGACTTATCGAAAAAGACTTTTTTTGATATGCACAGAGTGATGTTAAGAAAAATATGTGATGAAATAAGAGTAAGTCAGCGCCTGTCACAAGATCATAATAGAAAAAACAAAAAAGTAAAATTTCACACATACAAAAAAATTATCAGCGACTATGGAGAGACATTGCTCCAAGTCAGGAAAGTCTTGGAAAATTCCTGTGAAGAGGCTGTAAATATGTATGAATGTGCTGTTAAGAAATTTGATGCCTCGATTTTTATTGAAAATATACGATTAATGCAGAAATACCAAAAAGGAAAAACACTGATAGAGCTGGCAAAAATCAATTTAGATAATAATAAAACAAAAAAAGAGAGACAGAATAAAAATCTATATTGTACACATACGAAACTGGAAACGGTAAAAACGCAATTTATTATAAATATTTCATCAGTCCAAAATGAAAATTATGTAGAAGAATACAGTACAAAAGTATTCGACATAAATGGACTGATGTATGAGTTTGAGAAAATTACTAAGAAATTGAAGGAAAGTTGCACAGATGTATTACCCAAGGAAAAATATTCATTATGGTACAGAGGACAGATGAACAGTAATTATGAATTGTTACCATCTATCATGCGTGCAAATGTTTTCGAACGGAGTAATTTTACATATTTGGCTCAGTACCAGAGATATTTGTTCGAAAAGTTTAAATATCGTGCAGATGGGGCTCCGGAGATTATGGATCGTTCTGTATTTTCCACTTCTGATTATCTTGCTTTGATGCAGCATTATAATGTTCGTACTAATTTTATGGACTGGTCGGAAGATGCGTTTGCCAGCTTATATTTTGCGTTAGAAAAATTGATCAATGGTGAGATAACAAGTGCGGCTAATCATCCTTCTATTCAGATTTTCAGTCCCAACCTTTATAATCGTGCTAGGACCCAGATGATTAATGAAGGTATGATACAGTTGCCGGAAGATGAGGAGGTTTTTCGGGCATCAGTAAAAACAACAGGTAGCAGGAAGGGAGAAATTCCTAATATTGCAACGGTATACAACGAGAAAATTTTTGACATGTTTCTGCTCGGTAATGTGAAATATGAAAAAACAAATTCATATGGACATACACGTCAGATAGTATTGTCTGGTGGAAAGGAAATGGCTTTTCTTCCGCTTGCAATTTATACATCGAAATTAAATCCGAGGATTCGTGCACAGAGTGGTTTGTTTCTGGCATATAATTTATATGCGGAACCGTCTTTAAATGGAGATTATGATTATTTATCATTGGAAAGAATCCAGGACTATTACCTGAAGCGGAGTAAAGCTCATAATAAGAAACAATTCCTGTATAAGATTGTTATTGACAGACCTGATGCCAGAGCTATTGCAGACTGCTTTATTTCGTTGGGATTAGCCAAGGAGAGGGTATATCCGGAATTGATGAACGTTGGGGAAAAAATCAGATGATAATATCAGATTTCTTTTCCGGGGTGACAGATGACCAGAGGTTTGGTTTTCTGAATACTCCGGGGTTAGACCCCATAAAGAAAAAATAAACATTTCTAAAGAAATTATAAACAAAACAAGGAGAGCGGTAGCTCCCTTGAAGTAAAGGAGCAGAACGAAGGAATTTAGGACCCGTCAGAGGATGGTGATCCTGGTAGACATGAGAGGTTAGTTACTGTAGGTGGATTTGGGAAACAGGAAGGCCTTCATAAGAAGAAACAAAGACGTTTTATTTCTTGTACCTAAAATCATCAGAAATGGACTCCATGAAGTCACTTCATATCCAGAAAACTCTATTTTGTAGATATATGTAACTTATTAACTGTTCAGCAAAGTCAGTAAAATCAAGGCTTTTTGTTGAACATGCACTAAAAAGAATAGAGAGAGAAAGTATGAAACTAAAAATCAAAATCAAATCAACTTTCAAATTAATAATAATGCTAATACTCATAGCAGGAATAACTCCAATCGCCTCTTCAACTTTACCAGGACAATTACAGGTAGTTAATGCGGCAACGAATACCAAAATAAACAAAACAAAAGCTACCTTAATAAAAGGAAAAACAGTACAGTTAAAACTTACTGGCACTAAGGTGAAAATTGTATGGAGTTCTTCAAATAAAAAGATAGCTGTTGTCAGCAGCAACGGAAAAGTTACAGCTAAAGCAAAAGGAACGGCTGTGATTACTGCTAAAGTACAGAATAAAAAATATACATGCAAAATCAAGGTAGAAGCTCCTAAAATTAGCAAAACATCCGTAACTTTATATAAGAATGGCAGTTGTACATTGAAGATGTTGGATACAGCACAGAAGGTTACATGGAAATCTTCAAAAACTTCAGTAGCGACTGTAAATAATAAAGGAAAAATTACTGCCAAAGCACCAGGGACAGCAATTGTAACAGCGACAGTAGCTAATAAAAAATATACCTGCAAAATAACTGTTAAACAAAAGAATATTCCGATAAGTAAAGTACCTGTATGTGCAGCGCATCAAACGGTATATGCAAGAGGAGTTGGAGATGTTTTCGATAATTTAGTTCTTCCAGAATGCTTTATTTATATTAAAAATTTGGATAAGAATGCGAAGGTTGTTAATATAAAATCTTCAAATCCCAAAATAAAAGTAAGGAAGAGGGAGGAGTTGGATGCAATAGAAGTTTCGAATGCTGATTATTCAACTAATTTAGCTGGGCTATTTTCAAAAATTACGTTTAAAGTAATTCAGAACAAAAAAACATACAATTTATCATGCCTAATTTCTGTGGTCAAAAGTCCGACACCATTTGCGGAATTTAAAGTTGGATCAAAAGATATAGCTAAGATTTTTTCTGGTACAGATATGGAATGTGCAAGCTTTTCTGGAAAGAAGAAAGTTTCAATTAAGATGACTAAGGATTATGTACTGGATTTCATCGATGTTTTTTATGAGGTGAACGGTGATAGTAAATATGTAACTGTAAAAAATGGTGCAAATATCAATTTCAAGAATTGTAAGTGGATTTCTGTGAATTACCATAAAACAAAGAAACCGGCAAATTATGTCCCATCGACAAAATGGTACGGAGTGGTTAAATCACCTTTACATGATTATTGCACCCTGGACATTTATTAAATGATCTACAAAACAGTAGGAGGAGCTACGGAGGAAATTCATATGCATCACGATTTAGATATCAACCCAATTCCAGAAAAAATTCTTTATATTAATGAGCTTGGAATTGCAGATACGGCTTTTTATTATGATACGGAAGAACAGCATCAAAAAGCACTTACTGGAAAGATTCGTACTGAAGGTGGGATTTTACCTGATGATAATGTTCGTATTTATGTACCATTGGATTTAAATGCTGACCAGATATTAAATAGACTACAGCAGATTTACCAAGTTATGGAAAGCCCGGATGATATGAATGAATTGGAATTTTCTTATCAAGTGGGTAAAATCATCTCACAACTTGAAATATATGATCAGGTATGGGTAGCAAGAGAGTCGGAAAATGCAGTAAGAATTGAAGAACATCTTCACAGTAAAAAGGGAATAGAACTGGCTGGCAAGATTATTAAAGTCTTGTTAGAGGATGAAGGCTATGCAGAGTGTTTTCCATACGAGATTGTGGATGAGTTAAAAGTGGAATTTGGAATATGATGAGAAAGAAAATGATAAAAATGAATAGGAAACAAATTACAACATTTATGATACTTGCAGTAGTAATGTCACTGGTAATTACACTGCAGATGTGCTATCCGGTTTTTGCTGATGAAAATAATGGTACCCAGGTGATTCAGACAGGATTTAATACGATTTATGGGCTTATTGCAGCAATTGTATCATCTATTGGTAGTCTCTATTTGCTTTGGGGAGTCTTTGAGTGGGCACAGTCCATGAATATGCAGGATGGTGGAGCACAGTCTATGGCGTTTAAGCGTATAGCAGGAGGACTTGTTGCTGTTATTACACCGCAGTTGATCCCTGTAATTACAGCAAGTGTAGGAGCGTAAGGAGGAAAAAAGATGCCAGATTGGTTGCCAGATTTTCTTAATAGTAACTTATTGTACGGTCCGTTCTATCAGATCTCCAGTGCAATATGGAATATTGTCATGACCGTATGTACAGGGATTATGACTACAACACCACAGGGATTCTCAGTCGATACATGGGAATATGTACAGACAGAATTGTATCCCTGGGCATTGGCTATTGGTGTAATGAGTATGGATCTATTTATAATGATAGGATTTTTTAGGGCAGTTGGAAACTTTAAAGAAAATATGACGTTGGAACTTATGATTGAAGTATTCATTAAAATCGTAATTTTAAATGTATTGATGGTAAGTGGATTACGAATCATTAAAACGTTATTTAAGGCGGCATCTGCAATGGCAGGCATGGCGGTTATGGTTGAACCGCCAGCTTTTTTTACAGACGATGTAGATGTGGGTTCAGTAATATTTTACTGGATTTTTGGCTTTTTCTATTTTATCGTTGCTATAGTATGTGCATTTTTAATTTTGCTTACATTATATGGTCGATATATAAAGCTATATACTTTGGTGGTAACATTCCCTCTTGCAATGCCAACAATAACAGGAAGTCGTGGAGTTGAAGGTACTGCTTATGCATGGGTGAAAAGCTTTTTATCTAATACGTTTGAAATTGTGATTATTGC
>ERZ826764.2383-NODE-2383-length-18066-cov-3.029982_pt1 | contig 18066 bp, 21 predicted proteins | sample MGYA00519870_ERZ826764 | MGnify/ENA primary metagenome ERZ826764 (study PRJEB31778, sample SAMEA3449239) | human gut metagenome | biome: human gut; feature: human-associated habitat; material: faeces | place: United Kingdom | collected 2010/2012 ...
ATCGCCAGAAAGGCCCCTAAGCTGTATATGAAAAATATCATCTCCACCGAGGTGACCTCTATTACTACAGCCAAAAAGCAGATGCTCTATCTGGACAGCGATGATATGGACGCCATGCGGGACAAGAAGGTGCTCATCATCGACGACGTCATCAGCACCGGCGAGAGCCTGTTCGCTGTCGAGAAGCTGGTCAAGGAATCGGGCGGCACGGTCGCCGCGCGGATGGCCATTCTTGCTGAGGGCGACGCCAAATACCGTGACGATATCCTCTATTTAGAAGAATTGCCGCTTTTCCATCCGAAGGCGGAATAATCCGGAACAAGGGGTGTGACCAATGCTCAAAAACCGCGTCTTAGCATCGTTCGGCGCGCTATTCGCGTGCGGCGCTGCCGTTGCGGTCTATTTTGAGAAGTACATCCCCTTGTTTCTGCTGCTTGTTGCGGGCGTGCTGTGCGGTTATTTCTGCATCGCACGCCTTTTGCGCCGTAAGCCGCGCATCCGCCGCACGCTGGCGTATGCGGCCGCGCCGCTTTTGGCTATCGCCTTCACGCTCGTTTACCGCGCGCTGTTCATTACGCCTTATTATGCGCTTGACGGCGAGGATATTACCGGCTCAGGCACGGTCGTCGAGGTGCGCGAATATGCCAACGGCGGTTATCTCGAGGTTGAAATCGAGGACGCCGATGCGCCGCTTGCGAAGGGCCTGACGGTTCGCATGTATTTGGCTGACGGTGCAAATCTGCCCGCCAGAGGGTTCACTGTCCGTTTTGAGACGACGCTGCGCGTGCCGTCCAACGGTGCGCAAATGGCCTCCGACAATGTGCTGCTTATCGGTACACAGGCCAGGCTGACGTCGGTTTGGTATCCCTCCGGCGCACTGTGGAAGCTGCGTTATGCTGTTTCCCGGGACATTGATGAAATGTTCGGAGAATTTGGACAAGGGGTTTCTGCGGTGATTAAGGCCACTGTCGTCGGCAATACGACGGACCTGACCGACGATGTGTACGCCTCCTTCCGCGATACCGGCACAGCGCATCTTATCGCTATCAGCGGGCAGCATTTTTCGATCCTGATTATGTCGATTTATGGGGTTTTATGTGCCCTCGGTATGGCGCGCAAGCCCCGCTCGCTCATCTGCTCGGTGCTGGCCATTCTATATGCAGCGTTCGTCGGCTTTACACCCTCGGTGGTGCGCGCGGCAATCATGCTTTTGATTGTATTTTTGGTTTTTATGGCGATGCGTGAGCCGGACGGGATCACTTCGCTTGTTTTCGCACTGATGGTGCTGCTGGTACTGAATCCGTATTCCATCGCTTCGGTCAGCCTGCAGCTTTCCTTCCTCTCCTGTTTGGGGATCCTTCTTATCGGACCGCTGATGAACGAGTTTTTCAGCCTGCGTTTCGGCTTCGGATACCGTCTGCTGGAATTCCTCGTCACACCGATCGTGTATTCGGTTGTTGCGGCGCTGTTTACCTTTCCCGTCACCGCTTCGGTATTCGATACGATCTCGATCATATCGCCGCTGGCCAATTTGCTGTCCGGCTCGTTGTTCACCCTGCTGTTGGTTTTGTCGCTGATCTCTGTCGCATTGTATCCGCTGATCGGTACGGCTGCGGTGATCGTCTATTATCCCTGCGGTTGTCTGGCAAGGGCCATTCTCGCGCTGATTGACTGGCTGGCTTCGCTTCCGTTTGCGTCGATGCCCTCGTCCGCGCCGCACCTGTGGCCGGCGATGCTCGCCGCCGTGCTGTCCATCGCCATTCTGATTGCGTTCCGCAAGAGATTCAAGTATATTGTTTCACTTGTGTTGGCGGCAGCTTTTTTCGTTACGCTCGGCGTCGGGAACGCTGTGCTGGCACGCTACCTGAAAGAGCATACGATTATCGGGCTGGTCGAAGGCAAGGAGGCTTCGCAGCTCTATATCGCGGCGGAAACGCTGCGCATTCTCGTTGATTTCGGCGGCGAAGGCGATTTTATGACCCTGCCGGCTGCGCATTATGAAACGGGTGTGGACGTCCTTGTGCTCCTCGCGCCTGACGAGTCGGCTTACGGACGCGTCCGCTCGCTGTTGGCTACGACAGAGGTCAGGCAGATTGTGTTTCCGACATTCAGAGACGCACGCAGCGATATTGACGGAATAGCCGACAAAATTTCACTCTTGGCAGAGGAGCATAACTGTGCTATACTGTATCGTGAGGAGGCGTACCGGTTCCGGTCGGGGATTACCGAAGTGGTGCTGGATACGGAAATGACTAAAGAAAAGGGCGCGTTTGCCGTCGATGTAACCACGGCGGGCAACCGGTTTTTATTCCTGTACGGCGACTGCGGCGCCGCATATGCGGAAAATGGCCGCTGGACGCAGGTGCTTGCCGTCAGCGGGGATACGTATTTTATGCCCAATATGGCGCGCATCGTGCTGTACGGTTCCGGCGTCAACCGGGTCCGCCTGCCGATGACGGCATATCGGGTGGAGAACTATACCGCTGCCGGCGGATTTACCGTCGTATTTGGAGTCGACGGCGTTCGGGAGGTGACATTGAATTGAGCGCGGATGCGCTGAAAAAGAAAATCAAATCCGGCAAGCTCGGCGGCGCCTATCTGTTTTACGGCGACGAGGAATATCTGAAGGACCACTACCTCGGGCAGCTCCGCCGCGCGGTGGAGACGTCTCCTTTGCCGGAATTCAATCATATTGTTTTTGAGGAAAAGGATATGCGCTTCTCCGATCTGGGCGATGCGCTCGAAACGCTGCCGACTATGGCGAATTTCAAGCTCATTGAAATCCGTGAACCGAATTTTGAAAAAATGAAAGCCGACACTGCCGAGCGCTATGCCGCATTGCTGGATGATCTGCCTGACTATGCGGCAATCGTCTTTTTGCTGCGCGGCGAAACCGACGGCAGGCTGTTCGCGCCTGGCGGGAAAACGCCTGCAGCCGTTGTTGCTGCTGCCGTGCGTCGGAACGGGCTGGTTGTCGAATTCAAAAAAGAAACCGAGAGCAAGCTCTACGCGTGGATCGACCGCCACTTCACGCACCGCGGCGTCACGATAGGAAAGGATGCCGTTGAGCTGCTTGTGGCGATGTGCGGCAATGATATGTATATCCTTGCCGGCGAGATAGAAAAGCTCGCAAGCTATGCTTCCGACCGTCCGCTGACTGCGGAGGACGTGCGTACAGTCTGCTGCGCCAACAGCAGCTACCGTATTTTCGATATGAGCGCATCCGTTACTGCGGGCGATTACCGTAAGGCGCGGACGATCCTTGCCGATTTGATGTTTTCCAGGACGCCGCCTGAGCTCATCATCGCTACGCTCGGCAAATCATTTTGCGATATGCTGCTTGTGCGCGACGCGCAGAGCGCCGGAAAAAGTCCTGCGGCGATGGCAGGCGCGCTGAAATTGCAGGACTGGCAGCTTCGCAGGGTTCTTCCTGCCGCTTCCCGCGCGGAGGCGTCCTTTCTTGCGTATGCCGTGCGGGCCTGTGCCGAAACCGACCTGCGCCTCAAGAGTGTCGCCTGTGAGCCGTATGCGGCTATCGAGACCCTTCTCGTGCGCCTGCGGGTGTATGGGCGTGCGCGGAAAACGGTGTAAACGGGTATGGAAAAGCACGAGCGCCTTGTTTTGAAATATCCCGTCCTCGTCGAAGGAAAATATGACCGCATCAAGCTTTCCAATGTGGTCGCCTCGCCTATCCTTACGGCGGATGGGTTCGCGGTTTTCAACAGTCCGCAGAAAAAAAAGCTGCTGCGCCGTCTGACGCAGGCGGGAAAGCTCATCCTGCTGACCGACAGCGATTCGGGCGGGCGGCTCATTCGCAATAAGCTGAAGGGTTATCTGCCGCCGGGCAGTACGATCGACCTGTATATTCCCAAGCTGCCCGGCCGTGAGCGCCGTAAGTCCAAGGACTCCAAAGAGGGTCTGCTCGGCGTGGAAGGGATGGATGACCGCCTCCTCTACGAGCTGTTGGCCGGCTACGCTGCGTCGGTCGGCGAATCTGCCGTGCGCGGGGAGATCGATACCGTGCGGCTGTACGAGGACGGGTTCCTCGGCGGTGCGGACAGCGCGCGGCGCCGCCGGCTGCTGGCGGACGAGCTGGGGCTGCCCGACGATTTAAGTGCGAAGGCGCTGCTGCAGGCTGTCAATCTCGTCGCCGGCGCGGCAGGGTACGAGAAGGCGAAGTTGAAGGTAAAGGAGCGGCTTGGACATTTATAGTATGGAAAATATGAACACCGTTCCCGATAAGGTTTCATATCGGAAAATACCGGCGTCCGATGATTCGGAAAAACGGGTACCCTCTCGGACGGCGTCCTTTTATACCCTCGGCTGCCGTGTCAACGCGTATGAAACGCAGGCGATGGGGGAACAGATGCGGGCGGCGGGCTTCGTGCTCGTTCCGTTCGGCGAACCCTGCGATGTCTGCGTGGTCAATACCTGCGCCGTGACTGCCGAGAGTGAGCGTAAGAGCGCGCAGCTTCTGCGCCGCGCAGGCGGGTTCGCAGCACATGTGATTGCTGTCGGATGCCAGGCGCAGTTTCATCCCGAAAGGGCTGCTGCTTGTTCCGGCGTGCATTTTGTGGGCGGCTGCGCGGGCAAATCGGCAGTTGCGTCAGTTGCAATCGCACTTTGCAGAGGGAGTGCGCTTCCGCTCCGGCAGAGGTTCTGCGGCAAAGAATATGAGCCGATGGCGATTTTCACGCGTACAGATGCCTTCGCAGGCAAATGCCGCGCATATTTGAAAATCCAGGACGGATGTTCCGGCCGCTGCTCCTATTGTATCATTCCGTCGCTGCGCGGCCCCTCGCGATCGCGCGAAGCAGAGGAGATTTTGCAGGAGGCGGCCCGCGCGGTCCGTGCCGGCGTGAAGGAATTGGTGCTTACAGGTATTGAGACCGGTGCATACAACCGTCTGCCGTTGCATGTGCTGGCCGCGCGCGTTGCGGCCGTGCCGGGCGTAGAACGTTTGCGGCTCGGCTCTCTGGACCCGGCCTGCGTCACGCCCGTGCTCGTGACGGCGTTCGCAGCTCTGCCGAATTTTATGCCGCATTTCCATCTTTCGCTGCAATCGGCCAGCGATCGCGTGCTGCGTCTGATGCGTCGTCCTTATGATGCGGCGGGCGCGCAGCGCGCCGTCGACCTGCTGCGCAGCGCGTTCCCCGGCGTAATGCTCAGCGCGGACGTAATCTCCGGCTTTCCCGGAGAGACAGAGGAGGAATTCGAGCAGACCTGCGCGTTTGTCGACCGCAACGCCTTTTCTCGCGTTCATGCGTTTCCTTTTTCACCGCGAGAGGGCACGCCCGCTGCGTCGATGGAGGGACAGCTGCCGCCGGGCGAGGCGAAAGAACGAAACGAGCGCCTGATTGCGTTGGCGGATCGGGTGCGGGATCGTGTTTGCCGTTCGCGGATCGGCCGGCTTGAGTCCGTGCTGGTTGAACGGGTGGACGGCGAATGCGGCGGAGGCCATACCGAAGGCTTTTTGAACTGTATCGTGTATGGAAGCGGTCTGCGTGCCGGTGAGCTGGTCAAGGTGCGCGTGACCGATGCGGAAAACGGGAATTTGCTTGCTGTGCCGGTTGCAGATGAAGGAGAAGGGTCATGAAGTTTGACGGAAGGGACCTTCGTCCTTCATCAAACGGTTTTCCGCTTCCATTCCGAAAGGAGGATTCATAAAAATGAACGATAACTTTATGCCGGATATGCCGGAACGGGAAGTTGATGCCTATCCGTATCCCAATGAAGATGTGCGCGCTTATTTTGCTGCCCGCGGCCGGCAGCCGACGCCTGACGAGCAGATTGTTTTAGATGAATGCCTTCGTGCGGACAGCCGCTATAATCTGCTTTCCACGCGGTATGGAGATGTTCGCATTGCTGACCCTGAGGTTGCGAGATGCTTTCAGAGCTTTATTAAAAAGCGCAGACCGCAGAACGGCTTTTTTTCACTCGGTGAAGTCGCGCTGCTTGGTTTGGAAAGACCCTGTACCGTTCCGCCGCGTCCCGGCGATCTGCTCTTGTATATTGAGGATCTGCCCTTCGACCAAAAACTGCAAACGCTCATCCGCCGGCACGCGTTTTTCGGTCTGCAGGCACTGCTGGCGCTTTCGACAGGGCTTACCGTGGATCTCGGTGCGTTCCCGCCGTCCTGCGGCCTCGTCAGCTTTCATGATTTGCTTACAATGCGTTTTTTGGCCGCAGATGAACGGACTGTCAACCGGATACGCGCATTGGTGCGGAAGGCCTCACCCTATGTGCCGTCATCCATGACGGCCGTCGGCGTGTTTCATTCGCTCGGAACGCTTACCCTTTTGCGGGAGGAACAGCCGGTCGTGGATATCGCCTCCTCGCTTTTGCAGGAGAGCGCAAAGCGGCTGTACGCCGCCGAGATTGCAGATGCGTCTGATTTTCATGAGGGGATGCTCGATGTTGCCGACGCGCTGCTGACGGCTGTTTCGGGTATGCGCAATCATCTTATGGTTGTCGCCCGCGAGCGGACGGACCGTTCGGCACTGCTTGCGCACCGGCTCGGCGTTCTTGCAGCCGAACGTGCTATGTCGGTCACGGTGAGCGGGTTTGTGCCGCAGAAGGGCGAAAAAAGGCTGCCGCCCTTTGAAAAGAGCGGCAACCTTCTGTATTCGGTTCCTCTCGGCCGTTTTGCCGGGGAGCCGTATCTGAACCTGCTTGCGCAAACTCTCCCGCGCCTGCAAGCGGACATTCGCAGCGGTATCATCGTGCGCGCTGTGCGCTGCCGCAGTACGTTGGAAGCGGCGATTGCCGAGCTTTGCGGCGATACGTATCGCTTTGTTCCCGCGCCGACGCCCGCCGTCTGCGGGGAGGGTGATCTGCTCATCGAAACGCGGATGCCCTTTCAGGCGCCGCTGCTCGGACGCTGTGAGGCGAGAGATTTCGATTAAAAGAATCTGGAGATTTCGCCGATGCTATCAAAGATGAAGTCCGGCGCGTTGCTTTCATTGACGTCCTCGCGTTTTGTCTCGCCGGTGAGGACGAGAATGCTCGTCAGCCCGTTGTTCCGCCCGAGCGCGATATCGGTGTAAAGCCGGTCGCCGACAACGGCGGTCTTTTCCGCTGGTATACCGAAGCGGCGGGAGAGCATCTCCGCCGTTTCCTTGTGCGGCTTGCCGAAATAGCGGGGCTGTTTTCCCGTCGAGGCGGTGATGAGCGCGCAGATGGCGCCGCTGTCCGGGATGAAGCCTGTTTCCGTCGGGCAGTTGAAGTCGGGGTGTGTGGAGTAAAATTTTGCGCCGTTCCGAATGAGCGTGCAGGCTTTTTCCAGTTTTTCGTAGGTCAGCGTCGTGTCGAAGCTGGAAACGACGATGTCCGCCTCGCTGCCGTCGGTGAGCGGGATTCCTTTCTCGCGGAAGCTGGCTTCGAGGAAGGGGGTGCCGACGAGATATACCTTCTCACCTCTGTGGAAGGTATTGAGGTATTCGGCCGTAACGTCGCCCGCCGTGACGATTTCCGCCCGTTCGGCATCGAAGCCGAGCCGCAGCAGCTTTTCATAGTAAACCGCCGGGTTTTTCGAGGCGTTGTTGGTGAAATATACGACCTTGCGTCCGCTTTCCTTTGCTTTGCGGATAAATTCGATGGCGGCAGGGAAGGGGCGTTCGCCGAGGTAGATGGTGCCGTCCATGTCCAGCACGAACAGCTCAATGTCCTTTAAGATGGCCGGGTCCATATGTGTTTTGTTCCTTTCGTTTCAAACAATCGATTACTGTTATAATTTGTGCCGAACAAAGCCTAAAGCAGGCCGGCGTTGTTCAAGCGGAAGGCATTCGGGCAATTTTGCTCAAAACCCTGCACGATTTCCTGATACGGCGCGCCGTATCAGGAAGCCTGCACAGTGGTATCATGCCTAAAACGGTTCTTTTGAGCCGTTCGGATAAAGTTGGGCGGCAGTAGCTGTGCAATTGAACCGAAACGCGGTTTCTTCGGCAGACATTATTATAATCGATTATGGCGTATTTTGCAATAGCTTTTTGACGCGGCGGCAGATGGCGCAGAGACGGCTTTGATGAAAAAACCAAAGAGAGGCGTATAATGAAGCGGACGGAATGGGCGCTTTATGTATTTCGATGCGCCGTTCGGAATATGTATTTCCGTATCTGCCCGCAGGGCGATTATGGGAAGCACTTGTTTCCGTTCTTGTGTTGCAGGCGGTGCGCTTTCCTTCAACTCCGTTTTTGCAAGGGCGTGATTCGGGTTGCAAGGGTGTAAACGGTAATGCTTTTTACGTAAAATACAGAGCTCTATAAATGCTGAAAGGAATTGTTTTCGTATGAACGTTGCAGGAAAGAAATTTTATGTCAGTGTCGATCTTGAGGGCATGGCCTGCGTGGTCGGAAATTACGGGCAGGGTCTGGGTGACGGAAAAAACTATGCCTTTGCCTGCGCACAGGGAAGCCGCGAGGCCGCCGCTGCCGCCGGCGCGCTGCTTGACTGCGGTGCTGCGGGCGTCACGGTCTGGGACTGCCACGGCACCGGCGTCAACCTCGATTATAACCTGTTCGACAAGCGCTGCGAATTTATGCTCGGCGCGGGAAGCCGTCTGCGTTTCCCGGGGATTGAAGAAGGGTATGCCGGTGTGCTTTTTCTCGGCTATCACGCGTATGATGCGCCGGCCGCTACACTTGCGCACGTGTATTCCTCCACGACCTTTCAGGGCCAGTGGATCGACGGCAAACCGGTCGGAGAGCTTCAAATCGACGCGGCTGTCGCCGGGAAGCACGGTGTGCCGGTGCTGTTTGCCGCCGGCGACGACGTCTGCATTTCACAGGCCAAGGGAACCTTTCCGTGGGCGGAGACGGTCGTGACCAAAAAGGCGCTGGCTTGGAATAGCTGTATCAGCAAGCATCCGCAGACCGCCTGCGACGAAATTTACGAAGGGGTGAAGGCTGCCTGCGCCCGTTTGTCGGAGATGCGGCCTTTCACGATTCCCGAGCCGTTTTCGTACGAGATCCGTTATAAGCGCATCGAATATGCGCAGGGATGCTCTTATCGCTGCCCCGACGGCACGCTTTTCGAGCGGACCGATGCGTATACCCGCCGCGGGACGCTCGCACGGATTGAGCAGATTTTTGAAGCATAAAAAGGAGGGCTTTCATTGGATGCGTCTGTGGAATCGGTCATACACAGCCGTGCGCAGCGTCGTGCGATGCGTCGTGATTTGCAGCGGTATATACGTGTTGTGCGCAGCTTTGACTTTTCCGGCGTTGCGGAAAACAGCCCGGTTGAAATCACCGAGGGCTATGTCGTAAGCGATAAAGAGACCGACGAGGTATTCGTATGCTTCGAGCTGCTCTGTGTAGCTGCGCGTCCGCTGCGGTCGCTGACGATTCGTCTGCACCTGTACGACCGCCAGAATGTTCCCTACGAAAAGCTGACCTTTCGTTACTCCGCAGCCGACGGTACGCTCGGTCTCCGTTCGGGTCTGGGCAAAAAGTGGTCCTGCCGCCGTGCTGAGCCGGTTCTGATCCGGCCGGGCGAAGCATTCGGCCGCGCGTCATATATCCGGCTTCCCGCCCGCTATTTCAAGCGGCTGACGCTGGAGTTGGTTTCGGTCGTCTATGCAGGCGGGACCGAGGAAGCACTCGGCATTGTCGTCTCGGGCGGCGCGCAGCGGCTGAGCGAGACGGATATTTACACCCGCCGTGCGTTCGAGAATAAGAATGTGTTCCGCGCGGCGGAAGAACAATTCCCCTCTCTCTATGTCCCCGAGGCGGGCGAGCATTCGTGGCTCTGCTGCTGCGGCCAGAAAAACCTGACATCCGACGCCGTTTGTACCCGATGCTCGCGTGAGCGCGACTGGGTTCTGGCCAATTTGAACGGGCAGTCGCTTGCACAGGAACGCGAGAAGGAGATTGCGGAGGAAGCCGGCACGCTGCGCAAGAACGCTTATCGTCAGAATCGCTTTCTGGAAACAGAGGAAGAACGCGAACAAAAGGCCGAGGCGTTCGAGAAAGCGGTGGCCGCCATTGCCGAACGCGAACGGCAGGCGGAAAAACGCAAATGGCGCATCCTTGTCTATGTTCTTGTCCTTGTCGGTCTTGCCGCGCTGTTTGCATTCATCGCGCGGCTGTACGACGTATTCGGCTGAAACAAGGGGGAGTATGGTTATCTGCGGCAGAGCGTAACGCTCTGCCGCTTTTTGCGGTCTTCCGCTATCGATTTGGAGCGAAATCCGGCAGTTCCGTTTTGAAATGCCGGAAATGGCCGCGGTCTGCAATGGGAAACAGGGGGAAAACGCCGTATTCCATCTGTGCTTTCCGCAGCAGCCGGCCGAGCGTTTTGCTTCGGTTGTCGTTCATGCAGAAAAGCCGTCCCCCGCCTTGTGTGTGCGGGGGACGGCTTGTTGTTCTGCTTTGCGCTTCGGCTTGTTTTTGCTTGCGCTCAATACATCCGGCCGGTATTTGCAGCGCATAAGCCGAACAGACCCGAAAGCGACCTTTTCCGACGCGGATTCCGCCACGCTTCTCAAGCCAAGAAGCGATTCGTTCTTCCACTGCCTGCGGACTTCGCTTTCACTGCACAAATCCAAAGGAAAAAAGGAAAGAACATTTCCCGTTTCTTTGCCTTTTGCTCGCGTGTTTACGAAAAAGAGCTTCACAGCAGCGTTATTTGTCCGCTGTCTCTCCTCTGTCCGGCGCGTAGATGCGGGATTTTACGCATGTGCCGCAAAATTCGCATGTACCGTCCACGACAGACGCGTAAAGTCCGTTTTTGTTTTTTTTGAAAAGTAAATGTCAAATGTGTTCGCAATTGCCGCACGCGCCGCATTTTGCACATACGCCGGAACAGACGAAATCAGCCACGTTTTTCATCCGGGAACTGCGCCTTCAGGAATGCGGTGTAAACGGCCTTCTTCGCATCCAGCTCCCGTTCGTCCTTTCCCTTGGCGAGAATGTAGACCTTGATTTTCGGCTCAGTGCCCGACGGGCGGACGATGACGTTCGTCTCATCCTCCAACTCGAAATAGAGCACGTCGCTTTGCGGCAGATCGGTCATGCCCGTTGTGCCATCGGTCAGATTGAATACCGTTTTGCGAAGATAGTCGCGCACGCGTATGACCTTGCAGTCTGCGATGCTGTCGAACGGCGCGCCGCGCAGCCCTGCCATCCGCTTATTCATTTCGGCCATCGGGTCGATGCCGCCGACCTGGATATTCAGCACCGTCTCGCCGTAATAGCCGTATTCCTTGTACAGCGCATGGATCGCGCCGTACAGCGTCGTTCCGATCGACTTGTAATAGGCCGCCATCTCTGCGATCAGCAGCGAGCCGGCGACCGCGTCCTTGTCCCGCACGTAGCCGGCGGAGAGGAAGCCGTAGCTTTCCTCGTAGCCGAACAGGAAGGTGTACTGTTTGGTTTTTTCGTATTCCGCAATCTTCTCGCCGATGTATTTGAAGCCGGTCAGGACGTTGATCGGCGTCACGCCGTTCTTTTTACAAATCGCCGTAAACAGCTCGCTGGATACAATCGATTTGACTGCGCATGCGTTCTCTGGCAGCGTCCCCTTGCGGCGGCGGGCCTGAATGATATAATCGACCAGCAGTGCGCCCAGTTCGTTTCCCGACAGCGGCACAAACAGCCCGTTGGCGTCTTTGACCACAACGCCCACGCGGTCTGCATCGGGGTCTGTCCCGATGATGAGGTCGCAGTCGGTACCGTCGCGCAGGACGAGATCAATGGCCTCGGCAAAGCAGGCTTTATTCTCGGGATTGGGAACGGCGACGGTGGGGAAGTCCCCGTCGGGCTTGCGCTGACTTTCGACCACGCGCAGATTGGTCACGCCCGCGCGTTTGAGCACCTCCGGCACCAGACGATATCCCGTCCCATGCAGCGGGGTGTAGACGATGCCCACCGCGTTGCCGTATTGTTCGAGGATCTCAGGGTCCGTCCGGCAGTCGAGCACGGCGCGCAGGAACGCTTCGTCCATTTTCTCGCCGATGCGCACGATCAGTCCCTTGTCGCAGCCGTCGGAAAAATCCATCCGGCGCACGCCGGTAAAGATATCGATGCGCTCCATTTCACGGCTGACCTCGTCGGCATGGTCGGGCGGAAGCTGCGCGCCGTCCTCCCAATAGACCTTGTAGCCGTTGTATTCCTTCGGGTTGTGCGAAGCGGTGATGTTGATGCCCGCGATGCAGCCGAGCTGCAAAATCGCAAAGGACAGACAGGGAGTAGGGTGCAGGCTTTCGTATATATATACCTTCACGCCGTTGCCGGCAAGCACCTCCGCCGCCGTTTCGGCAAAACGCATCGAGTTATTGCGGCTGTCGTAGGCGATGGCCACGCCGCGCGCCTGTTCGCCGCAGCGGCAGATGAGGTTGGCCAGTGCCTGCGTCGTCTGCGCAACGGTGTATACGTTCATTCTCGAAATGCCCGCCGCCATGATGCTGCGCAGCCCTGCCGTGCCGAACTGCATCGGTTTAGCAAAACGCGCTTCGATTTCCTCTTCGTTTCCCGAAATGGATTCCAGCTCGCGCCGGGTTTCTGGGTCAAGGCCCCCGTAAGAAAGCCAGTATTCATAGTTTTTGTTCATTCCTGCTCGTCTCCTTTCAACGCCGCTTCCAATGCGGCGGCAAATTGGTCGGGGCAGGAGGTTGGCTTGAAGCCGCAGCGCACGCCCTTCAGACGTGAAATGATTTCTTCGGCAGGCATGCCCTCGCTCAGTGCCGCTACGCCCTTGAGGTTGCCGTTGCAGCCGCCTACAAACGATACGTCATGCACACGTCCCTCGCCGTCAAGCTCGAAGCTGACGGTGCGGGAACAAACGCCGTTCATTTTCATTGTTCTTTTCACCGGTGATCGTTCCTTTCGGTGGGTTCCGGCATTTCGGTATAAGCCGAAATCCCCTTCATTCTATATTATAGCATACTTTTTCCGCAAATCAAGCGGGAAATGAATCTTCGTGCAAAAATTCTCGCGGTTTGACGTTAAAAAATAGAGGAACGTCTTCATTTACAAAATGTTTACAATTGCAGGGCGCAAATTTGGTGAAAAAGGTTGACAGAGCCTTGCGGTTGTGTTATACTTGCGATTGCTTGGTATGCGATGAAGCGGGAGATTGCTGTCCAAAAACAGGTAACTTCCGCAGAGTATGTCCGACAATCGGGCGACGGTTTGAGCATTTTTTAAGGGGCGTTCGCGGAACGCCCGGACGGGTGTTCAGATACCGTGCCTCAGCCAAATGCAAAATTTAAGGAGGCAAAAGCAAGTCATGGCAACAAAAGAGAGAATCAGAATCAGACTGAAGGCTTACGACCACACGCTCATCGATCAGGCGGCCGAAAAGATCGTGGAGACGGCCAAGCGCAACGGTGCGGCGGTTTCCGGGCCTATCCCGCTGCCGACCGACCGCGAGATCATCACGATCCTGCGCGCGGTGCATAAGTATAAGGATTCGCGTGAGCAGTTCGAGCTGCGCACCCACAAGCGTCTGATCGACATCATCAAGCCGTCGCAGAAAGCCGTTGAGGCCCTGATGGGTATGGAACTTCCCGCCGGCGTGGATATCGAGATCAAGCTCTGAAGCTTTGTTGACTAAAAGGTCATGTTAGCGCTGCAAAAAAGCTGCGCCAACCAATAACCTTAAGGAGGATAAACGGAAAATGAAAAAAGGCATCATCGGCAAAAAGATCGGAATGACCCAGCTTTTTGATGAAAAGGGCAACGTTATACCGGTAACGGTCATCAGCGCGGGTCCCTGCGTTGTGGTCGCCAAGAAAACGGCGGATAAGGAGGGCTATGACTCCGTCCAGCTCGGATATCAGGACATAGCGGAGAGAAAGCTGACGAAGCCCGCGAAGGGCACCTTCAAAAAGGCCGGCGTTTCCTATAAAAAGTATCTCAAGGAGTTCCGCCTCGACGGCGCCGCGGAAATGAACGTGGGTGACACCGTTACCGCAGACACGTTTGAAGTCGGCGAGAAGGTCGACGTTACGGGTATCACCAAGGGCCGCGGCTATTCGGGCGTCATCAAGAGATGGGGCGCACACCGGCTGAGAATGACCCACGGCACCGGCCCGGTTCACCGTCAGGTTGGCTCGATGGGCGCAAACAGCACGCCGTCGAGAGTATTCAAAAACAAAAAAATGGCTGGTCAGTACGGCAATGAAAAGGTGACGGTTCTGAATCTTGAGGTCGTCAAGATCGACGCCGACAACAACCTGATTGCAGTCAAGGGCGCGGTCCCCGGCTCGCGGGGCGGAATCGTTTGTATCCGCAACACGGTGAAATAGGCTGAAGGGAGGAAACAAAAATGCCAGTAATTGATGTTTACAATATGGAGGGCAAAACCTGCGGCACGATCGATCTGAACGAGAAGATCTTCGGCGCACCGGTCAATGTTCCCGTTATGCATTCGGTGGTCAGAGCATATCTGCTCAACCAGAGACAGGGCACACAGTCCACCCTGACGCGCAGTGAGGTCGCCGGCGGCGGCCGCAAGCCGTGGAGACAGAAGGGCACCGGCCGCGCCAGACAGGGTTCGACCCGTGCGCCGCAGTGGACGAAAGGCGGTATCGCGCTTGGCCCCAAGCCCAGGAGCTACCGGGTTTCCGTGAACAAGAAGGAAAAGCGGATCGCCATGCTCGGCGCGCTTTCTTCGAAGGTTTCCTCGGGCGAACTGATTGTCCTGGACAATATCGCGCTCGAAGAGTTCAAGACCAAGAAGATCGTTGCGATGCTTGCCGCGCTCGGTGCGAACGGCAAACCGATGATCGTCACCGAAAAACCGGATCAGAAGGTGGTCAAATCCGCCGCCAATATCCCCGGCGTCGCCACGGCTCCCGTCAATGCGATGAGTGTGTATGACATCCTCAAGCACGACAAGCTCATTCTGACCAAGGCTGCGGTCGCGTCTCTCGAGGAGGTTTACGGAGAATGAAAACAGCATACGACATCATCCTCAAGCCGGTTATCACCGAGGCTTCCATCGAGGATATGCAGAATAAGAAGTATACGTTCCGCGTCGCCAGAGACGCCAATAAGATTGAGATCAAGAACGCGGTCGAGGAGATCTTCAAGGTCGAGGTCGACAAGGTGACGACGATCAACATGAAAAGCAAGCCGAAGAGACTCGGCCGTTCCGAGGGAAGCACGAGTGCGTGGAAAAAGGCCATCGTGAAGCTGTCGGAAGGCTCCAAGACCATCGAGTTCTTCGACAGCCTGATGTAAAGCGGAAGGAGTCAGACAATGGCAACGAAGACATATAAACCGACAACTCCGTCGAGAAGGAATATGGTGACGCCCTCCTTCAGCGAAATCACGAAAAAGAAGCCTGAAAAGAGCCTCGTCACCGTTTTGAAGAAGAATGCGGGCCGCAACAACACCGGCCGCATCACCGTTCGCCATCATGGCGGCGGCAACCGTCAGAAGTACAGAATCATCGACTTCAAGCGGAATTCTGAGGCGATCAACAAGGTTGTCGCCATCGAATACGATCCCAACCGCACTGCCTATATTGCTCTTCTGCAGGATGAAAGCGGGAAGAAGAGCTATATTGTCGCTCCCGACGGACTGTCGGTCGGCGATACACTGTATGCGGGCGAACACGCCGATATCAAGACCGGCAACGTCCTGCCCATCGGCGCCATTCCCGTGGGCACCTTTATCCATGCCATCGAGCTGTATCCCGGCAGAGGTGCGCAGCTTGTTCGTTCCGCCGGCGCCGCAGCGCAGCTGATGGCCAAGGAGAACGGTATGGCGCAGATCCGCCTTCCCTCGGGCGAGGTCCGGCTCGTACGTCTCGACTGCAAGGCCACCATCGGTCAGGTCGGCAACCTCGAGCATGAGAACATCAAGCTCGGCAAGGCCGGCAAGACCCGCCACCTCGGTATCCGTCCGACGGTCCGCGGCTCGGTTATGAACCCTGTCGATCACCCGCACGGCGGCGGCGAAGGCCGTTCGCCGATCGGCAGACCTTCCCCGGTTACCCCGTGGGGCAAGCCTACTCTCGGCTATAAGACGAGAAACAAGAAGGCGCGCACCGACAAGTTCATTGTCAAGCGCAGAAATGACAAATAAGTCGGTGAAGGAGGATATTAGACAGTGAGCAGAAGCGTGAAAAAGGGCCCTTATGTAGAGGCCAAGCTGTATAACCGTGTTTGCGATATGAACGCCAAGGGCGAGAAGAGAGTTCTCAAAACCTGGTCGCGTTCTTCCACAATATTCCCCGAGTTCGTCGGACATACGATCGCCGTGCACGACGGCCGGAAGCATATTCCGGTCTATGTTGTGGAGGATATGGTCGGGCATAAGCTCGGTGAGTTTGCGCCTACGCGGACGTTCCGCGGCCATTCCGGCTCGAAAACGTCCAACACGTCGAAGTAATGTCGGATTGAAAGGAGGCAGAAACTGTGGAAGCAAAGGTGGCAAAGGCGCATCTCAAGCAGTTGCGCATGACCCCCAGAAAGGTCAAGATTGTGCTTGATCTGATTCGCAATAAGAATGTCGCGGAAGCCGCGGCGATTCTCAAGACGACCAACAAACTCGCTTGCGAAAGCGTGGAAAAGCTCCTCAAATCGGCAGTGGCAAACGCGGAAACGAACCACGGCATGGACGTTGAAAAGCTCTATGTCGCGGAGTGCTTCGTGACGCCCGGTAAGCTCAAGGGTATGAAACGAGTGATGCCGCGCGCGAGAGGAAGCGCCTTCCGCATTGTGAAGAGAACCTCGCACGTGACCGTTGTGCTGAAGGAAAGAGATTAGGAGGAAGCGAAGTTATGGGTCAAAAGGTTAATCCGCACGGTCTGCGTGTGGGCGTTATAAAAGACTGGGATTCCCGCTGGTTCGTGAAGGACGAAGTATTCGGCGATACGCTCGTTTCTGACTACAAGCTCAGAAGGTTCCTGAAGGAAAAGCTTAAGCAGGCCGGTGTCCCCCAGATTGAAATTGAAAGAGACAATGCGAAGATTCGTGTGATCATTCATTGCGCGAAGCCCGGTATCATCATCGGCAAGGGCGGTACCGAGATCGAAAAGCTCCGTAAGGAGATCGAAGCCTTCGCCGGCAAGCCTGCCAGCGTCAACGTGATTGAGATCAAGCAGCCCGACCTCAATGCGCAGCTTGTCGCGGAAAACATTTCCGCGCAGTTGGAGAAGCGCATCGCATTCCGCCGCGCAATGAAGCAGGCTATCGGCAGAGCCATCAAGCTCAACGCCAAGGGCATCAAAATTATGGTTTCCGGCCGCCTCGGCGGCGCTGAAATTGCCAGAAGCGAGCATTACCACGAGGGCACTATCCCGCTCCAGACCCTCAGAGCCGATATCGATTACGGCTTTTACGAGGCGAATACGACCTACGGCAAGATCGGCGTCAAGGTCTGGATTTATAAGGGCGAGGTCCTTCCTGAGGTCAAGCGCACCTCTTCGGACCAAGGAGGAAGACGAAATGTTAATGCCTAAGAGAGTCAAATACAGAAGAGTACAGCGGGGCCGCCTCAAGGGTACGGCGACGCGCGGCAACAAGATTACGAACGGTCAGTTCGGCCTTGTCGCTACGGAGCCCGCATGGATCACCAGCAATCAGATCGAAGCCGCCCGTGTCGCTATGACGCGTTATATCAAAAGAGGTGGTCAGGTCTGGATCAAGATCTTCCCCGATAAGCCGATCACCGAAAAGCCCGCCGAAACGCGCATGGGCTCCGGCAAAGGCAGCCCCGAGTATTGGGTAGCAGTGGTCAAGCCCGGCAGAGTCTTGTTTGAGATTGCGGGCGTTCCTGAAGAAACTGCGCGTGAAGCTATGCGTCTGGCCGGCTATAAGCTGCCGATTAAGACCAAGTTTGTCAAGCGCGAGGATGTCGCAGAGAGCGACGTTGAGGACGGCGGTGAAGAGAATGAAGGCTAATGAGATTCGCGAGATGAGTGTCGAAGAGTTGAATGTGAAATTGAACGATCTGAAAAAAGATCTCTTCAATCTTCGCTTCCAGAATGCGACCAATCAGCTTGAGAACCCAAAAAGGATCACTGAGGTCCGTCGCGACATCGCACGAGTAAAAACTGTCATCACCGAAAAGACGGCCGGTTAAGGAGGGTACTGAGTAATGAGTGACAGAGCTT
>ERZ826764.2390-NODE-2390-length-18036-cov-16.088093_pt1 | contig 18036 bp, 12 predicted proteins | sample MGYA00519870_ERZ826764 | MGnify/ENA primary metagenome ERZ826764 (study PRJEB31778, sample SAMEA3449239) | human gut metagenome | biome: human gut; feature: human-associated habitat; material: faeces | place: United Kingdom | collected 2010/2012 ...
TGGGCGGCAAGGCCCAGTTCGGCGGCCAGCGCTTCGGCGAGATGGAGGTCTGGGCGCTGGAGGCCTACGGCGCCGCCAACACCCTGCAGGAGATTCTGACCGTGAAATCCGACGACATCGTGGGCCGCGTCAAGACCTACGAGGCCATCGTCAAGGGCACCAACATCCCCGCTCCCGGCGTGCCGGAGAGCTTCAAGGTGCTCATCAAGGAGCTCAAGTCCCTCGCCCTGGACATCAAGGTGCTGGACCGCGACAAGAACGAAATCATCATCCGCGAGCTGGACGACGACGATCTGGATATGGACAGCACGCCTTCCGCGCGCCTGGACGAGGAGGGCGGAGAGAGCGATCAGCCCGCCGCCGCGCAGGAGGACGGGAAGCCCGAAGCCGCCGAGGAGGATGTGGAGGTCGATTTCAGCATGGACGACGAGCTGGATGACTTCGACATGGATCTGGGCGACGACGATCTGGCCGCCATCGACCTGGATGATGAAGACGATAAGCCCAAGGACGGAGAGTGATCCGTTCCCGCCTGACAGACCGAAAGGGAGTGCCGCGTTTTGTTTGACCTGACAAACCTTGATTCCATCCAGATCGGCATGGCGTCCACCGAGCAGATTCTGGAGTGGAGCTACGGCGAGGTAACCAAGCCCGAAACCATCAACTACCGCACCCTCAAGCCCGAGCGCGACGGCCTTTATTGCGAGCGCATCTTCGGGCCCACCAAGGACTGGGAGTGCAACTGCGGCAAGTACAAGCGCATCAAGTTCAAGGACAAGAACAAGATCTGCGACAAGTGCGGCGTGCAGGTCACCCGCTCCAAGGTGCGCCGCGAGCGCATGGGCCACATCCAGCTGGCCGCGCCGGTGAGCCATATCTGGTACTTCAAGGGCATCCCCAGCCGCATGGGCATGCTTTTGGACATCAGCCCCCGCACGCTGGAAAAGGTGCTCTACTTTGCCAACTTCATCGTGCTCGACCCCGGCGACCCCAACGAGACGGGCCTGAAAAAGCACGAGCTGATCACCGACGCCAAGTACCGCGAGATCGAGGCGCGCTGCGGCGCGGGGAGCTTCCGCGCGGGCATGGGCGCCGAGGCGGTCAAGGAAATGCTGATGGAGCTGGATCTGGACGCCATCAGCGAGAAGCTGAAAAAGGAAATCGCCGAGCTGGCCGAGAAGGAGCGCGACCGCGACACCGAGGGCCAGAAGCGCGCCCGCGCGGTCAAGCGGCTGGAGGTGGTGGAGGCCTTCCGCCTGAGCCACAACAAGCCCGAGTGGATGATTCTGGACGTGATCCCGGTCATGCCGCCGGACCTGCGCCCCATGGTGCAGCTGGACGGCGGACGCTTCGCCACCAGCGACCTAAACGACCTCTACCGCCGCGTCATCAACCGCAACAACCGCCTGAAGAGGCTCCTTGAGCTGGGCGCGCCGGACATCATCGTGCGCAACGAAAAGCGCATGCTGCAGGAGGCCGTGGACGCGCTGATCGACAACGGCCGCCGCGGCCGCCCCGTGACCGGCCCCGGCAACCGGGCGCTGAAATCCCTGTCCGACTTCCTGCGCGGCAAGCAGGGCCGCTTCCGGCAAAACCTCCTGGGCAAGCGCGTGGACTACTCCGGCCGCTCGGTTATCGTGGTGGGCCCGGAGCTCAAGCTCTACCAGTGCGGCCTGCCCAAGGAGATGGCCCTCGAACTGTTCAAGCCCTTCGTGATCGAGCGGCTGGTGACGCTCAAGAAGGCGCACCACGGCAAGAACGCCAAGCGCATGGTCGAAAAGGGCCGTCCCGAGGTGTGGGACATTCTGGAGGAGGTCATCAAGGAGCACCCGGTGCTGCTCAACCGCGCGCCCACGCTGCACCGCCTGGGCATTCAGGCCTTTGAGCCGATGCTGGTGGAGGGCAAGGCGCTCAAGCTCCACCCGCTGGTGTGTACCGCCTACAACGCCGACTTCGACGGCGACCAGATGGCCATTCACGTGCCCCTTTCGATGGAGGCGCAGGCCGAGGCCCGCTTCCTCATGCTGGCGCACAACAACATTTTGAAGCCCCAGGACGGCAAGCCCGTCATGTCGCCTTCGCAGGACATGGTCATCGGCTGCTACTACCTGACCATCGACCGGCCCGACGGCAAGGGCGCGGGCCGCGTGTTCTCCAGCCCCGACGAGGCCATGATGGCCTACCAGCTGGGACAGCTGAGCCTGCAGGCGCCCATCAAGGTGCGGCTGGAGCGCGAATTTAACGGCGAGAAGGGCCGCAAGATCATCGACTGCACGCTGGGCCTGCTGCTGTTTAACGAGGTGATCCCGCAGGACATCGGCAGAAAGCCCCGCACGTGTCTTGACGAGATGTTCGCGCTGGAGATCGACAGCCTGGTGGGCAAGAAGGAGCTGGGCAAGATCGTCGACGAGGTCTACCTCAAGCACGGCATTCACGAGACGGCCCAGGTGCTGGACAACATCAAGAGCCTCGGTTTCAAGTACTCCACCCGCGGCGCGGTCACGGTGTCGGTCAGCGACATCATCGTGCCGCCCGAAAAGGGCCAGATCCTCAAGGAGGCCGACGATCAGGTGGCCGAGATCAACGGCCTGTACCGCATGGGTATGCTCTCCGAGGACGAGCGGTACTCGAAGGTCGTCGATATCTGGAACGCCACCACCGCCAACCTGCGCGGCCGGATTCTGCCGGGTCTGGACAAGTTCAACCCCATCCGCATGATGACCGATTCCGGCGCCCGCGGCAGCGCGGCGCAGGTCAGCCAGCTGGCCGGCATGCGCGGCCTGATGGCCTCCCCCAGCGGCAAGACGCTTGAGTTGCCCATCCGCGCGAACTTCCGCGAGGGCCTCAAGGTGCTGGAGTTCTTCCTAAGCTCCCACGGCAGCCGCAAGTCCCTGGCCGACACCGCCCTTCGTACCGCCGACTCGGGCTACCTGACCCGCCGCCTGGTGGACGTGTCGCAGGAGGTGATCGTGCGCGAGTCCGACTGCTTCGCCGCCCGCGGCGAAAAGGTGCGCGGCATCACCGTGCAGGAGATCACCATCGGCAACCAGGTGATCGAGAGCCTGGAGGACCGCCTGCTCGGCCGCGTGGCCGCCGAGGACATCGTCGATCCCACCACGGGCGAGATCATCGTCGCCCTGAACGAAACCATCACCAACGATCAGGCCAAGGCCATCGCCCGCGCGGGCATCAAGAAGGCCCAGGTGCGCAGCGTCCTCACCTGCCGCAACGAAACCGGCGTGTGCGCCCGCTGCTACGGCGCCAACCTCGCCACCGGCGGCGCCGTCGATGTGGGCGAGGCCGTCGGCATCATCGCCGCGCAGGCCATCGGCGAGCCCGGCACGCAGCTGACCATGCGTACCTTCCATACCGGCGGCATCGCCAGCGGCGAGGACATCACGCAGGGTCTTCCCCGCGTGGAGGAGCTCTTCGAGGCCCGCAAGCCCAAGCGCGACGCCATCCTCACCGAGATCAGCGGCCGCGTGAGCCTGGGCGAAAACAAGAAGAAGCGCGAGGTCACCGTCACCAGCGAGGACGATCCCTCCGAGACCAAGGTCTACCAGATCAACTACGGCAGCCGCCTCAAGGTGCAGGACGGCCAGCACGTCGAGGCCGGCGCGGAGCTGATCGAAGGCTCCATCAACCCCCACGACCTGCTGCGCATCCTGGGCGTGAAGGCCGTGCAGGATTACCTGCTGCGCGAGGTCTTGAGCGTGTACCGTCAGCAGGGCGTGAATATCTCCGACAAGCACATCGAGATCATCGTCAAGCAGATGCTGCGCAAGGTGCGCATCGAGGACAGCGGCGATACGCTGCTGCTGCCCGGCTCCCTCGTGGACATCTACCGCTTTGAGGAGGCCAACCGCCAGACCATCGAAAACGGCGGCCGCCCCGCCATCGCCAAGCGCGTGCTGCTGGGCATCACCAAGGCCAGCCTCGCCACCGAGAGCTTCCTCTCCGCCGCCTCCTTCCAGGAGACCACCCGCGTGCTCACCGACGCCGCCATCAAGGGCAAGGTGGACCCGCTGCTGGGCCTGAAGGAGAACGTCATCATCGGCAAGCTGATTCCCGCCGGTACCGGCATGAGGCGGTACAAGGATATCGAGCTGGTGGAGAATTTCTAAGAGCGTCGGAAAAGATCGCAAGCGGTCGGCTTTTCGCCACGCTGCCCCCGCCCCCGTCAGGGTGCGGGGGGTTTTCTTGTGCAAAAACGGGGTTTCGTGCTATAATAAAGTGTTGCGTTGCATGCCTTTTTGCGTGCGCGCGCCAATCCGCCAAGGGGTGAAATGCATTGACCAACCATTACGACGCGCGAAACATTCAGGTGCTGGAAGGGCTGGACGCGGTGCGCATGCGGCCCGGCATGTACATCGGCTCCACGGGGTCGCGCGGGCTGCACCACATGCTGTGGGAGATTGTGGACAATTCCATCGACGAGGCCATGGCCGGCTTTGCCACGCGCGTGGACGTGACGCTGGGCCGCGACGGGTCGGTGACCGTGCAGGACAACGGGCGGGGCATGCCCGTCGATATCCACCCGACCATGGGGGTATCCGGCGTGGAGGTGATCTACACCAAGCTGCACGCGGGCGGCAAGTTTGGCAGCGAGAACTATTCCTATTCCGGCGGCCTGCACGGCGTGGGCGCGAGCGTGGTAAACGCGCTGAGCCGGTGGGTGGAGGTGGACGTGTGCCGCGACTTTCAGCACTGGCACATCCGCTTTGAAAGCGCGTGGGACGAGAAGGAGAAGAAGATCGTGGCCGGGCGCGCGACCGGGCCGCTCACGCTGGTGGGCAACACCAGGGAGCGCGGATCGCGCGTGCGGTTTCTGCCGGACGACCGCGTGTTTGAGACGGTCACGTTCAATGCCGAGACCGTCGCGCGCCGCCTGCGCGAGCTGGCGTACCTGAACCGGGGGCTGACGATCACGTTCCTCGACGAGCGCGAGCCGCAGGACGAGGGCGACGCGGGCGAGGGGCCCCGCGCCCCGGAGCGCGAGGTATACCGCTTTGACGGCGGGCTGGTGGATTACGTGCGCTACCTGAACGCGGACAAGACCCCGCTGCACGAGGAGCCGATCTATCTGGCCGGGCAGCGGGAGGACGTGATCTTCCGGGTGGCGATTCAGTACACCGACAGCTACACCGAAAACGTGTTTTCCTACGTCAACAACATCCCCACGGCCGAGGGCGGCACGCACGAGACGGGCTTCAAGGCCGCCTACACCAAGGTGATGAACGACTTCGCGCGCAGGCTGGGCGTGCTCAAGGACAAGGACGCGAACCTAAGCGGCGACGACTTCCGCGAGGGCATGACCGCCGTGATGCTGGCGATGGTGAAAAACCCGCAGTTTGAGGGCCAGACCAAGGGCAAGCTGGGCAACACCGAGGTGCGCCCGCTGGTGGAAGCGATCCTCACGCAGCAGCTGACGGCGTATTTCGAGGACCTGAAGCATCAGGAGCTGGCCCAGCAGATCATCGAAAAGGCGGTGCGGGCGGCGAAGGTGCGCGAGGCCGCGCGCAAGGCCCGCGACGTGGCGCGCACCAAGAGCGCGCTGGAGGCCGCGCCGCTGGTGGGCAAGCTGTCCAGCTGCACGGGGCGAAAGCCGGAGCAGAACGAACTGTTCATCGTGGAGGGCGACAGCGCGGGCGGCAGCGCCAAGCAGGGGCGCGACCGGCGGTTTCAGGCGATTCTGCCGCTGCGCGGAAAGCCGCTCAACGCCGAGAAAAAGCGCCTCGATCAGGTGCTTGGCAACGAGGAGTTCCGCTCCATCATCACGGCGCTGGGCACGAACATCGACGAGAATTTCTCGCTGGCGGGGCTCAAGTACAACAAGGTCATCATCCTCTCGGACGCCGATCAGGACGGGGCGCACATCCGCGCCATTCTGCTGACCTTCTTCTACCGCTACATGAAGGAGCTCATCACCGAGGGGCATGTGTACATCGGCATGCCGCCGCTCTACAAGGTGCAAAGGGGCAACAAGGTGCAGTACGCCTACGACGACGCGGAGCTTCGAAAGCTCACGCGCGGGCAGACCAAGGGCTACACCCTCCAGCGCTACAAGGGCCTGGGCGAGATGAACCCGGAGCAGCTGTGGCAGACCACCATGGACCCCGAACAGCGAAAGCTGATGCGGGTGAGCATCGAGGACGCGGCGCAGGCCGAGCGGCTGGTCACCATCCTCATGGGAGACAAGGTGGAGCCGCGCAGGCAGTACATCAGCCAGCACGCCAACTTTAACCGCGAGGACCGCTTCGAGGCCCTCGGCGGCGGCGCGGGCGAAGGGAGGGAAAGCCGGTGAGCCGCAGGCAGGACGACCGTCCGCCCATCGGGGTGGACCACAACATCATCGTATCGCCCATGGAGGAGGTCATGCACAACAGCATGATTCCCTACGCCGAGCACGTCATCATGGAGCGCGCCGTCCCCCGCGTGGAGGACGGCCTCAAGCCCGTGCAGCGGCGCATCCTCTTCACCATGAACGAGCTGGCCATCGGCCCCGACACGCCCCACCGCAAGTGCGCGCGCATCGTGGGCGACTGTCTGGGTAAATATCACCCGCACGGCGACAGCTCGGTCTACGAGGCGCTGGTGCGCATGGCGCAGGATTTCAGCATGCGCGCGCCGCTGGTGGACGGCCATGGCAACTTCGGCAGCGTGGACGGCGACGGCGCCGCCGCCATGCGCTACACCGAGGCGCGCATGACCCCGCTGGCGGTGGAGATGCTGCGCGACATCGACAAGGACACCGTGCCCTTCCGGCTCAACTTCGACGACACCCTCAAGGAGCCGGACATGCTGCCCGCGAGCTTCCCAAACCTGCTGGTCAACGGGGCGAGCGGCATCGCCGTGGGCCTTGCGACCAACATCCCGCCGCACAACCTGCGCGAGATCATCGAGGCCACGGCGGCGCAGATCGACAACCCGGACATTTCGCTGGACGAGTTGATGAAGCTGGTGCCGGGGCCGGACTTTCCCACCGGAGGCGTGCTCATCGACACGCCGGAGCTGCGTGCCGCCTACGAGACGGGGCGCGGAAAACTCACGCTTCGCGCCCGCACGCACATCGAGGACGGGCCCGCCGGGCGAAAGCTGATCGTCATCACCGAGATTCCCTATCAGGTGAACAAGGCGGCGATGCTGGAGAAGATCCTCAAGCTCAGCGAGGAGAAAAAGGCCGTGCTGGGCTGCATCTACGACATCCGCGACGAGAGCGACCGCACCGGCATGCGCGCGGTGATCGAGCTGAAAAAGGACACCGACGCGGAAAAGGTGCTGTCCTACCTGCTCAAGTACAGCGATTTGCAGATCACCTTCGGCGTGAACCTCGTGGCCATCGCCGACGGCAAGCCGCGCCAGCTCTCGCTCCGGCGCGCCATCGGCTACTACATCCGCCACCGCAAAAACGTCGTGACCGCGCGCACCCGCTACGAGCTGGACCGCGCGCTCGCCCGCGCCCACATCCTCGAAGGCCTGATGGTGGCGGTGGACAACCTCGACGAGGTGATCGCCCTCATCCGAAAGAGCGAGAACCCCAAGGCCGCCAAGGCCGCGCTGATGGAGCGGTTCGCGCTGTCGGACGCGCAGGCGCAGGCGATTCTGGACATGCGATTGCAGCGGCTGACCAACCTCGAAATCCTGGCGCTGCGCAAGGAGTACGAGGACCTCAAGAAGCGCATCGCGGAGCTGGAGGCCATCCTCGCCAGCGAAAAGAAGCTGATGAACGTGATCAAGAAGGAGCTGCGCGCCGTGGCCGAGCGCTACGGCGACGAGCGCCGCACCGAGATCGTGCGCGCGGGCGAGGTGGTGGAGGCCGCCGCGAAGGAGGAGATCATCGCCGAGGACGCGCTGGTGACGTATTCGCGCGCGGGGCTGCTTCGGCGCGTGTATCCGCCGCGGGCGCGGCGGCAGGCGGCGGAGGAGGGCGCGGAGGATGCGCCGCTCTACCGCTTCGACACGCAGACCGACCACACGCTCTACTTCTTCACCGACCGGGGCAACTGCTACCCGCTGAGCGTGGCGGCCCTGCCGGAGATGAAGCCCAGGGACCGCGGCGCGCTGCTAAACGGCGTTCTGGCGGGCCTTGAGGAGAACGAAACCCCGGTGAACATCCTGTGCATGAAGCCCTCGGAGCTGGCCTCCGCGCCGGACCTGCTCTTTGTGACCCGAAAGGGCCAGGTCAAGCGCACGGCGGCGGCGGAGTACGACGTGCGGCGCGCGAAGTTCGCGGCGCTGACGCTGCGCGAGGGCGACGCGGTGATGGGCGTTGTGCCGCTGGACGCGGCGGCGGATGTGCTGCTGGTGAGCCGAAACGGCATGAGCGTGCGCTTCCACGCCGACGGCGTGCCCACACAGGGCCGCACGGCGGGCGGCGTGAAGGGCATGACCCTTGAACCCGGCGACGCGGTGCTCTGGTGCGGCCAGCCGCAGGCCGCGGATCAGGTATTTTTGATGACGGAACGCGGATTTGCCAAGCGCGTGCTGTACATGGACTTTGAGCCGCAGGCGCGCGGCGGCAAGGGCGTGAAGGCCTTCTATTTCAACAAGAGCGGCTCCAACGGGACCTGTGTGGCGGGCGCGGCGCTCCTTGCCGGCGACGGCGCGGGCGCGCAGGTGCGCGTGGAGCAGCGCATGAGCCCGCCGACGGTGCTCATGGCGCAGGAAGCGCCCTTGCAGGGTAAGCAGGATAAGGGCCTGCCGCTGGTGATGGCGCTGATGGACGACGTGGTGACGGCGGTGGAGCCTGCGGCGGAGAGTACGGCGGAGACCGGGGAGTGACGGAGGAAGAATGAGAAAGTGCGAGGTGCAGGGGGATCATCCCCCTGCCGGGGTTTGGGGCAGCGCCCCAAGCCCTGTGCCGCAGCACAAAATGCAAGCGTTGCGAGCGCCTGTAGGCGCAAGAAACGCGGCGATGCCGGCGGAGACTGGACCGGAGGCCGGGACGGCGCGTGAGGCGTGAGGCATTGAGGCCGGGGCGCGGTTGTGCGTGGCCGGAGCGCGGGCGCGCAGGCCGGGGCGGCGCGTGAGGCGTTGAGGCCGGGCGCGGTTGTGCGTGGCCGGAGCGCGGGCACGGTTGCCGGAGCGGCGCGTGAGGCGTTGAGGCCGGGGCGCGGGTGTGCGTGGCCGGGGCGCGGGTGTGCGTGGCCGGAGCGCGGGTGCGCAAGCCGGGGCAGCGCGTGAGGTTGTTGAGGCCGGAGCGGCGTGCGCGCGGCGGGTGACCGGGGCGCGGGTCGGACGCGCAGCCCGGAGAAAGGACGGAATGCGATGATACGCAGGGCGCGGGCGGAGGACGTGGACGCGACGGCGCGCATCTATGAGGCGCTGATGGACCGGGAGGAAGCCGGGCAGGGCGCGACGAACTGGAAGCGGGGCGTATACCCCACGCGGGAGACGGCGCGGCGCGCGCAGGAGGCGGGCTGGCTGTATGTGAAGGAGGATGGCGCGGGCGGCATCTGCGCGAGCATGATCCTCAACCACGAGCAGCCGCCCTGCTACCGGGACGCGGACTGGCAGGTGGCCGCCGCGCCGGAAAACGTGCTGGTGCTGCACACGCTGTGCGTGGACCCGGCGTGCGCCGGGCGGGGCATCGGCCGGGAGATGGTGCGGTTTGCGCTTTCGCACGCGCGGGAGACGGGCATGCGCGCCGTGCGGCTGGACACCTACGAGGGCAACGCCCCGGCGCGGGCGCTGTACGCGGGGCTGGGGTTCCGCCTCGCGGGGCGCGCCGACGTGCTGCACGAGGGCGTGATCCCGGAGACGCTGGTGCTGTTTGAAAAAGAGGTATAAAAGGAATAGAAAAAGGCGCGGGAGCGGCATGGCTCCCGCGCCTTTTGTGGTGGAAAGGCTGTTGGGATGGAGGGGAACGCGCTCCTGCGCACAAGCAGGCCAACGCTTCTTGGCCGGGGGCGTGACGGAGAAAGCAGGGTTTTTGAAAGCGTTTCGAGTGGGACACAAGAAACGCGGCAAGTGGCACGTGGCGGCGCGCGCCGCCGGGCCTTTCGCCCGCACCAGCCGTCAGAGGTTTGGAGAGCCGCAGCTCTCCAAAGTGTATTCCGAATCCCCGGTGCCTTCCCCAAATCTTTGATTTGGAGAAGGCATCCCGCGCGAGCGCGGGACAGGCTGCCCGCTTCCAGCGGGAGGCCTGCCTCGCTGACATGCGCGGCGGATTCGGCAGCCTTGCGCCAGCAAGGCTACCTTACGCCGGCCGCCGCCTGCGCCGAAGGGAAGCGTGTGCCCTGTGGGCACTTGTGCGAAGCGCAAAGCGACCCGCAGGCGTGAGCAAATACAAGGGCTGCGCGCGGCCAGCGCGCAGAACGCCGATCGGACGGCGCAACCCCGGCGGAAAAGATCGGCGCCAGCCGAGCTTTTTCGACGCGCGTTAGCGATATTCCCCGATGATCTGGTGGCTGAGCCACAGGTCCGGGTCGTCCTGCGCGAGGGCCCACATCAGCTTGCACACGGCGGCTTCGGTGGTCATATCCGCGCCCCCGCGCACGCGCGAGGGCTCCAGGCCGCTGGCGACCTCGTAGATGCCAAGGTCCGCCTTTTCGTAGAGGCACTGGCTCACCACCAGCACGCGCACGCCGCTTTTGGCCAGCGCGTCCAGCGCGCGGACGAGGTTTCGGCGGATGTAGTGCAGGCCGCCCAGGCCGAACGCCTCGATCACCAGCCCGCGATAGTCCGCTTCCCGCACAAAGCGCAGCACGTCCGGCGAGGTGCCGGGCACGAGCTTGAGCAGAAACACGCGCGGGTCGATGCCGTCCCGAAGGGGCAGGTCCTCCGCGCCGGGCGGCGGGGTGTAGCGCTGGGAATGGCTGAAGTGCACGCCCTCCACGTCGAAATGGCCCGCCTGCGGCGCGTTGACGCTGGAGAAGGCGTCCATGGAGGTGGTGTGCGTCTTGACGCAGCGAACGCCCGAGATCAGCCGGTCACCAAAGCACACGTACACGCCCGGCACGCCCGCCTGCGCCGCCGCGAAGGCGCGCAGAAGGTTGAGCCGCGCGTCGGTGAGGGGATGGTTCATGGGCAGCTGCGAGCCGGTGAGGATGACGGGCTTGCGCTCGCCCGCCAGCATGAACGACAGCGCCGCCGCCGTGTAGGCCATGGTGTCCGTGCCGTGGGTGATGACCACGCCGTCGCAGGTTTTCAGCGCCTCGTGCGCCGCACGGGCCAGCGCGCGCCATTCCTCCGGCTGCACGTTGCTGGAATCGAGGGTGAACACGTCCCGCGCGCGCACGGACTCCGGCGCCGCGGGGCCGAGCATGCGCAGCAGGTCCGCCGCGCCCAGCGTGGGCTCAAGGCCGTTCTTGCCGGGCGTGCACGCAATGGTGCCGCCCGTGGCCAGCAAAGTCAGCATGGCGGATTCCTCCAAAATGCGCCGCGGAGAACTCGCGGCGCGGGATGGATAGACAGGGGGGGTGAGGCAGGAAGGGGGGGATGCGCACGGGGTGCGGGGGGTGCGCGGGGTGCGCGAGGGTGCGCGAGGGTGCACGGGGTACGCGGGAGGATAGGCGAGGCGCGGGCCGTCGGGCGCTGCGGGAAGGGGCGCCGGAAGTCCGCGCGGTTCGCCTACCACTCCGGCGGGGTGTAGAGCACGATTTCACCCGCGGCGCGGGTGCGATTGAGGTCGATCAGGCGCTGGTTGCGGCTGCCGCGGAAGTCCAGCTCCAGCGAGCGCTCGGAAAGGACGAACGGGCCGTCCACCAGCACGTCGGTGGCGTCAAGCAGCGCGGCCACGTCGGGGTCCGAGGCGGCCATGTCAAGGAGCTTTTCATAGGTATAGCCGGTGTAGGTCCACACGTTCAGGCCCCGCGCATGCGCGCGGCGCGCCAGCTCCGCGCACGCCGCCGCCTGGCAGAACGGCTCGCCCCCGGTGAGGGTCACGCCGTCCAGCAGGGGATTTTTGGAAAACTTCGCTTCCACGTCGGACAGGGAATAGACCGTGCCCGCGTCAAAGTCGTGGCTGCCGGGATTATGACAGCCGGGGCAGTGGTGCGGGCATCCCTGCGTGAAGATGGACGTGCGGAAGCCCGGCCCGTCCACGATGGAATCGGTCACAAGGCCGTAGAGGCGGATGGTATCAGTCATGCGAATCGTCTCCCCGTTGGGTTTTGCAGGAGCCCGCATAGGGGCACCCGGCACAGCCGTCGCAGCCGCGGCGCCGGCGCAGGCGCACAAGCGCCCAGATGGCCCACGCCAGCAGCGCGGCCAGAATCACCAGATCCAGCACAAGGCCCATTGCGCATCCTCCTCAGCCAAGGCCCAGAAGCCGCCCCACCTGGAACACCAGCGTGGCCGCGACCCAGGCCAGCACCGTCTGCCCCGCCACGGCGAAGGTGGCCAGACGGCCGCTCTCCATCTCGCGGCGCATGGCGGCATAGGCCGCCACGCAGGGCATGTAGAGCAGCACGAAGGTCAGGAACGAAACCGCCTGCAGCACCGTGGGGAACACCGCGTGCAGGGCGGTGACCATCTGCGCGCTGTCCGGGTCCACGCCGGCGAGCACGCTCAGGGTGCTGACGACGCTCTCCTTGGCCATGACGCCGGTGAGCACCGCGGTGGACGCCTCCACCGTGCCGAAGCCCGCCGGGGCGAACACCGGCGCGATGGCCCCGGCGATCACGCCGAGCATGCTGTGCGCCATATCGGGCGCGGGCGAGAGGGTGAAGGTGAAGTACTGCAAAAACCACACCACCATGGTGGCCAGAAAGATGACGGTGAAGGCACGCTTTAAGAAATCGCTGGCCTTATCCCACAGCTGCCGGGCCACGTTGCGCGGCGCGGGCAGGCGGTAGGCGGGCAGCTCCATGATGAAGGGCGCGGCATCGCCGTGGAAGGCGGTGCGCTTGAGCACCAGGCCCACGATGATGGAAACCGCGACGCCGGTGAGGTAGAAGGCGCTCATCACCAGCACCTGATGGCCGGCGAAGAACGCGCGGGTGAAGAGCGCGTAGATGGGCACCTTGGCCCCGCAGCTCATGAAGGGGGTCAGGAGGATGGTGAAGCGCCGGTCGCGCTGGTTGTTCATGCTGCGGGCGCTCATCACGGCGGGCACCGTGCAGCCAAAGCCCATCATCATGGGGATGAAGGCGCGGCCGTTGAGGCCGAGCCTGCGAAGCGGCTTATCCATGAGGAACGCCGCGCGGGCCATATAGCCGCTGTCCTCCAGAATGGACAGGAGCAAAAACAGCAGCAGGATCGTGGGCAGGAACGAAAGCACGCTCCCCACGCCCTTGAGCGCGCCGTCCACCAGAAGGCTGCGCACCCAGCCGGCCACGCCCCAGTCCGCCAGCGCCGCCGCCAGCGCGTCCACCCCCTGCTGCACCAGCGCGGCAAAGCCGTCCGCCAGCCACGAGCCGATGGGGCCGAAGGTGATGTAGAACACCAGCAGCATCATCAGCAAAAACACCGGAATCGCCAGCAGCGGATGCGTGAGCACCCGGTCCAGCCGGTCGGTGAGGGTGCCGCCCTCCTCCGTGGCGCGCGTGTAGCAGGTGGAGAGCAGCTTTTCGATGAAGCGGTAGCGCGTATCGGCCATCACCGCCGCGCGCTCCATGCCCACCTCCCGCTCCATGGCGGTGAGGATCTCCTCGATGATGTGGCGCGTGTCCTCGCTCAGGTCCAGCTCCTCCATCATGGGCGCGTCGCCCTCGAAGAGCTTGGTCGCCGCGTAGCGCGAGGTCATGCCGTGCGCCTGCGCCGGCTGCTCCACCAGATGCTGGATCGCGTGCAGCGCCTTGTGCGCCGCCCCGGTGCAGATATCCAGCTTCGGCGGGAGACGGTGGTTCTCCGCCGCGTCCATCGCGCGGCGCACCAGCTCGTCCAGGCCCTCGCCCTTGCGCGCGCAGATCGCCACCACCGGCACGCCCAGCCCCTTCTCCATGGCCGCCAGGTCGATGACGTCGCCGTGGCTGCGCACCTCGTCCATCATGTTGAGGGCTACCACCACCGGCCGCCCCAGCTGGAGCAGCTGAAGGGTCAGGTAGAGGTTGCGTTCAAGGTTGGTGGCGTCCACGATGTTGATGACCACGTCGGGCTTCTCCTGGACGATGAAGTTGCGGCTGACGATTTCCTCCATCGAATAGGGGCTGAGGGAATAGATGCCCGGCAAATCCACGATGGTCACGTCCGAATACTTATCCGGCACCGCCTGCCCGTTTTCGTGCGCGCGCCGGAAGCGCCGCGGCAGGCCCAGGTGGGTCTGCTGGCCGTGATGATGGTGCAGCATCGCGCCGGTCTTTTTTTCGACCGTCACGCCGGGCCAGTTGCCCACGTGCTGGCTGCTGCCGGTGAGCTGGTTGAAGAGGGTGGTTTTGCCGCTGTTCTGGTTACCGGCCAAGGCAAAGGTGTATTGCATGAAAAAGTCGCTCTTTTCTATAAAAGCTGTCGCTCGTCGGAAAAGCCCGGCTGGCGCCGATCTTTTCCGACGCTCACCGGAGGGTGATTTTTCTGGCGTCGTCCAGGCGCAGGGTCAGGGCGTAGCCGCGCAGGTGGATCTCCACCGGGTCGCCCATGGGGGCGGTTTTTTGCAGGAGCACGGTCACGCCGGGCGTGATGCCCATGTCCAGCAGGTGGCGGTGAAGTGCGTCCTCGCCGCCGACGGCGGCTACCACGCCGCTCTCGCCGGGTTTGAGGTCGGCCAGGGTTCGGGTTTCCATGAAAAGGACCACCTTTCAGGCAGGATGTTGGGGCCGTCAGTCCGGCGGCCCGGCGGGCGCGGGCGGCTCGGCGTGGTTGTGCTCCAGCACCGGGTCGGGGGCCCGGTCCTCCTCGCGCAGCCATTTGCGCAGCTCGTGCTCGATGATGTTGGCCGCGATGAACTCGCCCTGCTCCAGGCGCAGGCGCTCGCCCAGCTCGCGCGCGGCCACGCGGTACTTCGGCGTCTCGGTGAGGTCGACGAGGGCGCGCGCCAGGCGCGGCGCGGTCAGCCGGTCGCGCGGGATGGCATGCGGGCCGAGGCCCAGCGCCTGCACGCGCGTCGCCCAGAAGGGCTGGTCGCCGCCGAAGGGCACCACCAGCGTGGGCCGCCCCGCCGTGATGCCCGCCGCCGTGGTGCCCGCGCCGCCGTGATGCACCACGGCGCTCACCCGGTCAAACAGCCAGTCATGCGGCACGAAGCCCGCGACGTACAGGTTTTCCGCCGGGGGCACGTCCACGCCGCCCCAGCCGGTGGACAGAACCGCGCGCACCCCGCTGAGAAGCACGGCCTCGCGCGCGATGTCCAGCGTCTCGGCCATGTCGCCGGCGGTCATCGAGCCAAAGCCGATATAGACGGGCTTTTCACCCGCGGCGAGAAAATCCGCGAGCGCCGGGTCCGGCTGGTAGGTGCTCTCGCGCCGGTCCAGCCAGAAGCCCGTCATGTGGATGTTCTCCCCCCAGCGCGCGGGCCGGGGCATAATCAGCGGGCTGATGGCATAGAGCACCGGAATCAGGTGCCCGCACAGCTCATAGCACGGCGCCGCCTCCAGCTTTCGGGGGCTCATGCCGCGCGACTGCCGCCAGTCGGAGAGGTAGTATTTCTCAAGCGTGCTGATGAGCAGGTGCCCCAGCTGATAGGTCGCCAGGTTCCACGCCTTGCCCACCCGCTGGCCCGGCGCCGACGCGATGGGCGCCTGCGGGTTGGGGTCGATGGGGAAATACTGCGTCTGCACATAGGGCACATGCCGCATCTCCGCCAGGGACTGGAACACCTGCCCGAAATAGGTGCCCACGATGGCCTGCGCGTCCTCCGTGGCGGCCTCCAGATCGGCAAGGAACGGCTCGATAAACTCCCGCAGGGTGTCGCGCACCTGCTTGAGAAACGCCACGCCATTGGCCCCGTTCATCAGATTGGCCATGAAGGTTTTCACATCGCCGCTGACGGGCTTGAAGCCCAGCCCCTCGGCCTTCACGGCGGAAGCAAAATTGGCAAAGGCGCAGATGGACACCTCATGCCCCCGGCGCCTGAGCTCGCGCCCCAACACCAGGTAGGGGCGCACGTCGCCGGTGGAGCCTATGCAGATCATGGTGATGCGCATGCCGGATGGGGACCTCCTTTCGGGAAAAAAAGGCGTTTTCGCCTACACAGTATACCGCAGTTGCCCGAGAAAAGCAATGCGGAGCGCGGGGCGGCGGACGGGTTCGGGCTCCTTTCGGGGAGGGGGAGGGGATGCCCGCGCCGGGGCGCAAATTTTGCCGGGCATTGAAATTTGACGCACGTCATTGTATAATAAATGTCGAATCCGGACAGGCATATGGAGGGAAACGAGTGTACAGACTGCTGATCGTCACCACGAACCAGGCTACAAAAGACATGCTGGCCTCCATGGAGGGGTGGGAAGCGCTGGGCGTCAAGCCCCCGCGCGTGCGCGAGACGGTGGAGGACGCCGTGGAGTGCATGAAGAAGCATCCCATCGACGCGATCGCCGTGGAGGATGCGCCCGTCTTTGCGCCGCTGGCGGACTATCTGGACCGACAGGCGCCCGCCATGCCGGTATTCGCCATCGAGGCCGACGCAAAAACGCAGCTGGAAACGGTGCGCCAGACGGTGAACCTGCTTACCCGCCTGCGTGCCGACGACTCCAACGACGAGTACGACCCCGCCTACATGATGGAAAAGCAGCGCGCACGCTGGCTGCGCCGGGTGATCGGCGGGCTGGAGCCCACCGCGGAGGACATCGTGCGCGGGCTGAAGCTGTACCGCTGCGCCATGCGCCCCGGCGTGCCCTGCGTGCTTGCCCGCCTGGGCGTGCCCGAGGACGACGGCTTCATGACCGAGCGCTGGCACTACGGCGGCGAGCGCCTGGAAATCGCCCTGCGCAACTTCTTCGGCCGCGAGCACGGGCATATGCTGCTGCGGGTGGCGGTCGTCTCCCCGCAGGAGGTGCGCGTGCTGTGCTATCCCCGCGACGAGGCCGAGGGGCTGAGCGAAAACGCCGCCTTTGAATACGTGCAGGAGACCATCGAGCAGATCGCCCGGTACCTGGGCCTTGCGCTGAAAGTGCTGGAGGTGCGGCGCATCGCCGGGCTGTGCGACTTCGCCGCCGAAAACGACGCGATCTGAGCCGCCGCACGATTTTTGGATGAAGGAGAGGATTCGCCGATGGGACTGTTTGACATGGTTCGCGGCCAGCTGATTGACGTCATCGAATGGACCGATGATTCGGGCGACACGCTGGTGCACAAATACGACATGAACGGCAAGGAGATCATGATGGGCGCGCAGCTCACCGTGCGCGAGAGCCAGGCCGCCGTCTTTGTGGACGAGGGCCGGCTGGCCGACGTGTTCGGCCCCGGACGCTACGAGCTGACCACCCGCAACCTGCCCGTGATGACGGCGCTGCGCGCGTGGAAGTTCGGCTTCAATTCGCCCTTCAAAAGCGACGTGTACTTCGTCTCCACCCGGCAGTTCATGGACCGCAAGTGGGGCACCGCCAACCCCGTGATGATGCGCGACAGCGAATTCGGCATGATCCGCGTGCGCGCGTTCGGGTCCTTCTCCTTCCGGGTCAAGGACCCCGCCGCCTTCATGCGCGAGGTGTTCGGCACCAGTTCCCTCTTTACCGCCGAGGGCGTAGAGGGCCAGATCCGCAGCCTCGCCGTGAGCGCGCTGAGCGACGCCATCGCCGAGAGCGGCATCCCCGCGCTGGACCTGGCGAGCAAGTACGACGAGCTTTCCCGCCGCGCGCTGGAAACCCTCGCCCCCCGCGTGGAGGGGCTGGGCCTTGCGCTGTGCGGCTTCGTGATTGAAAACATCAGCCTGCCCGAAGAGGTCGAAAAGGCCATCGACCGCCGCACCTCGATGGGCGTGGCGGGCGATCTGAACCGCTACGCGCAGTTCCAGGCCGCCGAAGCCATGCGCGAGGCCGCGGCCAATCCCGGCGGCATGGCCGGCATGGGCGTGGGCATGGGCGCGGGCGCGGCCATGGGGCAGATGTTCGCGCAGAGCCTGGGCGGCGGCGCGGGCGGTGCTGGCGGCGCTGCTGGCGTGGCCGTGGCTGGTGCTGCTGCGGGCGGCGCGGTGTGCGCCGGGTGCGGCGCGGCGCTGCCGGCGGG
>ERZ826764.2416-NODE-2416-length-17901-cov-2.854925_pt1 | contig 17901 bp, 9 predicted proteins | sample MGYA00519870_ERZ826764 | MGnify/ENA primary metagenome ERZ826764 (study PRJEB31778, sample SAMEA3449239) | human gut metagenome | biome: human gut; feature: human-associated habitat; material: faeces | place: United Kingdom | collected 2010/2012 ...
ATATGTTTGGTGTGGTAACTTAATTATATAGGAATTGAATCTCTATGCCTATTTATTTTTTTACTTTACCCCCAAGTAAAGTTTAGAACCCCATTTTTATGCAATTCGTATCTTCGTTTTCATAGTATTTGTGATAAATTCTTTGCTTCCAAGGTCTTTGGAGGAATTTATTATAGTTCTGTGAGTTTCAATAATCACTTGTAAAAGCGTGGTTTTCAAATTAAGATTTTTGGGGAGTTTTATTGATTTCTTTGTAGGAAAATGATAAACTAATATATACATATGAACAAGCTGCGGAGTACTCATCATTTTCAAACAGAAAAGGGGTGAATTTTATGACGGATAAAGAGAGTACTGTAAAAAAGCCTCTTATGCGAGTATGTATTTTTACAGTGATATTGCTTATCTTTTTGTCATCATCACTCTTTTTTATATCTTCCTATCGGAAGCTGAATAAAAATATTGAGCAGGAACGAAGGGATTATGTCAGTGAAATCAGTCAGCAGTTATGTTCCAATATCTCATTCGCTCGATCCGCCAATCTAAAACTCTCTGCGCTGCTGGCAGACACGCTTTTGGGTGTCCAGCCGGATACCTTTGAAATGTGTAAAACACTTTTTCAAAGCTATATGCGGGATGGCAGCAGTGTTTTCTTTGTGACAGCAGATGGGTCAGTGCTGTCTGTTAACGGTGAGGCAGCCGCCGTTGATAATCGAGACTATGTCAGCCAGGCTTTACGGCAGGATAGTTATTCCGCTTTTGAGCGGGTTGGACTTAATGATGAATACTGGCTCTTTTCTTCCCTGCTTAAAGAGCCTTGTGTGGTGGAGGGACAGGAAATTCAGACGGTGATTCTGGCCTTGGATAAAGAAGCATATTCCAAAGATATGACCATCTCTATTTTTGACGGCCTGGGTTATTCTTTTCTGGTTAATGCAGACGGCGTCATTACGGTATCTCCGGAAGCTGTGGATCAGGGAGCGATTGGATTCAATATTATGACTACACTGCAGGAGTGGGATATTGATGTCTCCTGTTATGAGACAATCCAATCGGATATGAAGGGTGGAAAAGACAATGCCATCGTCTGCAAGCTGGGCGGAATTCAATGGCTCGTGCAGTATCATCAGCTGGAAGAAGGAAACTTTACCTTTATCATGATCCCACTGGCGCTGACAGCGGCTGGAACCTATCATGGATTGACGGCGACGATGCTTTCTGCCTTAAGCGTGTTCTTTTCTCTATTCCTGTTTGTCATTTATATGATTTTGAGCAACACAAGGAAAGAGAAGCTGCGCCAGAAAGAACTGTATGAGATTACACTGGCAAAAAAAGCGATAGAGGCGAAGAACGATTTTCTGGCTAAGATGTCCCACGATATTCGAACCCCAATGAATGGCATCATTGGAATGAACTATATTGCAGCATCCAAGGTCGGTACGGATGATAAAGCAGTTTTGTCCAGTTTGAAAAAAATGGAGACGGCCTCTAAGTTTTTGCTCAGCCTTATTAATGATATCCTGGATATGAGCAAGATTGAAAGCGGCAGGATGGAGCTTTCCAGCAAGGCGTTTTCAATGAGTGAATTGCTGTTGAATATCCGAAATATGATGGAAATTACAGCGGCTGAGAAACATCTGGAATTCAAAACCGTTTTCCGTATCAGTACAGAGTATGGCTATCTGGGAGATGCCCTTCGCGTGAACCAGATTTTGATGAACCTGCTTTCCAATGCGTTCAAGTTTACAAAGCAGGGAGCAGTTCGGCTGGAGGTGTCCGCCCAAAAGGCGGATGATACGTACGACCAGGTAACCATGATGGTTGCAGATACGGGAATCGGGATGTCGCAGGAGTATTTGGATAGGTTGTTTACCCCTTTTCTTCAAGAAAATACTGAAACAGCCGAAAGCTATGGCGGCAGCGGCCTGGGACTTTCCATTGTGAAGAGCCTGGTGGATCTGATGGATGGAACGATTACGGTACATAGCGAAAAGGGAACGGGCACGGAGTTTGTGGTTCGTCTTCCCCTGAAACGCGTGAGCATCGAATCACAGGAAAGTACCCATGAAATAATAGCCAAAGAAAATACCTTGCAGGGAAAACGAGTTTTGATGGCAGAGGATAATGAACTTAATGCCGAAATCGTTATGGAAATCCTGCGTATGAAGGAGCTTGAGATCGATTGGGTTCAGACGGGGAAAGCTGCGGTGGAACAGTTTGAGGCGGCTGAACAGGGATATTATTCCATGATCCTGATGGATATCCATATGCCGGAAATGGACGGTCTGGCTGCCACACGGAAGATTCGGGCCTCTACGCATCCCGATGGAGGCACTATTCCCATTTGTGCGCTGTCCGCAAATGCCTTTGAGGATGATATTGAAGCTTCACGGAAGGCGGGAATGAATGATCATCTGAAAAAACCGCTGGAACTGGACGAGCTGCATGCAGCCCTGATAAAGTACGCGAAGTAGAGGGAGGAAAATTGAGTGAAATATAAAAAATGGATTGCGTTTCTGCTGACGGCTGTTTTATGTTCTGGCGTGCTGGGTGGCTGCGGAACACAGGGAACAAAGGGGTTGCCTGTCGGTGCGGCGGAAAATGAGATCATCGCCTATCAGCCTGTGGAGGGCGGCAAAATGCTGATTACCGTCCGCGCCGAGTACAATGGGATGCCGGAAAATCTGGAGGAAATTATTGAAGCACAATTTCCGGAGGTGGATGTGGTACTGCGGCTGCATGCCTGCCCCGAGAAAGGCGACGAGTTCAATCAGAGCCTGGATCATCAAGATTTTGAAGATATTGTATTCTCCTGGGGGATTTCTGTAATAGAGGATGATCGATTGTCGGAAAATTTTGTGGATCTGTCCTCCAAGGGTTTTGTCAGCAATTACTTCACCACTGCCTTAAATAGCTGTGAATACAACGGCCATCTGTATTATCTGCCCGGCCCCGGCAAAATTCAGGGTATCGTCTATGATAAAACGCTGTTTGAGGAACACGGTTGGAAGGTTCCAAACAGTTTGGATGAGTATCTGGCACTCTGCCGGACAATCAAAGAGGAAACAAATCTGCTGCCGGCAGACTTCACCTTTAAGTGGGCAAGCGGATTGACGTCCCTCATTAATGCCTGGGCATATGGAGATGTGCTGGCCGGTGACGCCAATTACCAATGGCTGCAAAGGTATGCCGCCGGCGAGGAAACCATGGCGGGTCACATGGAGCCCATGTTCGAGATCTTCCAAAAGCTGCTGGATGCCGGAGCCATCTCCGCTGATACCTTTGAACGTGAACCATGGGACCGCAGCGTGGCCCTGTACTCTGAGCACACCACGGCGATGACCGCTGAAACTCAGATGGCCCCAAGCTATGCCCAGTCGCTGGAGTCTACCCATGAGTATGCCATGATGCCTTACTGGGGCGGCAATGGACAGGACTCGGACTATTTGGCTATGGAAAACAGCTATCACATTGCGGTGAACAAGAAACTGGAAGATGAGGGAAATGAAAAGAAATATGACAAGGTCATGGAGATCATGGCCTGGCTCAGTTCGATAGACGGACAGCTGGCCATGATTGGCGATATGGGCATGGTGGTCAGCAACGTGAAGGATGTGCCTATGGTCAGCAATGACTTTACCAAAGATGTGGAAGCAACTATAGAAAAGGGGCATTTGGTCCCGGATACTCATTACGTCAACATTTCCGATTCCAAGGAGTTTTACAAGACATTTCATCAGGGATTCTGGAATATCGCCAAGGGCACCCAGACGCCGGAGGATGTGATGCGTGACTGTGATGCCAAGGTAAAAGAACTGCTCCGCGGCGCGGCAGAAGAAACGCCGGAAACTGTATATGGCACCGCCACGAAGGATTTCTCACGGCTGGAGACCGGATTATATCTTGCCGACGCCCTGCGCCGGGCGACAGATACCGACTTAAGCATCATCTTAGTGGGCAAGGCCAGCTGCGGCACTGTGTCCCGGATTTATCATGGGGAAATTACAGATACGGTGCTGAATACCGTTGGTCTGAATACCTTCAGCGGAGAAGACCCGGATTTTAACAAATTCGCGGTGGCCGCCATGACCGGAGACCAGATTGTGAAAATCCTGCAGAGTTCCTTTGAAGACGATCCAAAATTGCAGAGCACGTTTACCTGCTTTGTGACTTCTGGATTAAAGGTGGAGTACGCTCCCTGGGCAGGTACGGGAGAGCATCTGGTGAAGGTGACCAACGCCGACGGCAGTGAATTTGATTTGAATAAAACCTATTCTGTCAGCTACTGCAACGGCTCCTTTACCATGCAGGGCAGTTCCAGCACGGAAGTTACCTCTCCTATTATCCCCGGTCTGGAGCCGGAGAAGGTCTATCAAGAATCCATTGTGGAACTGCTGGGTCCAGTGGTACAGGCAGACAAGGAGATCACGCCTTTTACCGATGGACGCCTGGTGTTGAATTGGAATATTATTGGGCAGGCAAAATAGTCTGATAACAAAGAGCTCGATTGTGATGCCACAATCGAGCTCTTTGTTATTGAAACTACTTATTTTTTGCAGAGTGAAGAAGTTTTTCCGCTTGCTTGATCTGTGTCAGCACATTTTGGAGCAAAGCTGACATACTATCTGAAAACAGGTCAGTATTTTTTTCATCCAGAGCACGTTCCAGCACTTCAATCGTGCCGGATATTTTATCGCTTCCATCTTCCCTCCATTGATTCAGTAAAAAGGGATATGAAAGGAGCAGGAAGCCCGACAGTTTACCAAATGTTTCAAAAAAAGAAGATAATGGATAAAGGACCATCAAGTAGTCCGTGAGCAGTATGACTGTATCCAGAACACAGCAATTTTTCTTCTCCGACAGGATCTGTTTTAGTTTTTGAATATGTTCGTCGGAAAGCTTTGAGAATTCCTTTTCGACCACATTTTTATTTTTGACTACAACCAAAAGGATTTCGGCGCTTTCTCGTGCCATTGCGATGTTCTTTTGTATGGTGGGGCGCTGCAGTTTTTCAAAATTGGGAGGACTAAATTCGATTCGATTTCCGACGCCGTTCATGGAGTGAATCAGTCCCATATCGCGCAGCAAACTCACCGTGCGCCTGACGGTACTTACGGAAACAGAAAGTTCCAGCGCCAGATTTTCATAGGACGGAAGCATGTCTCCCTCCCAATACTTCCCGCTGATAATACCGGAAATCATTCTTGCAGCCAAGGTGTGGCAGTGCTGAGGCCTGTCACGGTATGTCTGCCAATGAAAGGAAATCTGTTCTGGCTTAGGAGTCGTTTTGGCAGCCTCCGTAATAAATGCCAGCAATATGGCCTGCGTAAGCGCCTGAAAACCGGTAAATGCTTGAAATAGGCCGGTCCGATCAAGAGCTTCACAGCTCGATACTGTCAGATTGTAGCATTCCTGATATTCTGCGCTGCTCTCTTCGTTGAATGATGCCATGCAGGGAAACTGGAAAAAAGAAACCACATCTGAAAACAAAGTATTAATCAACTGATTATGGACGGCGCGCAGCATAATCTCGCAGCAAAACATAGAAATGGAAACGATGTTAGAACCTTTTTCCCTGCAAACGCTCAATATCTGCATCAGATCATCGTCGGTGAGCCTTTGGCAGCCAGCATAAAAAAATGGTGTTAAAAGGAGCGACGCAATATGGTAGACCACATCAATTTCATCTGTACGGGCAAGATAATAATTTTGAGTGCACCGGAGAGCTTCATTTGGTGTGGTCTTATAGATTACTTCGGTATGCCTTCCCGGTGAGACAAAAATCAAGCCGTCCCGCTGCAGCTTTTTTAATGCGTTCCGTACTGTTTGCGGTGCTACCTGATATGTGTTGCCGATTTGTTCAATAGTCGGCAGTAAATCTCCCTGATGGAGTTGTCCAAATAGAATGTGACATTTGTAATAATCATAAATCAAATTATATTTTTCTCGCTCCAAAATCAGCATACCTCCATGCAGCCACAAAATCATGCAGCTTTTTAACTTTATATCTTCATTATACTCTATTTGGTGGCGACAGTCTATTGAGATGTTATAAAATCACGCGGTTTCATACGGCTTTATTCCAGATTTCAAGCTTTTTTTCGTATTTGCTATGGCCGAACGGATTGCAAAAAGTAATATAATGTTGATTTATGCACAAAAAGTTGGTATAATCGAAACATATATACATACATGAACAAGGAATGAAATTTTGCCTTTTTAGGATATAGTCCCGCATGAGAAAAGAGGGATCATATGGACAGAAACATACTTTTAATTGTAGATGATGTGGAGCTTAACCGGATGCTTCTTCGGAATGTCTTTGAGGGAGAATATAATATTCTGGAAGCCGAAAATGGCGAACAGGCGCTTTATCTGATAAAGCAATATCAGGACTCCATAGCCGCGATTTTGCTGGATGTTGTCATGCCGGTGAAAGACGGCTATGAAGTATTGGAGAGCATGAAGCAGGCACAGCTGACGGACAAGCTCCCTGTAATCGTGGTTACCAGCCGGGATTCTTCGGATGATGAAGTGCGGGCTTTTGATTTGGGTGCTGTTGATATTGTGGCCAAACCCTTTGAACCCCATGTGGTCAGCCGCCGGGTACATAACGCCGTGGAACTGAGCCAGAACCGGGAGCATCTGGAACGGACGGTGGAGGAACAGTCGGCCAGCCTGCAAAAATCCACAAACATATTGGTGGATGCACTTTCTTCCGTAATTGAGCACAGAAGTGTGGAATCCGGGCAGCATGTCCTCCGCATTCGGACATTTACCAAAGTGCTGCTGGAGAACGTCATGCACAGCTATCCGGAATATGGCCTGAACGAACAGGAAATTGGCATGATCTCCAGTGCTGCTGCGCTTCATGATGTGGGGAAGATTGCTATTCCGGACATTATTTTGAATAAGCCGGGGAAACTCACCGAAGAAGAATTTGAAATTATGAAGACCCACGCGAAAAAAGGTGGAGAGATCCTGGCAGTCCTCAATCCTATCCACGATAAAAAATATTTGCAGTATGCCTATAATATCTGTATGTATCACCATGAGCGATGGGACGGCAGCGGTTATCCTGAAGGACTCAAAGGGGAAAATATCCCTATCTGCGCCCAGGCCGTCGGCGTGGCGGATGCCTATGATGCGCTGACGACACAGCGGGTGTATAAGGCTGAATATACGCCGGAGACAGCATTCAGTATGATTTTAAATGGTGAATGCGGGCAGTTTTCCCAAAAATTGCTGGAGTCTTTAAAAAACGTTTTTCCAATTTTTAAAAAACTGACTTATCAGTATGCAGATGGCGCTTCTCCTAAAGCTGCATTTGTGAAAAAGGAACCGGCCGAAAAGAAAACTGTTGTAAATCCTACCACGTTGGAGCTTGGGCAGTTGAAATATTTCGCTATGCTGCGGTATGAAGGCGCTACCGTAATTGAAGCGGATGTGGACACGGGCGTTTACCATATCACCTATAAGCAGAATAGTGATTTTGATATGCTTAGCAAGGACGGAGCATTTTTGGATGTCTACAATGAGTTCATCCTGCACTGTACCCATCCGGACGATCAGGCGGGGTTTGATGCTAAAACCTATTTTTATGATTTTATAGCCAGCGGCAGCCTGACTAAGACGCGCCGTTACCGCATCCTCCACGGTGCGTCGGGAGACTTTGTGTGGTATAAAGCAACGTCTCTGCGCATCACGGCGGACAACCCGGCGATTCACAAAATCATGATTATCTGGAAAGAGGCGCCGGAGGAGCTGCGCGATGCACCGGAGCAAAATATCGCCCGGCTGCCTGACGAGGCCAATGCGCTGGTAGCCGTGATGCAGTGTGCCTACGATCAATTTGGCACGATTTTGAATATCAACGATGGTTTTGTGGCCTTGTTGGGTTACAGCCGGGCAGAACTTACATCTCATTTTCAAAATCATTATATAGAACTGGTCTGCGCAGAGGACCGGGCAGCCATGCTGAAAAATGTCCACAGACAGCTCGTTAGAAAAAATGTCTTTGAAACGGAGTACCGCGTTCAGACTAAAGACGGCCGCATTCTTTGGGTTTTGGACAAAAGCCAGCTTTTGACAAAGCCGGATGGTACGGAGTATATCAATACGATCCTGACCGATATCACCAAGACCAAACAGGAACAGGAAGAACTGCGGCTGAGCATGGAGCGGCATCGGATTATTATGGAGCAGTCCAACGACATTATTTTTGAGTGGGATATTCGAAAAAACAAGATTCTTTATTCTGCAAACTGGGAAAAGAAATATGGATATACGCCTATTTCCGAAGAAATCGATTTATATATTGCCAACTCATCCCATATTCATCCGAAGGATGTTCCCGCCTTTTTGAACCTGATGCACAGCGTCTCCTCCGGGGCACCTTATGGGGAGGCGGAACTACGCATTGCGAATGCGGACGGACAATATATTTGGAACCGGCTGCGCGCCACCACCCAATTTGACCAAAGCGGGAAACCAGTCAAGGCCGTAGGCGTAATATTGGATATCGGTGTGGAAAAACAGCGCGTTCAGGACCTGATCGACAAGTCTGAGCGCGATCCGCTCACCCATCTGTTTAACCGGGAAGCTACCGAGCGCAGGATTCAGCATATTTTTGAGAAAGCGGAGGCGGAGTGCAAATCAGCCATGATGATTATTGATCTGGATAATTTTAAGATGGTGAACGACACCTTCGGGCACCTGTTTGGTAACGTGGTATTGGCGGAAGTTGCTGCGCAGATGCGGTTGATATTCCGTCCAGGCGATATCCTTTCCCGCATCGGCGGCGACGAGTTTCTGGTTTACATGAATGATATTTCCAGCAAAAATGGGCCCTGTAATCGGGCAGAGCAACTAATTGGGGGAATTCGAGGTGTTTTGCGGGAGAAGCTGGGCAGTTTTGTCCTGTCCTGCAGCATAGGACTCGCTTACTTCCCGGAGGATGCCCGTGAATTTCAGAATCTGTTCCACTGCTGCGACCAGGCGCTGTATCAGGCAAAGGCACAGGGAAAAAATCGGTATGCGCTCTATGATAAAGCTATCATGGAGCAGTGGGGAGACGCCCCTGGGCATCCACTGATGATTGCAACGACCCGTATTGAATCCAATGAGACCTATGAACAGGATACCGTGGAGACGATTCAGCAGATTTTTCGGGTGTTGTACGGGGCAATGGATATAGAACAGGCAATACAAAGCGTCCTTTCACTGCTGGGGCAGAAGTATCAGGTGAATCGCGCCTATCTGGTAGAAAGCGTGGAAAAAAACAGCCAGGATAAGGCAATCTATGAATGGTGTGCAGATGGGACGGTTCCGCTGAAAGAGAAATTTCCGCATCTGCCGTATTACGATGTTCAGGCCACCAATCATTTGCTTGACGCCAGCGGAATCTTTAACTGCTCTGATGTTGATATGCTGCCGAAGCGAGAGCTTGAGCTGCTTCGTGCCCGCAGTGCTGAGGCTGTGCTTGGCTGTGCGTTATTTGACGGCACAGAGTTTACGGGTTTCATCGGGTTTGACAGTGCGAGGAAAAGGCGGTGGACGCAGGGGCAGATCAGCGTTTTGAGTTTTTTATCAGAATGGCTGTCCGCTGTCCTCATCAAGAAGCGTGCGCAGGACAGTCTGGCAAATGCCAATCAAAACCTTTGTTCTTTATTGGATGCACAGAGCTCCTGGATTTATGTGGTGGACCCGGATACCTATATGCTCAAGTACATCAATGCACAGGCACAGCGTCTGATTTCTGGCGCTAAAGCCGGTACACGCTGCTATGAGGCGCTTTTTGGATACAGCACGCCCTGTGAGCGGTGCCCGATGAAGGAAAAACTGGCCTGCCCGGCCGGAGCGGAGCAGATGGAGCTTTATAATTCCAGATTGAAGATCTGGAATCTGGCGGAGGCATCTACTATAAAGTGGGACGGTACGGACGCTTGTATGATTACCTGTCAGAACATCACCAGATATAAGGCATAGGGAGTGCATATGTGACAAAGCCGGTCGGAGGAATGTAAGTTGACCGCAAATTTTGAAAGAAGAGGTAACTGAATGATGGATGCAAAAAAATTTTTTGCGGCTTGTGGCGGAGATTATGAAGGCACGATGCGGCGCTTAATGGGGAATGAAATGTTGTTTTGCCGTCTGCTTCCCAAGGTGTTCCAGGATAAAAATTTTCAAAAGCTGGAGGATGCGCTGACTATGGGAGATCTGGATGCGGCATTTGATGCGGCACATACTCTAAAGGGAGTGTCGGGCAGCCTTGGACTGACGTCTCTATATGACAGGGTTTGTGAAATCGTTGAGCCGTTACGCAGAAAGGACCCCGAAGCGGATTACCGCGCTTTGCATCAGGCGATACAGCAGGAGTCCCTGCGGCTGGAGACACTGTCAAGACAGATGGAAGCGGAGGGAACAATAAAATGAGAGAACACACTGAGCTTGAAGCAGCTTTGGCTGCCGAGTTGGGGATGTATCGGGAAATCGCTGATGAAGCGGCCGACACTCTCTGTGTAGTGGAACAGAAGAGCCATAAGATTCTCTATTTTCATGAGGCCAAAAAGTTAATTCCCCATGCGGACGGCTGTGTTGGAAAAAAATGCTATGAGGTGTTTCATGGACAGTTAACGCCTTGCCCATGCTGCACCCTCCGGGATGGAGTGCCTGGAGAGGACAGAGAGGTGGAATCCACCTGGAACCAGCGGCTCTATCGCATCCATAGCCGGGCGACGAATTGGAATGGGAAACCGGCCTTCATCCAGCTCCTCCGAGATGTGACCGAGGAGGAGGCAAAACAGCAGAAGAAAAAACGACTGGAAGAATACTTTCAGACTCTGGTGGACAGCCTTCCCGGCGGTGTGAGTGTAGTACGCCGGGAGAAAGACTGGATCATCACGCCGGAATATTTATCTTCCGGCTTTGCGGATATGACGCATACTTCGTTGGATCAGGCCTGGGAAACCTACAGGAAGGATGCGCTGGGCGGCGTCCATCCGGACGATGTGGAGCGGATCAAGACGGAATTGGAAGAGGCGTTTGCCAACATAGACCGCCACCATGAACTCACCTACCGTCTGCTGGACGGCACAGGCGGATATATATGGGTAAGCAATACGCTGACGATGCTGCCTGACGAGGACGGCGGCCTGCGGCAGTACTGCTATATTCGGGACATTACAAAAGAACGGGAAGAACAGGAGCGGACCAGGGCGCAATATAAAAAGCTGATTCTGCAGCATTATCAAGAACCGGGAGAGAATACGCTGGTGCTTGGGCACTGCAACATCACACAAAATAAAATTCTTGAAATCAATGATTTTACCAGTTCTGGTTCTATGAAATCCCTTGGCATGGATCGGGAGTCGTTCTTTACGGGCATTTCACAGATGATTGTGGACGCTGGGGACCGGCAAAAATTTTTGGATTGGTATCTCTCTGATCCGCTGCTGGAGGCCTACCGCCGAAAAGAACTGGAGCGGATCTTTACCTGCCTGACCAAATTCCCGGGCGAGCTTGTGGGGCGCTATGCACAGTATAAGGTGAATCTGGTGGAAGATCCGGACAGCGGGGACCTTACCGGCATCCTGTCCGTAACCGATATCACGGAGCAGATAGTGGCCAATTTGGTGCTGCAGCGCTTGTCGGATACCGGCTATGACCACATCCTTGTTCTGGATATACCCTGTGATCGTTGCACGGTGTTTGCCGGTGACTGGCATGCAGCTCGTATGCCGTCGTCTCAGGTCGGTGATTATACGCAGTGGAAGGAACGACTGCTGGAAAACTGCATTCTGCCAAAAGATCGGGACGCATATCGAAAATACTTGAATACCGACTACATACTGGGACATTTGAAGGAAAACGGTGCGTACAGCTTCGATTATTCTATGGTGGATAAGGATAAGACTATTAAAGTCAAGCGCATGGCCGTATTTGCGATTGACCTGCGGCTGGGCAGAGTGGGACTGTCCCAGATGGATGTAACGGAAACAGTCAGAGAACAGCAGAGCCTCTTAAATATGCTGGCTTACACCTTTGAAATCGCCTCTTTTATTGATATCCGTACGAAGCGGATGGTCATGCACACGCGCGAGACGGTGCTGGAAGGTTTCGCCCCTTTGACCTTTGAAGACTGTGATTCTCACATTCAGGCCGCTTTGGCCCCCTACAATACAGCCGGACAGGATATGGACGAGATTCGGCAGCGGTTTCTGCTGGATACTATACTGGAGCAATTAAAGGAACATCCCCTGGGCTACGATTTTGTATATGCCTATCAGGGAGAAGATGATCTTCAGTACAAAAAGATTAATATCCTGTGGGGCGACCGGAATCATCGAACCGTGTGTATCGTGCGTGCAGACGTCACGGAAATGCTGGCAGAGGAACGGAAAAATAAGCGGGAGCTGGAGGATGCGCTTTCTCTGGCAAAACAGGCCAGCCAGGCCAAAACTGATTTTTTCTCTACCATGAGCCACGATATCCGTACCCCAATGAATGCCATCATGGGAATGACGGAGTTGGCGCTCAGCCGTCCGGAGAACCCGGATTATGTAAAAGAATGTCTTGGAAAGATTTCGCTTTCTTCCAAGCACCTGCTGAACCTGATTAACGATGTTCTGGATATGAGCAAGATCGAGCACAGGGATATGGAGCTGAATCGGGAATGTCTCTCCTTGAACGAACTGGTGGAACAGGTTTGCACAATGGTCAGGCCCCAGGCGCTTGAAAAGCATCAGAAGTTCCATGTGAAAATCGGAACTATCTCTCATGAATACTTTTATGGGGACGGCTTGCGGATCAATCAGATACTGATCAATATTCTGGGTAATGCAGTGAAGTTTACGCCGGAAGGCGGCCGGGTGGATTTTTTTGTGAATGAACTCCCGGACGTGAACGGCGCGCATTACCAGTTTGTAGTCAGGGATACAGGCATGGGAATGTCGCCGGAGTTTCTTGCCCGTGTTTTTGAGCCTTTTGCCAGAGGTATGCGCGCAAGCCGCGTGCAGGGTACTGGCCTGGGGCTGAGCATCACCAAAGGCTTGGTGGAGCGGATGGGCGGAACGATTTCTGCGGAGAGTCAGGAAGGCAAGGGTTCACTGTTTCAAATTGATTTGGAGTTTGAAGCGGGAGCTGAAGCTCCGGCGGGAACAAACAAAAAAGAGCGGCCGAATATCCTTGAAAAAGCTGCAGATATCCTGGCAGGACGCCACTTCCTGATTGCGGAGGACAATGAAATCAACGCAGAGATTCTGCAGAGCCTGCTGGAGATACATGGCGCCGAATCGCAATTAGAAACGGATGGTAAAAAAGCAGTAGAGGCATTTTTTGCGAATCCGCCGGGGACCTATGACGCTGTTTTAATGGATATCCAGATGCCGGGGATGAATGGATATGAGGCGACCCGTGCCATCCGGGCGATGACCCGGGAAGATGCCGGCACGATCCCCATCATCGCCATGACGGCCAACGCTTTTGCCGAAGATGTGCAGGCCGCTCTGGAATCGGGGATGACCGCTCACGTGGCCAAACCCATTGATCTGGATGTGTTGAAAACGACTCTAAAAAACGCGCTGTTATAAAAGCTGAGGCTTGAGGAGCGCCAACCGAGGTGACTATATGATAAAACATCAAATACATGGAGGTATCTGCCGACTTGCCGCAGTTTTTCTAGCGACGTTTCTTGCGGTATCTCTTTTCTCCCCCTGTGCGGCCGCGGCGGAGCCAGAGGAGACTGTCCTGCGAGTGGCCTTCCCCAATGCGGAGGGGTACACATCTCTTTCAGAGGATGGTTCGCCCGCCGGTGTGGTAGTGGATTATCTCAACGAGATTTCCAAGTACACCGGCTGGAAATATGAATATGTGTCAACGAGAAATGCGGTGGGAGATTTCCAGGATGGAAAATTTGATCTGATGGGCGGAACCTTTTACAACGAAAGCCTGGAAGACATGTTTGCCTACCCTGACTATAACTGTGGCTATACGCAGGCAAAGCTGATGGCCAGAAAGGATGACGCTTCTATCCGCAGTTACGATACGGGAACGCTGAACGGCAAGACCATCGGCGCGTATGACCGTTCCACCGAGAATATTCAACGTCTCAAAGACTGGCTGACTATTCAGGCTTTGGACTGCGAAATTCGTTATTACAGCCGGGATGATCTTGAAAATGGTAATCTATACAATCGATTAGAGAGCGGAGAGGTGGACCTGCTGCTGGGCTATGGCACGGATATGCCGGACACACTGTATGCGGCGGCGTCCTTCGGCGGCCAGGCCCATTATATCGTCACCCAGCCAAATAACCAGGAGATATTGGACCAGCTCAATATGGCGCTGGAGCAGATCTATGCCGCAGATCCGGAATTCTCGGAAAAAGAGCAAGAGAAGAACTTCGCGGACCATATGACCGGATATGCGGTTTTGACAGAGCAGGAATTGTTGTACATCGCGGAGAAAGGCACCGTTACCGTAGCGGTTCCCAATAATTGGCATCCCCTGTATTGCGTGGACATTGACGATTACCATGAAGGCTTTGTGCCGGATGTATTGAAGAAAGTGACGGAATATTCGGGTCTGAAATTCACATATCTTACCTGCGATTCCTATATGGACGCAATCACTATGGTACAGGAGGGGAAAGCCGATATGCTGGGCTTTTTCCTGGGTCCTGAAGCGCGCGCTTCAGATCTTGGGCTAGCCAGAACGACAGCCTATGCCGGCCTTTCTCCGATTTTGGTCCGAAATAAAAATGTCACCTACCCCTCGGAGGGACGGGTTTGCGGCGTGATGACCGGCCGGAGCAAATCAGAGTCTGTGGTTGCGGACGAGATAATATATTACGACAGCGTGGAAGAGGGACTAAGCGACGTCAACCAGGGGAAAATTGATTTTTTCTATGGGATAGGCGCCCATATAGAAAACATCATTCGAACGGGAAATCTCACCAACGTGGTTCAGGTGAGCCTGCCAAATAATAACACAGAGATTTCCTTTGCTGTTTCCAAGCCGGTGGACTCGCCGTTGTTCTCCATTTTGAATAAGACCGTCAACAATATGACAGAATCCGAAAAAGAAGCCATCAGCAGCTTGAATATGATTTCTATTGGGGACACGCATATCACATTATCCGGCATTGTCGCTTCGAACCCCCAGTTGGCAATTACGGTAGTACTTCTGTTTTTGGTGCTGACCATACTTTTGGTGAGCCTTTATTTTTACTTCCGGCTGCGGTCCGCTAAAATGCGGTTGGGATTGGAGAAAGCCGAGGCGGACAGTCGGGCCAAGACCGATTTTCTCTCCCGCATGAGCCATGAGATCCGCACGCCTATGAACGCCATTGTGGGATTGGCCGATTTGACAGAAAGGCTTCCGGATCTGCCGGAAAAGGCACAGCGCAACCTGGGAAAAGTTAAGGCTTCCTCACATTACCTTCTGAGCCTTATCAACGATATTTTGGACATGAGCCGTATTGAAAGTGGAAAAATGACACTTAACTGTGCGCCCTTCTCCATGGATGAACTGCTGGATAATATTGAAAGTATGCTGGCGACGGACGCCGAACGCCGTGGTTTAGTGTTTCAGATAGAGAGCAATGTACGTGCGGGAACGTATCTGGGTGACAATGTCCGTTTGAGGCAGGTGATTTTGAATCTGCTGTCCAATGCGTTTAAGTTTACAAATGAGGGCGGCAGCGTTACACTTCGTGTACACGGTGTACCCGCCGGCCAGACGGGTCAGGAGCTGACGGTCCAGGTGATAGATACCGGCGTGGGAATCGCACCCGAAAGTCAGGAGCGTGTGTTCCAGAGCTTTGAGCAGGTGGGGACCAGCACCTCCAAGAGCATGGGAACCGGCTTGGGACTTCCTATCAGCCGAAGCATCGTGCAGCTCATGGGCGGCGATTTGCTTTTGCACAGCGAACTGGGCCGGGGCAGTACATTTTATTTTACGGTTACCCTTCCTTTTGGGGAACGTAGTCAACAGCCTGAGCTATGCCAAAAAACGAACATGACTTTGCACGGTATCCGGATTCTTTTTGCAGAGGATAATGATTTGAATGCGGAGATCGCCATGGAACTTTTGGGAGCCCAGGGAGCCGATATACAGCGGGTGGAAAACGGGAAACTGGCAGTGGAACGTTTTGAAGCAAGCACTCCCGGAGAATTTCAGGCAATTCTTATGGACATCCAGATGCCGGAGATGAACGGGCTGAATGCAACAAAAGCCATCCGAAGCCTGGAACGGCCTGACGCCCAAACGATACCAATCATTGCAATGACCGCCAACTCTTTTCAGGAAGATGTAGATGCGGCCCTGGCGGCAGGTATGTCTGGCTTTGTATCAAAGCCGGTGGATATCGACGTCCTGTTCCGTGAACTGTACAGAACCATTCGGGTGGCGGAGAAGTCATAACTTTGGTAAAACCTGCTTGTTGAATTACAGGATCAGGATTCTGCCGTCTTTGATGAAATTGTGGAGGTTTTGCATCGTCATCCCAATTTGAAGAAATTGGAGATCGAACTGGAAACAGTTCTGTCCCATCCTGGAATAGAGATCCATCTTGGTCAGCGCAAAATATACGGCAACCAGTGTGAAGTCCAATTAACGGCAAAAGAGTATAACCCTCTCAGCCTTTTGGTTGCAAACAAGGACCGTGTGCTGACTTACGAACAGATTTATCAAAGGGTGTGGGGAGAGGTGGCGTTTGGCGGAGAGAATGGTACAATAGGATACCATATCAGCAGATTGTGCGGTAAACTGCACGAGGTGCTTTCTCTAAAATTCATCCAGTATAATCCCCCTATTCATAAGCCATCATACAGATACCGCAATCCTTCAGGGGATTGCGGTGTTTTTTGTATAAGGAAAACCACGCGATAGTCTCGTGGTTCTATAGAAGCTTTAGCGATGTATTCAGACATAAAAACTCCTAATGGGTATAATAAAAACGTGACCTGCCAGTTACGTAAAAAATACACATTAGGAGGACAGTATGATGTCAGAACAAAATACTGATACTAGAAGTATAGCACATACAAAGTGGAACTGCAAATACCATGTGGTGTTTGCAACGGTATTTTCAATTACACATCGTTGTGTGAATTTCACCAGGGCAAGCTGCTACTCCACTTAACGATACCGTTTGAAGAAAAGCCAAAGACTAACTTACCGGGCAATAATCTTAGATACTATCGTCAGCGAAAACAGATGACAACAAGGCTGCTGGCGGAAAAGCTGGATATTGTACCATCAACTGTTGCGATGTATGAAAACGGAAAGCATCCCATCCCTTACGATGTAGCTGTCAAATTGACAGATGTTCTGGAGGTTGAAGCATCCCTGCTCTATGATGATTTTTCTCGTTTCCTTACCGTACCCTATGCCGAAGCACTCAAGAACGTTAGAACGGCTTTGGGACTGTCACAGAAGGCTTTTGCAGAACGGATAGGGCTTGTACCAAGCTACTACTATAAAATCGAAGAAGGCAATCGCAGACCGTCAAGAAAGGTTTATCAGAAGATATATGCTGCGCTTGAAGCGACCAGTCGACAAACTTCACTTTTATGGGAGCATCCATTACAATGAAGGTGAAAGACAAAACGATTGGAGGAGTGACTATGGCACAGAATTTGACCTATACCAATTGTGGTGATTATCTCATCCCTGATATTCGGTTGAGCCATGTAAGCGATAAACCACTTGGAAAATACGGCAGGATGCACAGAGCTTTTCTTGAAGAAAACAATCCAATACTCTTGAATGACATGATTCTGACGGAGACATTATTCCCGCACTTATGGAAAATCGACGAAACTGCTCACCATAGAGTGGAACAGATGATGAATGAGCTTCTGGAGAGAAATCCGGCTCTGGACAAGGAAACTCAGCAGC
>ERZ826764.2431-NODE-2431-length-17806-cov-2.717199_pt1 | contig 17806 bp, 14 predicted proteins | sample MGYA00519870_ERZ826764 | MGnify/ENA primary metagenome ERZ826764 (study PRJEB31778, sample SAMEA3449239) | human gut metagenome | biome: human gut; feature: human-associated habitat; material: faeces | place: United Kingdom | collected 2010/2012 ...
CTGCGGTCTGTCCTGCCGACGTCTGGTCCTGAATCTGATCCAGATAGCTCTGAGCCTCATCGACATATTCGCTGTCGCCGTAATGTTCAATAATCGTGCGATAACAGTTTCTGGCTTCCTCAAAATCCGTCAGCGACTGATAAGAGCGTCCCATATAGTACCAGGCCTCCGCCGAATCCGGATTCAGATTCAGAACTTTATTGAAATAGGTCACCGCATTCATATAGTCCTTATCATCGTAATAAATGTGCGCCTGCTCATAAATCTGATTCTCAACGGTGTCTTTCGTCTTCGATAATAAAAATTCATACACCGACTGGGCATCCTGGCCGTCCAGCAGAGACTTATTGACATCCGCCAGCACCGTTCCTGCAGTGACAAAATCATTATCCAGGTAGGCTTTCATAGCCTGAATGAGCCGTTCCTCGTTTTCGCCGCTGTCTGCCAGGCTGTCCACACTGTCCATGTTATTCTTCATCTTGTCATTTTCATTGGTCAGCGTGTCCAGTTGATTCTGCAGTGTTGCAATCTGCTTATTCCGTTCGGAAATCTGTCCGCTGTATTCAACCACCGCCGCATTGTATTCCGATGCCTTTGTTTTTTTGATCGACGGCACCGCCAGAAGGCCGACCACCGCCGCACCGATAATAATCCCGATCAGAATGTTCACAAAAGACAGGGTGCTTGTATTGAAATCATTATAGCTGGCCGCTGTCCGCTCGATAACGATCGGATTCGGGTCCTTGATCTGGACCAGGCCGGCTTTCTGCTGCTCAACCTCCCGGCTTTTCCGGCGCTGATGGGTATATCCCATCAGTTCATTCATATAGCGGACCGTCGTGATATTGTTGCGGTCCAGCTTCAGCGCCCGGCCGAGAATCTTCCGCGCCGCCGCATACTGCTTATGCTGAATGTACAAAAGCCCGAGAAGCTGATAGGCCCGGATATAATTCGGATTCAGATTGACCACCTTTTTCAGTTCAATAATCGCAAGGTCGCCATTTCCTTCTTCCAGATAACGGAGCGCCATATTGTAATTCTGAATGGTGTTGTTGATGACCTGAAGCTGTCCCGGATTATTCTGGACTTTTTTAATATAATTTTTTGCAATATTTCCTCTGCTCTGAAAATGCACACTGATGATCCACTCACCCAGCGCAGATACCGTCTCGCCCATCTGAAAATAAACCAGTCCCAGAAGATTTCTCGCCCCTGTGTTGTGTTTATTATATTTCAGACTCATCTGCAGCGATGTGATCGCACCGCTCAGGTCACGGATTTTTGCCTTGCTTAAGCCCTGATTATAATGGTAATTCGAAGCCATGATAATCCGTTTCAGCGTCGGTTCCTCAAACTGGCACTTCGGACAGCGGTATGTATTTTCAAGCGGCGTACCGCATTTTGGACAATTCATACATCCGCCTCCTAAAACCGTTTCAGCTGTCTGGCCTCTTTCCGGAATTCCTGCATCATCTCTTCAACAATGTCAATCACATCCCTGAGGTCATTCTGCTGAATCGCCTCATCGGCCTGATCCACTTCCAGACTCGGTTTGTATTTTTTTAATTCTTCATCAAAGTTAATCATCTAAATTCCTCCAAGAATCGCCTTCACGTGACCGACCAGATAGAGGGAACCGGTACAGATCAGAACAGCATCTTTCCCTTTCCATTCCCTTCCCAGAACAATCGCCTCATTGACATTATATGTGCCCCGGACCATTCCATGCCAGTTTTCTGAAAAATGCTGCATCACCTCGTGAAAATCCCGGCGCCGGCCGTTATCGATTTCTGTAACGATAACACCCTTCAGCCCGTTTAATCCACACAGATCCTGAATCATCCGGTCATAGTCTTTATCTTCTGCCACAGCGAATACCAGATAGATATCTTTCCCCTGAAAAATACCGTTCACCGAACGCACCAGTTCCTGAATCCCGTCATCGTTGTGGGCGCCGTCGACATAAATATCTTCCCCGACGGCTTCCATCCGGCCCGGCCAGACCATGGATGAAATTCCCCTCCGGATGCTTTCACGAAAGTCCGCTTCGGACCGCGTTCCCATAAGGGACGGCTTCAGCGCTTCCATCGCTGTCACCGCGAGTCCGGCATTTTCCACCTGATAAATTCCGCTTGTGTTTAAAATTATATCATACTTTTTGAAATATGGACAATCCAAAGAAAAAGCAATCTTCCCCGGTTCTACGTCAATATTTTCCATATAAGCGGATTTCACCGGAAAAATCCGTCCGCGCGCCGCCCCGCTGCTCACCGATGCGGCTTCTTCCGGATAAACATCCCAGGCTTTAGCCCGGATGACACCGGAAGCTTCCTCTTTCGTATCCAGATAGACAAGCGGAACACCCGCTTTGATGATTCCGGCCTTTTCTCCGGCAATCTTTTCAATGGTATCGCCGAGAATCGCCGTATGATCCAGCCCAATGGACGTAATCACCGTGATATCCGGTCTTTCCACCGCATTGGTCAGATCCATCCGCCCGCCAAGTCCGGTTTCGATCACACCGTATTCGATGCCCGCCTTCTGAAACGCTGTCATCGCCATCAGATAAATAAATTCAAAAAAAGTCGGGTGGGGAATCCCCTGTTCTTTCTGGACATCCACCAGATGCTTCACTTTATAAAAGGCTTCACAAAAATCTTCATCGCTGATTTCCTGATGATTGATGCGGATCCGTTCATTGATCCGCACCAGATGGGGCGATGTGAACAGCCCCGTTTTAAATCCCAGATTCCGCAGGCAGGATTCCATGTAGGCACAGACAGAGCCTTTGCCATTGGTTCCTGCCACATGGATATAATGAAAGCTTTTTTCCGGGCTTCCCAGAAGCCGCAGACGCTCCCGGGTCGCCTCAAGTCCCCCGGTCCGTGCAAACCGGGGAATCTTATATAAATACTCAACAATATCTTTCATCATCCGATCAAAGCTTCCAGTCGTTCTTCCACCTGTTTTAACATCTGGGTATACTTCTCAAGCTTATCCCGTTCTGCCTGGATTTTCGCTTCCGGAGCTTTGCTCACGAAGTTCGGATTCTTCAGCATGCCGTCAGCTCTGGCAATTTCTTTGTGAAGTTTTTCTTCTTCTTTTTTCAGACGGGCCTTTTCTTCTTCGATGTCTACCAGTTCTGCAAACGGCATGAAAATCGTTGCCTGATGGATGACCGCGGATACCGCATCCTTTTCGATGCCGGTTTCATCCGCCTGAATCATAACCTCGCTGGCGTGGGCCAGTGTGGCAAAGAATACCTTACCGTCTTCAAAAATCTGACGCACATCTTCGTTATCAGAAACAACGAACACCTTCGCTTTTTTGCTCGGCGGCACGTTCATGCCGGTCCGCACGTTACGGATGGCCCGAACCGCTTCTTTAATCGCTTCCACCGCATTTTCATCGGCTTCAAAGTTCCATGCCTCCTTATATTCCGGCCAGGATGAAACCATAATGGATTCTTCTTCCTGCTGGACATTGCAGAAGATTTCTTCGGTAATAAACGGCATATATGGATGAAGCAGTTTTAACGCCTGAATGAGCACTGTCTTTAAGGTCCAGAGCGCTGCTGCCTTTGTTGTATCTTCGTTGTTGTATAAACGTGGTTTTACCATCTCAATATACCAGTCGCAGAATTCTTCCCAGATGAAGTCATAGAGCTTCTGAACCGCAATACCGAGTTCATATTTATCCATATTGGCTGTGACGTCTTTTGCCAGTGTATTGGCTTTGGACAGAATCCATTTGTCTGCCGGCGTTAAATCGTCCAGCGTTACATTGTCGATGGAGATGCCTGCTTCTTCGGCCTGTTCAAAGTTCATGAGCATAAACCGGGAAGCGTTCCATACTTTATTGGCAAAGTTCCGGCTGGCTTCCACACGTTCCCAGTAGAAACGCATATCGTTTCCAGGTGCATTTCCCGTAATCAATGTAAAACGCAGGGCATCGGCGCCGTATTTGTCGATAACTTCCAGCGGGTCGATACCGTTTCCAAGGGATTTACTCATCTTCCGTCCCTGAGAATCCCGGACAAGGCCGTGGATCAGCACCGTATCAAAAGGTACTTCGCCCATATGCTCAAGGCCGGAGAAGACCATACGGATAACCCAGAAGAAAATGATATCATATCCGGTAACGAGAACGTTTGTCGGATAGAAGTAATCTAAATCTTCGGTTTTATCCGGCCAACCCAGTGTGGAGAACGGCCATAAAGCGGAACTGAACCAGGTATCCAGTGTATCTTCATCCTGTACGACATGGTCGGCGCATCGGCTTTCCGGGCAACCATGATCTCACCGCAGTCTTCACAGTAGTATGCCGGAATCCGGTGTCCCCACCAGAGCTGTCTGGAAATACACCAGTCACGGATATTTTCCAGCCAGTGCATATATGTCTTATCAAAACGTTCCGGCACAAATTTTAAATCCTTATTTTTCAGCGCTTCGATGGCCGGTTTTGCCAGTTCTTCCATCTTTACAAACCACTGCTGTTTAATCAATGGTTCTACCGTTGTCTTACAGCGGTCATGGGTACCGACATTATGGCTGTAGTCCTCAATGCGAACCAGGTAACCGAGACGGTCCAGTTCTTCAACGATGGCTTTACGCGCTTCGTAACGGTCCATACCTGCGTATTTTCCGCCCTTTTCGTTGATGGTCGCATCATCATTCATAATATTGATCTGCTCTAAGTTATGGCGTTTTCCGACTTCAAAGTCGTTCGGGTCATGGGCCGGTGTGATTTTAACAACGCCGGTACCGAATTCTTTATCGACATATTCATCGGCAACCACCGGAATTTCTTTATTCACAATCGGAAGCAGTACATTTTTGCCGATCAGATGCTGGTAACGTTCATCATCCGGATGGACAGCCACCGCCGTATCGCCGAGCATCGTTTCCGGACGGGTTGTGGCGATTTCCACCACTTCATCGGAACCAACGACCGGATAATTGATATGCCAGAAATGTCCGGCCTGATCTTCATATTCAACTTCCGCATCAGAAATGCTTGTCTTACAGACCGGGCACCAGTTGATGATTCGGGCGCCTTTGTAGATCAGTCCTTTTTCGTGAAGACGTACAAAAACTTCCTCGACAGCTTTGTTACAGCCTTCATCCATGGTGAAACGTTCTCTGTCCCAGTCACAGGAAGAACCGAGTTTTTTAAGCTGGCTGATGATCCGTCCGCCGTATTCTTTTTTCCAGTCCCAGGCTCTTTCAAGAAAAGCTTCCCGTCCCAGATCTTTTTTGGAAATACCTTCTTCTTTCAGCTTCTCGAGAATCTTAACTTCTGTGGCGATACTCGCATGGTCGGTTCCCGGCTGCCAGAGGGCGTTATAGCCCTGCATCCGCTTGGAACGGATTAAAATATCCTGCATCGTGTTATCCAGCGCATGGCCCATATGAAGCTGTCCGGTAATATTCGGCGGCGGAATCACGATTGTAAACGGTTTCTTGCTGCGGTCTACTTCCGCATGGAAGTATTTATGATCCAGCCATTTCTGATATAACTTGTCTTCAATGGCCGATGGGTTGTAGGTTTTTTCCAACTGCATCTTTTTCCTCCTTAATCAGCATCCTCTGCTGAACGTTTTTATTCTATGGAATCTCAGGCAATAAAAAAAGCTTTCGTCCCCATAAGGACGAAAGCTCGCGGTACCACCTTAATTATATAAGAATCCTGCTCGGATTCCTGTATATCTCTTCAGCCTTTAACGGAGCCATCCGTGACAGACTATCCAATCCGAAAACTGCCTTTCAAAAAGCCTTCGGAAATTTCATCTGCCCTGTTCAAAAGCTACCTTCGGAACCCACTGCTTTCGATGGTCTTTCAGCCTGCGAACCACCGTCTCTGTAAAGGTTCTGTTCCTACTCCTCTTTATCACGACATTTTCAAATATTCTCTATTATTTTATGAGAAAACGAAAGAAAAGTCAAGACATCACGGGAAATTTCCAAACCCTGTCGAAAATCCCCGATATTCTGTGATTGCCGAAATATTTTTCTTCGTGTTATCATTAAAACAACTTAAACTCATTGTACAATTGATGTCTATTCTGCGATATCCGCAAAATTTCTCATATTCTTTCCTGAAACTGAATTTCCAAACCCATTGTATTTTAAAAAAACTACAGATATAATAATAGAAAGGAAGATCCTATGAATCCTATTGCCTATCAAAATAAAGATATTACCCAGAAGCTTTCTGCAGAAATCCTCAAAAACAAATCTCTGGCAGTCTATGGCCTGCCACATATACACATCAAAGATTTACTGCCGACAAATCTCCCCGCAGTGGAGGCGAATGAACTTCGTCTGGATAATCTCTTTATATTGGAAGATGGCAGTCTGGCTCTGATTGACTACGAAAGCTCTTTCTCCGGAAAAGACATTATCAAATATGTCAATTATATTGCCAGAATACTGAAACGCTATACAAAAGATAACCGACTGAATATGCCGAAACTCCATCTGATCATTATATTTTCAGCCGATATTTCCCACGTGGATCCTGTTGCGCTGGATATTGGCTGCATGAAGCTATATATGGAACCTGCTTTTTTAACAGATATCCCATCAGAAAAGATTTTCCGGCAGATTCAGAAAAAAATATACCTTAACGAATCCCTGACCGAAGAAGAACTTCTTCAGATGGTGATTCTTCCCCTGACAGTCCCGGGAAATACCGGAAAAAAGGAAATGATCAAAAATGTTGTTAACCTTGCCGGACAATTGGCCGATGATACGCAGCGCATCCATTCTCTGGCAGGTATTCTGACCTTTTCCGACAAAATCATTGATGCAGAAGACGCAAACCGAATCAAGGAGATGATACGCATGAACAAAGTAACACGTTTAATTTTTGAAGAAGGCATGGCCCAGGGACGCACTGAACTCCTTCGAGAGTTAATTTTGAAAAAGCTGGCCAGCGGTGCATCCGCAGAAGAAATCGCCGATGCCCTGGAAGAAAGTCCTCAAAATATCCAGTCGATTATTGATGAAATCAAACAGCAGATAAAGTAACTCCCGCAAAAAACAAAGATCTCCTTATGCAGCATCAAAGCTTTGCCTAAAGAGACCTTTGTTTTTTATCAGATTTCCTCCACAGAATTGACCCCCTCCAGACCTTCAATAAACTTCTGGACATCAATTCCCTTGGACTTACTGCTGACTTCAATCGACATGGTGGCATTGACGATTTTTTCTTTATTTTTTTTGGATTTGCTCAGTTCCAGACTCAGAAACTTGAATCCTTCTTCTTTCATAGCCGACATGAACGGCGTAATGTATTTTCTGGATTCAAATTCCACATATAAATCATAGACTCTGGAATGTTCATAAGCGATATCATCGATTTTCTGCATGTAATTGTATACAAGAAAAACAATCAGCGTACAGATAATACCGCCGGAGTAAAACCCGATACCTACAGCCAGACCGATGCCGGAGCAGGCCCACAGACCAGCTGCCGTTGTCAGGCCTTTGACCTGATTATGTCCGGTGACCATAATCGTTCCGGCGCCTAAGAAACCGACACCGCTGACAACCTGCGCCGCCAGACGGGCCACATCTCCTGTACCCCCCGATACATTTTCAAATATGTACTCTCCTGTCATCATAATCAGCGACGCACCCAGACATACGAGTATATGCGTCTTAAATCCGGCCCCCCGCTTCTTGACACTCCGGCAGAAGCCGATAATGCCGCCGCAAAATGTGGCCAGAAGCAGCCGGATAATAATGACAGGAATATTAAATGTATGGAGATATTCATTGATTTCCATGAGTATTTCCATAACTTATCCCCCTGTTTTTATGAATTGGCAGTTTCCACGTTCTTCGTTGCAACAATAGCGACGCCTGTTCCTGCAACATCTTCCAGAATAACGTCCCCGATATGAACCGGCGCACTGACCGTGACATTCTGAAGCGCTTTCGCACAGTCGAAAATTTTTCCTTTCGGAATATCGGTCTTCGTCTTCACGGATACCATCGGAATCTTTCCGCCTTCAACCCGGACGATGGATGTTACGATACGTGTCGGATTTGTCAGTTCTTTCCGGGCATATTCCTCACCGCGTTTACAGGTATTTCCTGTGATGCTGAGAATTTCCCCATCCTTCATCTCTACTGTAATGGCACATCCCAGAGGGCATCCAATGCAGGTTAATTCTTTCTTTTCCATCATTTACGCCTCCTCGACCTTAAAGGTAATTTTCTTCAGATCCGGGTATTCCAGAAGCTTTTCCTTTTTCAGCTTCACTTCTTCCATTTCTCCCGGTGCAACGACGGGACGTTTCCGGCGCATCACCCGTTCATCGTCAAAATACGTCGAAATATAGCAGTTTTTCTGCACTGCACCCACGCGGAAACGCACGGTGATTTCATCATCCATCCGTTCCACATTAAGGGTTTTCGGCACGGTATAGCGAACAATACCTTCCGGGCAGAGCGCCACAGTTTCATGGGATACTTCCACCGCCTTGCCGCCGTTTTTAATGTATTTTGCCGCATTTTTTCCGGCTGCTGACGCTTCTTCGGATACAAAGTCTACTAAGTCATGCACATGGAGGACATTGCCGCAGGCAAAAACGCCTTCAATATTTGTTTCCAGACTTTCATTAACGGATGGGCCATTAGTTATTGGTTCAATATCCACACCCATATTTCTGGACAGTTCATTTTCCGGAATCAGGCCGCAGGAAAGCAGCAGGGTATCGCATGCGTAATATTCTTCCGTTCCCGGAACCGGCTTTCCGGTGGAATCCACCTGCGCCAGCGTAATCCCCTTCACCCGTTCTTTACCGTCAATATCCACCACCGTGTGACTCAGCTTCAGAGGAATACCGAAGTCGTCCAGACACTGAACGATGTTTCGCTTCAGGCCGCCGGAAAATGGCATCAGTTCAGCAACGACCTTTACCTTTGCGCCTTCCAGCGTCATACGGCGGGCCATAATCAGACCGATATCCCCGGAACCTAAAATAACAACCTCCCGGCCCGGCATAAAGCCTTCGATATTCACCAGTCTCTGGGCAGTTCCCGCAGAATAAATGCCCGCCGGACGGTAGCCCGGGATATTCAGAGCGCCTCTCGGACGTTCCCGGCATCCCATGGCGAGAATCATCGCCCGGGCTTTGATTTCAAACAGACCGTCTTCCCGGTTCATGGCTGTCACAACCTTATCGCCGCGGATGTCCATAACCATCGTATTTAGTTTATATTCAATCTTTAATTCTTCCACCTGGTCGATGAACCGTCCCGCATATTCCGGTCCGGTCAGTTCTTCTTTAAACGTATGAAGGCCGAAACCGTTATGAATACACTGGTTTAAAATACCGCCCAGCTCATGGTCCCTTTCAAGGATGATGATGCTGTCAATGCCGTTTCTTTTTGCAGAAGCTGCTGCCGCCAGTCCGGCCGGGCCGCCGCCGACAATTACTAAATCATAATTCAACATGTGCCACACCACCCTTTCTATAATTCATCCTTCACGGTTCCGACGATCAATCGGGAATCGCCGCCGCATTTTGTAATATCCGCCAGGCCCACATGAAGCTCCCGTGCGAGAATCTCCATGGTTCTCGGTGAACAGAATCCTGCCTGACACCGACCCATACCGGCACGGGTGCGGCGTTTCACACCGTCCAGAGACCGGGCGCCCAGAGGTCTGTGGATCGCATCCAGAATTTCGCCCTCGGTAATCATTTCACAGCGGCAGATGATATTGCCGTATTCCGGCTTCTCCTCAATCAGCTTTTTCTGTGCCTCTCTGTCCAGCTCCGAAAGGCTGACGATCCCTTTGCGTTTCGGAATAAAATCTATTTTTTCTTCCAGATGCATCATCTCAGCCACAATACCGCTGACCATTTTACCGATGGCCGGCGCACTGGTAAGTCCCGGAGATTCAATGCCTGCCACATCCACAAAGCCTTTGGCATCCTTCACTTCTCCGATGATAAACTCGTGATGGTCCTCATGGGCACGAAGTCCGGCAAAGGACGTAATGACCTGACGCATCGGCAGATTTGAAACCGCCTCCCCGGCCTTATTCGTAAGGAAATCCAGACCTTCCTGCGTCGTTGCTGTCGCATCTTTATCTTCAATGTCAATGGCGGTCGGGCCTACCAGCAGGTTTCCGTGAACCGTCGGTGTAACGAGAACGCCTTTGCCGAAGTTATCCGGCAGTGGGAAAATCGTATGGGACACATGCTGTCCCGCCGTTTTATCCAACAGACAGTAATCGCCCCGGCGCGGTGTGATATGAATCTTCTCTTCACTCACCATATTATGGAATTTATCCGCATAAACGCCGGCAGCGTTCACAACCGCCTTTGCTTCCAGCACACCATTGTTTGTTTCAAGGGCATAGCCGCCCGCCGTTTTACGGATATTCTGAACTTCCGTATTCAGTTTAAATTCCACACCGTTGACCGCCGCATTTTCCGCATAGGCAATATTCATGCCGAAAGGACAGACAATCCCTGCCGTCGGTGCATAGAGCGCCGCCACAACAGCTTCCGTCAGATTCGGCTCCAGTTCATGGGCTTCTTTGCCGTCAACGATCCGTAAATCCTTTACGCCGTTTTTCTTTCCCCGTTCCAGCAGCGCTTCCAGCTTATAAATATCCTCTTCATGGACGCAGACAACCATCGAACCGATCCGTTTAAAAGGGAAATCCAGTTCCTTTGACAGCGCTTCCATCATTTCATTTCCCTGAACGTTTAATTTTGCCATTAATGAACCGGGTTCCGCGTCATATCCGGCATGGGCAATGGCGCTGTTGGCTTTAGATGTTCCCGAGCACACATCTTCTTCTTTATCAACAACACAGATATTCGCTTTATAGCGGGATAATTCTCTGGCCGATGCGCTGCCGGATACTCCCGCACCGATAATAATAATATCGTACATGTTTTTTCCTCCTGTTTATTCAAACCCTTTCCGGACTTCATTGACAATATCCGGGAAATTACCGATGACTGAATCCACGCCCCGCTCAAACATCTCTTCGATTTCTTCTTTTTCATTCACCGTCCAGGTGTTGATTTCCAGACCGTGGGACTTGATTTCAGCGACCACTTCCGGTGTCATATTTTTATACATCGGATGATAACATTCCACCCCTGTGGAAGCCACATAGGCTCCGGCATTAATCAGCCAGGATTCCTCCAGAAGACCGCATTTGATCGTCGGATCCAGGGCCTTCATCCGCAGAATGGAATAGTGATTAAATGAGGAAATAATCATCCGGTCTTTCAGTCCATATTCCATAATCATGTCGTAGACCTTCTTTTCAATGCCCGGGTATTCAAAGACGCCGGTTTTCAATTCGATATTGGTTATAATGTCCTTATCTTTGACGAGCTCCATATATTCCCGGAGTGTCGGAATATGCTGTACGCCATATTCTTTAAAGGTATAGGAAGCATCCAGCTTCATCAGTTCTTCATACGTAAAATCTTTTACAAAGCCTGTGCCGTCTGTCGTCCGGTCCACCCGTTCATCATGAATAACGACAACCTCGCCGTCCCTGGTCAGATGCACATCATTCTCAATACCGTCAGCTCCCGCTTCAATGGCCTTTTCAAACGCCAGCATTGTATTTTCCGGATACTTTCCTGAAAATCCTCTATGGGCAAAGTTTTTTGTCATTTTTATATCCTCCTTTGAATCATTTCCTCGTAAAAAAATGTAAGGCGAAACAGATAGTCCTTCCGGACTACCTATTCCGCCTCTCTCTCTCTCTAAAGCGTCAAATTCTATATATATTTATGATATCACGACTATTTTATAAATGCAATGGGAGAAACTGAATTTCTATATTCTCCACAGCGCCCGGTTTGTTGTGGAAATGGCGTCGGCCCCGGCGGACAGGGCGCTCATCACATCCTTTTTATCCGTCAGAAGTCCGCCCGCAATGACCGGGACATTCACATAGGCCCGGATATCCTTAAGGATTTTCGGCATGACTCCCGGCATGATCTCCACGCAGTCCGGATGATAAATATCAATCTGCCGCTTTGCATTTTCCAGGGCAATGGAATCAATCATGAAAAAACGCTGGATTGCCAGCAGTCCCAGCTCCTTCGCCCGTTTCACGATCATCGGCTTTGTACTGATAATGCCGTCGGCATGGGTCGTCTGTTTGATAAAATCCACAGAAACCTCCTTGGAGCTTAATCCTGCGATCAGGTCCATATGGACAATGGCTGTCTTTCCCTGGTCTTTAATCTTCTTCACAATGTCCCCGATATTGCAGACGTTTCCGTAAAGTATAAATATCACCTGACATTCGGTTGTTAAACATTCCTCCAGCCCGTTGGCATCCTTAATCGCCGCAATGACCGGGGAATCCATCAATATCTCTGTATCCAGCATGTCTGTCTCCTCCCTAATGCCGATATTCTTCTTTTTGTTTTTCCAGCCACTCAAGAACCGCCGGAAGAAGGCTTTCCCACTGACTTTCACTGTCGATATCCTGAATTTTTTCAAGCATTTCAAAGGCGCTGTCCTGTTTAAATCGCTCCAGGCCTTCATTCATCTTTTTCTCGATCCGTTCCACGGCTTCCGGCGGAAGGACCATCCGTCCGGTCTCTTCAAGCATTTCCGCATCCCGCCCGAGCATTTTGAGCGTCAGCAGCCAGGCGTCTCTGGAAACATTCGAATGATTCAGCCCATAGGCCTTTTTAAAGCACTTCAGCGCAGCTTCACCATTTGCAAGGCGTGCAAAAGCCACGCCCATATTATGGCTGACATTGCCCCGGAACTCATTCGTCACCAGTTCCTCCGAGGTTTCCATCATCAGATCCACCTTTTTGTAAACGTTCAGCGCTTCCATCGTCCGGCCATAGCGCAGATAATTGTCCGCCTCCGTTTTCCGGCTTTCGATCGGATTCTGGGCTTCTATTTCCTCAATGATTTTCTGCAGTCCGTTAATCTCTTCTTTGGAATAGTAATCCACATACATAAGAAGAAGGCGCACCATCTCTTTTAATGTCCGCTTATTCTTCTTTGCTTCCCGCAGCCGCTTCGCCAGGCTCTTTTCATTCAGGTTTTTTTCAATCCAGTAAAAAAGGGGATCATCAAAGCTTTCTTCATTAAATGTATAAATATGATGATAAATATAATAACAAAGCTGCTCCAGATTATAAACCCGCATACCGCTCAGATCAAACTGATAAGGCACCGTATTCAAAGCCCCCTCCATGAGAATCAGCCGGCCCGGTTCATGCACCTCTTTGTCATTCAGATTTTCATCGTAAATGTGGACCGTCTGCTCCACAGTCTGTCCGGACGGCGGATAAAAATCGCCGAATCCCAAATCTTCAATGCAGACATGACATTCCGACGGACTGTCAAAATTCAGCCGGAGTTTTAAAAGCCTTGTTTTATCCGGACGCTCCTCCCCGGTCTCAAAGTCTTCAAGGGATACGGAAACAGACCGTTCCCTCTGAGTCAGGTAATCCGCCAGATGAATCGTCACATGATCCATCCGGTCCGGAATAAAGGATACTTCAGCCTGCACATCATACCAGACCGTTCCGGCCCGGACAATTTCTTTATTGACGATCTCCCGTTCCCGGCTTCCCCGAATATAGATGGTCTTTGAAACAACATCCTCATTCAGCGCCGTAAACCGGTCTCTGGCCAGCAGTCCGGCAGCCGCCAGTCCATAATAACAGGCCCCACGCGAAAATATATTGGAACCGATGAACCCCTTCCGGTGATGGCAGAGATTTTTCAGGGATATTTTCGCCCAGTCTCCGTCAAAGCCTTCACCGGTGAGATATACGGTCGATATAATTTTGTTCGCTGTCACCCGGCGCACGACCTCCAGAAAACGCCGGTCCAGTTCCGGCGGCGCCATCTCACCGATTTCACTGCCGTCAAAAAATTCCTCCAGCGATACGGTCGATGCCATCACTGCCACAGGGCTCCGCTTTCTGGATATGCTCAGATGATAATAAGTCATGCCCCGTTTTGAATAATCAAAAAGTCCCACATCATGCTGCCACAGTTCCTTTTTCTGGTTCAGGGCATAGTACTCATATGCGGAAACGTGATTTATCACAGACAGGCCGGATTCATCAAAGGCCATCATCCCGCACAGCGGTTTCAATGCCTGCACCGTACGTTTTCCGAGATTTACAACAGAAACCGCCAGATGCCCCACCTGCCAGTGAGGATAATATTTTGTCACAAGCTTTAAGCTCTCACAGATAAATATCCGCGTCAGCTCTCCGCTGGAATAAGGGTCGGACCCCACCTGAATTTCTTTTTCATCTTCCAGGCCGTCAACAAAATTTTCTACCAGAATTCCCCGGTTTTCATTGACCGCTTTCCATGCATCGTAACCGCAGACCCAGGTCTGATCCCTGTACAGACGGCAAAGCACCGCCGGAATCCGGTCCAGCATCTTTTCCCCAATATAACAGATCGTATCCATATCCTGTGTTTTCTGGTTGTAGCAGCAGATCTGGATATAATCGTTGCATAAATCATATCCGAGAATCAGTTCTTTTACTCGATTGTCCATAAACACACTCTTTCCTCATGTATTCTTTCATTTAAAGTATATCCAGAGCCGTTTCAGCAATGGCTTTTCTCCGGCTGTATTCACAGGCCGTCCGGCAGAAAGCGTCATAGTCGCTGAATTCCTTCTGTAAAATCATCCGGTTCAGATAGTCCATGCCGCTGACCAGCGGGCCTTCCCCTTCGGTCTCCGGACGCAGTTCACTCTTTTCCGTAACGACAATATCCTCGCCGTCATCATCCATGGCCTGCCATACCAGCGTTTCCCCGGCAAACAGCAGCCACGATTTTACGAAAATACCGCCGCAGACATTCTGCATGGTTTCTTCCTGCCATCCGCCTTTATTTCCCTCGGAACGGATGCTGAACCGAATCTTCACCGTATGGGCCGGACTGGTCTTATACACCGCAAATACCCGCTCCGTCAGTTCCTGCGGAATATCTGTCAGATTCATAAAAGCCCTGAACCACGGAAGCACAATTCCCCGGTTCATAAAACGCCCCGCTTCCCGGTAAACCCATCCGCTGTAATCGTCTTCTTCCGACGGATTCCCGGAAAAATATTTCAGCATGGCCAGACTGCAGACATCCCGTCCGCGGCCCATCTGATCCATCTCAATCTCCATACACCGGAAAAGACTTTCCTTCATCTGGAAATTTTTCATCAGATAACTGTAGGCACTGTAAACCAAATAGGCACGGACAATTTTAATGTTCGGGTGAACCTTATAATAGGAATCAAACACCGGTCCGCTTTCTTCCACCATATGCTCGGTAAACAGCACCTGGCAGAGCATCTTCTCCTCCAACTGATGGGCCTCTACCTCAAAGCCGCCCGCCGCCTTCCATATATCCAGATAATCCTTCGTTGTTCCAAGATAATATCGGTTCAGATACTCCAGAATAACCTCATCGTATTTGCCCGCCTTAAAGGCGCTGAAAGCGATTTCCAGAAGCAGCTCATCCGCTTCATAATTCCGCTTCCGGATCATCCGTGAGCAGAGACGCATCAACCGTTTATCACGGATATCCTCATAACCGTATTCACTGATGGCCTCATAGGCCTTTTCGTAACGGATGTCAAAGCGGCAGATATGCGCCACCATGACCTTTTTTTCATAGTGGAGGCACGCATCCCGAAGCCGGCGCGCGCCTTCCAGCGTATCGGCCAGCGGCTTCTCGATGAGAATGTGCTTTTGATGCTCGACCGCCTTTAAAACGACCTCCGTATGCATGCTGTCGGGCACGCACACGTCAATCACGTCGATCTCTTCGCGCTCGATCACCTTCCTGTAATCCGTTTCCCACTGCGTGTGCACCTCGGCGGCCACCCGGCGCGCGGCTTCCTCCATGACATCCACCACATACGCCAGCTCCACGTTGCGCATGGTCGCATAGATCTGCGCGTGCATTCTGCCGAAAAAGCCGCATCCAATGACCGCAACCCGAATTTTTTCCATGACGATCTTCCTTTCCGCACACTCACTTAATCGCCCCGAACGTCATGCCTTTTACGAAATACTTCTGCGTAAAAAGCGTCAAAGCAAACACCGGCAGGATGGTTACGATGCCCACCGTCGCGATCTCGCCCCACCTGGAGGCAATGGCGCTCCACATGCTGGCGGCCGCCACCGGCATCGTCTTGGTTTCCTCCCCGGTCAGAATCAGCGCAAACAAAAACTCATTCCATGAGAAGATAAACGAAAATACCAGCGCCGAACACACGCCCGGCAGGGAAAGCGGCAGGATGACCTTGACAAAGGATTCCACAGGGCCGCATCCATCCAGCCTTGCGGCTTCATACAGCTCCAGAGGCACTTCCCTGAAAAACCCCTGCAGCATCCAGATGACAAACGGAAGGTTCACGGCGGTATACGTGATGATGATGGACAGCAGGTTGTTGAGCAGATTCATGTTTCGAAACAGGATATAAAACGGCACCGCGGCGGCAATGGGCGGCATCATGCGCGTAGAAATGATCCAGAAAGACATCTTCTGCTTCGCCTTGGCGTTCATATTCATGCGCACCAGGCCGTATGCGCCAAATGAGCCCATCAGAATGCACAGCACAGACGCCGTGCCCGCTGCGACGAGGCTGTTGCGCAGATAATTGAAATACCCGCCGGATCCCAGCACCACAAAGCCCGTCGATTGCCCCAGGATGATGGTTTTATAGTTGCTCCAGTCAAACACCTGAGGCACCAGCGTCGGCGGATAGGCGAAGATCTCCGCCTTCCCTTTGACGGAAATGCCGAAAATCCAGTAAACCGGAAACATGAATACCACAAGAATCAGCAACAAAGCCAGCAGGATGCCGATTTGCTTTCCTCTTTTTTTCATAAAGCCCCTTCCCTCCTATACCGACCATTCATCCGATATCAGGCGGTTGAGCGCACTGCAGATCGCTGTGACGACAAACCCGATCAGCAGGCAGATTGCGCTGCACTGGCCGATTTCAAAAAAGGAGAAGCCGACCTTATACGCATAATAGGAAACCGTCTCCGTCGCGTTCCCCGGTCCGCCCTTTGTAAGCATATAGATGACTTCAAACGATTTAAAGGAATCCATCACACGCATCAGGAGCACGACGGCGATCACGGGTTTCAGCGAAGGAACGATGACGTGAATCAGCCTTTGCAGGGAATTGGCACCGTCTACGCAGGACGCTTCGATCAAATCTTTCGGCAGAGCCGTAATGCCCGCAAAAATCGTGAGCATGACGAAGGGCGTCCACTGCCATACATCCACCGCAATCACAGCCGGCATCGCCCATGTCCTGCTGGCCAGGATTGCAGGCGGGTTTTCCACGCCGCACAGCTGCAGCAGCCACTTGATCACGCCGTAGTCTGCATTGAACATAAACAGCCACATCAGCGAGGCGACAATGGGCGCGATCATCGTCGGCGTGATCATCAGCGAGCGGATGATCTTGGAAGGGCCCTTATACGTGGAAAGCAAAAGGGCCAGCGCAAACCCAAGCGTAAATTCCACGGCTACCGCCCAGAACATAAAGACCAGCGTGTTGAAAAAGGCCGTTCCCAGGTTAGCGTTGGTAAAAGCGTCGATGTAGTTGGCCAGTCCGACAAAACGCCCGCTGTCCGGCCTTGCAAGGTTCCAGTCAAAAAAGCTGTTGTACACATTAAAAACCATGGGATAGACGGACAGCAGGATCAGGAAAACCATCGCCGGCGCGGTCATGAGCTTCCAGACGCGGTTTTCCAGTTGCGTGATGGTTAACATCCTCTTCGCCATGCTCTTCACCC
>ERZ826764.2433-NODE-2433-length-17796-cov-3.224565_pt1 | contig 17796 bp, 17 predicted proteins | sample MGYA00519870_ERZ826764 | MGnify/ENA primary metagenome ERZ826764 (study PRJEB31778, sample SAMEA3449239) | human gut metagenome | biome: human gut; feature: human-associated habitat; material: faeces | place: United Kingdom | collected 2010/2012 ...
CCCGCCGGTTTTTTTTGTTGCAAAAAACGGCTATACAATAAAAATGCAGGTCAAAGCGTTCACGCGCCATATGCACGCATTCCATATGCGGCAAGACGGCGCCGGTTCCCATAATCATGCGCACCGAACAAAGCGCCCCTTGAAACTCAAGGATTTCAAAACACAACGGCTTTGTTCAAGTGCATTTTTTCACAAATTTGTGCAAAAACTGCATCTCCCGCAGGAGCGAAGCAACACCCCTGCGGGAATACGCACGGTTACAATGTTATAATATCCGGAATTCCATAAAATCGGCTAAAAAGAGCCGATTTTATAAAATTTGGCTCCTGCCGCCTGAAGAAACCGCGTTGCAGTTTCTTCAGGCGGCATCATTATATTAATAAACATTCTGCCGGATAAAAAAGCCGCAGTCGTTTATTCTGCGCAAATCCGCTTCCCGAGAATCGTTATGCGCGCGCTTTCGCATCCATTTGCCAAAGCACGTGTTTTTTCACCGCATTCCGCAGCCAAACTATGAACAAACTGTAAGAATGCACGCTCTGCTGTTGACAAGTGCGCAGTCGGGTGATATAATTTGTTAGACTATCTAAGCAATACGTTGCCGCAATGTATCGCTGCAATACAACTTGCTGCGGCCAAATTGCCGTAAGTCTGTAAAAGAGCCTTATACCCACAGTGCACGGATGCGGAGGAGGTGCGGAGAATGGACGTCCGATACGCACGGCGGCTGACCGAGGAACTTACCGAAGCGTTTGAAGCAGTGCGCAAAATTGAAGAGAACTCACTGAATGCGGCGCATGGCAGCAGCATTTCCACCAGCGAGTCCAATTTGATTGAAGCGGTGGCGCGCGGCGGCGAACACGGCATAACCATCAGCCAGATTGCCGCCGAGTTGTCCATTACGCTCGCTTCGGTGACGGTGGGGGTCAACAAGCTCGTGCACAAGGGCTTCCTCATCAAGGAAAAGGGCGCCGAGGACGGGCGGATGGTCTATGTCAAGCTCACGCGCGAAGGGCGCAAGATCAGCGCGGGGCACCGCTACTTTCATACCAATCTTGTGCGCTGCATCAGTCTGGAATTCACCGACGAAGAGCTGGCGGTCCTCATCCACGCGCTGGAGAAGCTGAACAGCTTCTTCCGCAGAAACAACTATTTTTACCGAAAAAAGCTGCTCACCCCGCGGAAATAACCGGGGCGGGCGGAACGGAGACAAGATATGAGCTTTACCATAACCGGGACCGGGCGCGCCGTCCCTGAGCGGACAGTGACGAACGACGAGCTTTCCACGATGATGGAGACAAGCGACGAGTGGATTTCGTCGCGCACGGGTATCCGTGAACGCCGCGTGCTGACGCACGAGACGCTGCTCGAATTGACTGCGGCTGCGGGTCGGAACGCGCTGGAAAACGCCGGCGCCTCGCCCGACGAAATCGACCTGCTGCTTGTAACGACCTTACAGGGCGACTACATCAGCCCATCGCTGAGCTGTCTTGTCGCCGGCGAGCTGGGGCTGTCGCGCTGCACGCAGATGCTGGACATCAATATGGCCTGCTGCGGCTTTCTTTACGCGCTGGATGCGGCCGATTCCTACTTCCGCGCGGGCAAGGCGACAAAAGCGCTCGTCATTTCGGCGGAGGCGATGTCTCGCCTGCTCGATTGGGGCGACCGCTCGACCTGCGTGCTGTTCGGAGACGGCGCGGGCGCGGCGGTGCTGGAGCCGGGCGACGGACTGCTGGGCATCCGGCTGACGGTCTCGCCGGGCGCCGAGCACATCTCGGTCGGTATCCGCGGGGACGACTCGCCATTCGAAAATACGCATAATTGCTTTTCTCTGCGGATGAACGGACAGGAAATCTACATCTTCGCCGTCTCCGCCATCACGACCGAGATCGGGAAGATTCTCACCTCGCATGGGCTGACGCCCGACGACGTCGGCCACTACGTGCTGCACCAGGCCAATCTGCGCATCCTTGAATCGGCGCGGCGCAAGCTGAAGCAGCCGCCCGAAAAGGTGCCGCACAGCATCGAACGTTACGGCAACACTTCATCTGCAAGCATCCCCATCCTGCTTGACGAGCTCAACCGCGCCGGCACCCTTGCGGACGGCGAAACGGTCGTGCTCTGCGGCTTCGGCGCCGGGCTGACGACGGGGACCTGCCTGCTGAGGTGGCATACATCAAAAAACTAATTTTTGGAGGCAAACACATCATGGTACTGGAAAAAGTCATTGCGATCCTTGCGGATTACAACGGAGCGGACGCATCTACGATCAAGCCCGAAACGACCTTCGCGGAGCTGTCGCTCGACTCGCTCGACGTAGCCGAGCTGGTCATGAGTCTGGAGGACGAATTCGGCGTGACCATCGAGATGAACGAAAACCTCAAGACCGTAGGCGACATTACGAAATACATCGAAGAGAAGCTCGCGTAATGGCAAGCAACAGACTGTGCGAGCTGGTCGGAATTGAATACCCGATCTTTCAGGGCGGCATGGCTTGGGTAGCCAACGCCTCGCTCGCCTCGGCCGTGTCCAACGCGGGCGGGCTGGGCATCATCGCGGCGATGAATTCGAACGCCGATCAGCTCCGCGCGGAGATATCCAAATGCCGCGCGCTGACCGAAAAGCCCTTCGGTGTGAATGTGATGCTGATGAGCCCGTTTGCCGATGAGGTCGCGGCGGTCATCGCCGAAGAGCGTATTCCCGTGGTCACGACCGGCGCAGGCAACCCCTCCAAATACATGGAAGGCTGGCTGGCAGCGGACGTCAAGGTGATTCCCGTGGTCCCGTCGGTCGCGCTGGCGAAAATGGTCGCACGGCGCGGCGCTTCCGCGGTGATTGCCGAAGGCGGCGAATCGGGCGGCCATGTGGGCGACCTGACGACGATGGCACTGGTGCCGCAGGTCTGCGACGCGGTGGAAATCCCCGTCATCGCAGCCGGCGGCATCGGCGACGGACGCGGCGTTGCGGCGGCTTTCATGCTCGGCGCCTGCGGCGTTCAGCTCGGTACGCGGTTCCTCGTCGCCAAGGAATGCACCATCCACCAAAACTATAAAAACAAGGTGCTCGCCGCGCGCGACATCGATACAATGACTACCGGCAAGCGCTTCGGCCATCCCGTGCGCTGTCTGAAAAATGATTTTTCGCGTATGCTGGCTGAAAACGAATACAAGCCCGGCATCACTGCCGAGGAGTTCGAAAAGCTCGGCGTCGGCGCGCTGCGCAAGGCCGTCCTTGACGGCGACACGGCCGGCGGCTCGTTTATGTGCGGACAGATTGCGGGGATGGTCGACCGCGAGCAGACCTGTGCGGAAATCATCCGCGAGCTGTTCACGCAGGCCGAGGACGTTCTCGAAAGGACAAAAATATGGGAAAAATAGCCTTCGTGTTCGCCGGGCAGGGCGCGCAGTATACGGGCATGGGGCGCGAGCTGTACGAAAGCTCGCCCGCCGCGCGCGCCGTCTACGAGCTGTGCGACCGAATTCGGCCCGGCACGTCCGACCTCTGCTTTACCGGCGACAAGGCTGCGCTTTCGGTCACTGAAAACACCCAGCCGGCGATGTTCGCCACCGATCTTGCCTGCGCACAGGCGCTCCGTGAACGCGGTGTGCAGCCGGCAATGGCGGCTGGCTTTTCGCTCGGCGAGGTGGCGGCGGCCGCTTTCACGGAAATGCTCTGCACGGAGGACGCGTTTCGGCTCGTCGTCCGCCGCGGCGCTCTGATGCAGGCCTGCGCAGAGAAGCACAGCGGCTCAATGGCCGCCGTCCTGCGGCTGCCGAATGAAAAGGTAGAAGCCTTGTGCGCGTCCTTTGCGCATGTCTATCCCGTCAACTACAACTGCGCCGGCCAGCTCACCGTCGCCGGCGACAGTGACGAAATGCCCGCATTCATCAAAGCTGTAGCCGAAAACGGCGGCCGTGCAGTCCCGCTGGCGGTCAGCGGCGCGTTCCACTCGCCGTTTATGGCAGAGGCGTCGGACGGTCTGGGTGAATATCTTGCAGACGTAAAGCTGCGCGAGCCGTCGATCCCGCTGTACGCCAATTTGACTGCGCAGCCCTACGCGGGCGATCTGCGCGGCCTTTTGGCCGCCCAGGTAAAAAGTCCCGTGCGCTGGGAAGAAACCGTGCGGAACATGGCTGCCGCAGGCGCCGACTTCTTCTGCGAGGTCGGCCCGGGGAAAGTTTTGTCGGGACTGATCCGGCGCATCTTGCCGGAAGCGCAGGTTTTCAACGTTGAGAACGCCGAAACGCTTTCTCTCTGCGTGCAGGCGGCGCAGGCACACAACGAAAAATAACGGAAAGGACCACAGCTTATGCTTCTGAAAGGCAAAACGGCGGTCGTCACCGGCGGCTCGCGCGGCATCGGCGCGGCCATTGCGGAAAAATTTTCGGAAAACGGCGCGAATGTCGCCGTCCTTTACGCCGGCGCGGGCGAACGCGCGGCCGAGGTTGTCGCCAAGGCGCAAGCCTTCGGCGTGCACGCGGCCGCCTATAAATGCGATGTGGCGGACTTCGCACAGGTCGAGGCGGTGTTCAAGCAGATCGGCGAGGAATTCGGCCGCATCGACATTCTCGTCAACAATGCGGGCGTCACCCGTGACAAGCTGCTGCTGCAAATGACCGAGGAGGACTTCGACCGCGTGCTGGCCGTCAACCTCAAGGGTGCGTTCAACACCTGCAAAGCGGTCTGCCGCTCGATGGCGCGCGCCAAGAGCGGAAAAATCATCAATATCAGTTCGGTTTCCGGCCTGATGGGAAATCCCGGGCAGGCAAACTATGCCGCCTCGAAAGCCGGGCTGATCGGTCTGACGAAAACACTCGCGAAGGAATACGCCTCGCGCGGGATTACCTGCAACGCCATCGCGCCCGGATTTATCGAAACCGAGATGACGGCGGCCATGCCCGCGCCCGCGCTGGAGGCGGCGGCAAACGCCATTCCCGCCAAGCGCATGGGAAAGCCCGAGGACGTCGCCGCGCTGGCGTTGTTTCTGGCGTCCGCCGGTGCGGATTACATCACCGGCGAGGTCATCAAGGTCGACGGCGGCCTGTATATTTGAAAACGGAGACGCATATGAGAAGAGTAGTTGTGACCGGCCTGGGCGCCATTACCCCGGTCGGCAAAGACATAAACGACTTTTGGGATTCGCTCACCGCAGGCCGGCACGGCATTGCGCCGATCACGCGGTTTGACACGGCGGACTTCAAGGCTACGCTTGCGGCGGAGGTAAAGGATTTTTCGCCCGCCGACTATTACACCGACAAGAGCGAAATGCGCCGCACCGATCTGTTCGCGCAGTATGCGATGGGCGCGGCGGTGCAGGCGATAACCGACAGCGGCATCGAAGGAAAAATCGCGCCCGAGCGGCTCGGCGTTTACGTCTGGTCGGGCATCGGCGGGATCACCACGTTCGTCAACGAAACGCTCAAGCTGCAGGAGCGCGGCCCAAGCCGTGTGTCGCCCTTTTTTATTCCGATGATGATTTCCAACATGGCTGCCGGTACGATCGCCATCCGCTTCGCTGCAAAGGGTCCGACGCTGCCGGTCGTGACAGCCTGCGCCACCTCCTCCAACACGGTGGGCGAGGCTTTCCGCGCCATTGCATACGGCTATGCCGACGCGATTCTCGCCGGCGGCAGCGAGGCCACGATTTGCCCGCTGGCCGTCGCCGGGTTTACCAACTCCATGGCGCTCTGCGAAAGCAGCGACCCCGACCGCGCCTCGATTCCGTTTGATGCACAGCGCAGCGGCTTCGTTATGGGCGAGGGCGCGGGTATGCTGGTTCTGGAGGAATACGAGCATGCGGCCGCACGGGACGCGAAAATCTATGCCGAGGTCGTCGGCTACGGCAATACCTGCGACGCATATCACATCACCGCCCCGCACCCCGAAGCGGAGGGCGCAGCCCGTGCATTCGCTCTGGCCGTCGAGCAGGCCGGAATCTCCTCCGCCGACAAAGTATACATCAACGCACATGGCACCAGCACGCCGATGAACGACAAGGTCGAAACGCTCGCCGTCAAAAAGGCGCTCGGCGACGCGGCATACCGCGCGCAGATCAGCTCCACGAAATCGATGACCGGCCATATGCTCGGCGCGGCCGGTGCGGTCGAAGCCATCGCTTCGGTACTTGCGCTGCACACCGGCGTCCTGCCGCCGACGGTCGGCTATCGCGACGCCGACCCCGAATGCGATCTCGACTATATTCCCAACCAGGCGCGGAAATCGGCGGTTGATTTTTCCATTTCCTCGTCACTCGGCTTCGGCGGCCATAACGCCGTGCTGGCGTTTAAGAAGCTCGACTGACAGGCGGATCAAAAAAGCTTTCAAGCTGCGGCTTTTGCATCCCGACAAAAAGCCGCAGGATTTGCCGGATGGCAAATCCCTTAAAACGCAATTCAAACTGCACAAAAAACAAGCATAATCGGGTTTTGCAATGGCTTTTTCCGAACATAATTATTTTTGAAAGTTTTTGTCTTACAATTTTATTGCGTTTTTCGTATGAACCATTTCGTATCCCGAAAGGAGGAGGCTTTCGCTGTGCGAAAGCTATGATTTATGGATCTTCAAAAAATCAAATCGCTCATCCGCTTGTTTGAATCGTCCTCGCTCGGCTCACTGGACGTATCCGAGGGCGATTTTTCGCTCTCGCTCAAGCGCGCCTGCGACGCCCCTGTACAGGCGTCAGCTCCGTCTGCAACTCCCACGGCCGTGCCGGCAGCCGTACCCGCACCGCCCGAGAACGGGCACGCGGTGAAGTCGCCGCTGGCGGGCGTGTTCTACGCCTCCCCCACGCCGGACAGCGCCCCCTTCGTAAAAACCGGCGACCGCGTGAAGAAGGGCGACACGCTCTGCATCATTGAAGCGATGAAGGTAATGAACGAGCTGACCGCCGACGCCGACGGCGAGGTGGAAGCAGTTCTGGCCGAAAACGGACAGCTTGTGGAATACGGGCAGCCGCTGTTCCGCCTGAAGAATTGATTATGGGAGTCAAAACAGATGAACCGAGACGAACTGAAAACGATCCTTCCCCACCGAGAACCGATGCTGCTCGTGGACGAGGCCGCCGTCGGAGAGGACGGGATAGCGCGCGGCAGCTACACGGTGCGCGGGGACGAATACTTTCTTGACGGCCATTTCCCCGGCAATCCGATTGTGCCCGGCGTTATTCAATGCGAAATGGCGGCGCAGACCTGCTGCGTGCTGTTTGCGGATAAGGTCAAAGGCTCGACGCCGCTGTTTGCCGGCATCAACAAGGTGCGCTTCCGCCGGCAGGTGAAGCCGGGCGAAAGAATCGACTTTGAATGCACACCGGTGCGCGAGGTCGGCCCGTTCTGCTTTGCCAAGGTCAGGGGCAGCGTAAACGGCAGCGTATGCGTGGAGGGTGAGTTCTCCTTTGCGCTGATGAAATAATTGCCAATTGTAAAAGTCAGCAATTTTAAATAGAATCCGTTTTTTCGGAGGCTTTGCCTTCGAAAAAACACCTCTTTGACGAGCGAAGCGAGTCCGCGCGCCGAGGGGAGCCGCCAAAATCGCTGATTTTGGCAGGCGGCGATAAGCGCGCGTATCCCCGCCGCGCGGTTCTCGATTGTAAAACGCAGTTTTACAATCGGCTAGCTGATGAAATAAGGGAAGGAGAATCACGCCTTGTTTTCCAAGATCCTCATCGCCAACCGCGGCGAAATCGCGCTGCGGATCATACGCGCCTGCAAGGAAATGGGAATCGCGACGGTAGCGGTTTATTCTGAGGCCGACCGCGAGGCAATGCACGTCAGCCTCGCCGACGAAAGCTATTGCATCGGCCCGGCGCCGGTCTCGGCAAGCTATCTGAACATCGGCTCGATCTTGGAGGTCGCCGTGACCACAGGCTGCCAAGCCATTCACCCGGGTTACGGTCTGCTGTCCGAAAACGCTTCTTTTGCCGAGCTGTGCGGAAAATGCGGCCTGACCTTTATCGGACCTTTGCCCGAGACCATCCGCCTGATGGGCGACAAGGAAGCCGCGCGCCGCACGATGAAACAGGCCGGCGTGCCGGTCATTGAGGGCAGCGACCTGCTGCAAAGCCCTGCCGGAGCGGCCGAGACCGCAAAAAAAATCGGCTACCCCATTATGCTCAAGGCGCGCGCGGGCGGCGGCGGGCGCGGCATCCGCATCGTGGACGGTCCCGAGGCACTTGATGGTGCGTTCCGCGCCGCCTCTGCCGAGGCATCCAGTGCGTTCGGTGACGGCGCGCTGTATATGGAAAAATATCTGCGCCCTGTCAAGCACATCGAGGTACAGATCCTCGGCGACACGGCGGGAAATATCGTTGCGCTCGGCGAACGCGACTGCTCGGTACAGCGCGCCAATCAAAAGCTGCTGGAGGAAAGCCCCGCCCCCGCCCTTCAAGACGATGCACGGAAAAAGATGACCGAAGCGGCCGTCGCGGCAGCGCGGGCGGTCGGCTACGTGGGCGCGGGTACGATCGAATTCCTGTGCAGCGGCGGCGAATTCTATTTCTGCGAAATGAATACGCGTTTGCAGGTCGAGCACCCGGTCACAGAGATGGTCACCGGCATCGACCTGGTCAAATGGCAGATTCGTATTGCGGCGGGCATGCCCTTCCCCTTCACGCAGGACGACCTGCGCGTTATGGGCCATGCGATTGAGTGCCGCATCAACGCCGAGGATCCCAAACGGAACTACGCGCCGTCCGCCGGCACGATCACAATGCTGCACACACCCGGCGGCCCGTGGGTGCGCTTTGATACGGCCGTCTATCAGGGCTATACCGTGCCGCCGTACTACGATTCGCTCATCGGCAAGCTGATCGTCTACGCCCGCGAGCGGGAGGAGGCCATCCGCAAAATGAAGTCCGCGCTTTGTGAGCTGGTGACCGAGGGCATCGAGACCAACGCCGACCTACAGCTCGAAATCCTGTCCGACCCGGCGTTCATCAGCGGCGAATATACAACCGATTTTCTTTCGGGGAGAGGAAAATAGCCTATGATCCGCTTCAAAAAGCCGAAAAACGAGCTGGAAGGGCAGCAAAAGGTCGCCAAAACGCCGCGTCCGTCGATTCCGGCGGACATGTGTGTACTCTGCCCCTCCTGCCGCAAGACGCTCTTCAACGGTGACCTGCTCGCCAACCTCTCCGTCTGCACCAACTGCGGCTACCATTTCCGCATGAGCGCCCGCGAACGGCTCTCGCTGCTCTGCGACGAGGGCAGCTTCTGCGAAATCGGCGAGTCGCTGCGCTCGACCAACAGCCTCGACTTCCCCGGCTATAACCAGAAGCTGGCCAAATCCGCCGCCGAATCGGGCGAGCGGGAGGGCGTTGTCACCGGCACGGCGACGGTGGGCGGCTATCCCTGCGCGGTTTTCGCGATGGAGCCGCGCTTTATGATGGGCTCGATGGGCAGCGTCATCGGCGAAAAGCTGACAATGCTGTTCGAGCAAGCCGCCGAGCGCGGCCTGCCGGTCATCGGCTACACGGTCTCGGGCGGCGCGCGGATGCAGGAGGGCATCCTCTCACTGATGCAGATGGCCAAGGTCTCGGCGGCGGTCAAGCGCCATTCCGACGCGGGCAACCTTTACGTCGCCATCCTCACCGACCCGACAACGGGCGGCGTGAGCGCGTCGTTTGCGTTTCTGGGCGACATCATCCTTGCTGAGCCGAAGGCGCTCATCGGCTTTGCCGGTCCGCGCGTGATCGAGCAGACCATCCACCAAAAGCTGCCCGAGAACTTCCAGCGCGCCGAATTCCTGTTGGAAAAGGGCTTTCTGGACAATATCGTCGAAAGGAGAAAGCAGAAGGAGTATCTCACCAAGCTGCTCCGGCTGCACACGCGGAAATGACGGCCTACGAAAAGGTCAAGGCGGCGCGCGACCCTGCGCGGCCGACCGCGACCGATTACATCAACAGCATTTTCACCGCCTTCACCGAGATGCACGGCGACCGCCGGTTTTCGGACGACGCGGCGGTCGTGACGGGGCTTGCGCTGCTCGGCTCGATGCCGGTGACCGTCATCGGGCTGGAGAAGGGGCACGACATCAAAGAGCGTGTGGCCCGGAACTTCGGCTGCGCACACCCGGAGGGGTACCGGAAAGCGCTGCGCCAGATGAAGCTGGCGGAAAAATTCCGCCGGCCGGTTGTATGCTTTGTCGATACGGCGGGCGCTTACTGCGGCATCGGCGCCGAAGAACGCGGGCAGGCGCAGGCCATCGCGGAAAACCTGTATGAAATGTCCGCACTGAAAACGCCGATCGTTTCGGTATTTATCGGCGAAGGCGGCAGCGGCGGCGCACTGGGACTGGCCGTGGCCGACGAGGTATGGATGACGGAAAACGCCGTCTACTCGGTCATTTCTCCCGAAGGCTGTGCTTCGATCCTCTGGAAGGATCCCGCCAGGGTCGCCGACGCAGCCGAGTGTCTCAAGCTGACCGCCTCCGACCTCTATTCGCTCGGTGTAATCGACCGCATCCTGCTTGAGACCGGCGGCGAAAGCGTCGTCTTTTCCACGCTCAAGGTGCTGCTCGCCCGCAAGCTGCGCGCGCTCTGCGCCGTTGACCCGGCCGAGCTGACCGAAAAACGCTACGACCGTTTTCGTGCGTTCGGCAATTTCCTTACGCTCTGATGCTTAAACGCAGTGCAAAGCCGTACAAAAAACCGGGTATGATTATGTACACAAAGTTTTTGTCTTACAGTTTTGCTGCGTTTTCGTACTTATCCGACATAGCTCCGCTTTGAATATGCGGGGACAATTTACACTGTGACTGCACGGCAAAACGCCGTGCAGTTTTTTTCAAACCGCCCGCAGCGGTCATATCCGAAAAATTCCCTTCGGCCGCCGGGGAAAGAACGGCTCTGCGGCAGACTGAAAAAAACCGCTTGTTTGTATTCAAACGCCTTCCGGATTGCATATTTGAATTTTTCTGTTGACAAAATGAAAATTTTATCATATAATAATTTTGGAAATTTTGTATTAAGGATGTTCTTTGTTGTGAAAAGACATCATACTTTCCGCATCAGCCGCATTTCCCGCCTGTGCGCCGCTCTGCTTTTGCTCCTGCTGCTCGTGCCGCCGGCCGTTTCTGTATTTTCCGCCGCGGCGGCGCCCGCTGTGCTTTCGCAGGAAGAAGCGGTCATCAACGCCCGCTCGACCGACAAGGACGTCTCCTTTACGGTCGCCTCGTCGGTAAAGCTCAAAAGCTTTGCGACGGGAGATTTTGAATATACGATGTACACGTTGTCCCCTTACGGCTACGCCATCCTCTGCGACGAAACCGGCGCGCTGATGGAAGCCGTTTTCGCAGAGGACGCCATCGCTCCCTATCCCGTCATATACGGTAAAACCTTCTACTACAGCGGACCCGGCAATTATATTGTGCTCGAAAACGGCATCTATCGCTCTCTGCTGACCGGTCAGGCGCTTCAAACCACGGATATACAGACATTTGCGGCGTTGGAGTACGAAGTACAGTCAACTACCGTAAGACATTACCGGACATCCGCCGCGTTACAGCAGCTGAACGTTTCGCCCCGATACGGCGGTTCAATTGCCGTATCGGCCGGGTGGGATTATTTTTCCGGTTTATCCGACTTCGGAGATAATAGAGAAGGCACCTGTACGGTGCTGGCGGCTGCGATTCTATTCGGATATTTTGACGAGTATGTAGACAATGCATTTGTCCCCTCCGGCTATGAACAGGGAAACGGAACCAGTGAAGCATTTCATCAATATTTGAACGATCTGGTATACGGCTCGAACCCGCAGGGCGGAATTTACATCCGAGACACCCTGAACGCACTCAATCAATATCTGTCCTCCCGTGGTGTAAGCGAACGGATGCAATCGGAGTATTCCTCCAATTACAATGCACGGTATAAAATCATCACCGAATTGTCCGACGGGTGGCCTGTCCTTGCTTCAGCCTCAGAAAGCCTGGGCGCCGATTGGAATCATACCGTCGTCGTATACGGCGCAGCCTTTGACCCCTACTATCCCGTGGAGACAGCCACCCTTGAAATGCATACCGGCCACCACGGCAGCACCTCCAACTACAGATTCGTCGCCTCAATTCGCTGGTTCTACGAATGCGGATACATCGTGGATTAGCCAAGCCGCGACGCGACGCAAGGAAAGGAGCCTGCACGATGAAAAAGCTGCTGACAGTATTTTTAAGTTCCGTCCTCCTGCTCGGCCTCATCGCCTGCGGTTTGAGTTCGCCCTCCGAAGCGCCCCATATTCCGGACGGCTCCGACCCGTCGGCAACGTCTGCGTTATCCGAAGCGCCCGATGTTTCCGAAGCGCTTTCGGCCGACACAAGTTCGGAGGCTTCGACCGTCTCCGATGACGAACCGATTCCCGACGTAAGCATAGCGGCGCCCGGAACGCTCACCGACGTCGACGAACTTCCGATTGCAGATGCGTCGGAGGTCGGTAAGAAGGTCACCGTCAACCTTGCGCTGAACGGCAAGACGGAAGAAATCAGCTTTGTCTTCCGCCGGAACGCTGAAACCGGCAAGGAACGGCTCGTAACGATTGAAAACTCGAACGACAGCAAAAACGTCATGCTGCTGTCCGTGTACGAGACCTCGCTCGGCAGCGGTGAAGCGCTGTGCGAAGCGCTGGAAACCGGCACCTGTGACGCCGTGCTCGCTGCGCGTGTCTATATCGACTGGATCGAGGGAAAATATACAACAAATTCGTTTCACGGCCTTATGAATGACACGGGCGCAGACGGATTCGTGCAAAATCCGTTCGAAGCGAACGGGCAATGCTTATTCGGGCGGATTTGCCGCTCGGAAAATGTTTCCGTCGCCGAGGCGCTTGCATTGACGTCGGACGGTGAACGTTCCGTTTATCTGTATGCAGCAGACGGGTCAGACAAGCAGCCGCCAAGCATCGCGACGGTTTGGCAGCGCATCTACGAGCGCTTCGACGAAAAATACGGCCTGCTTGCGCTCATCTCGGTGGATTGACATGAAGACTCCTACGGCAAAATAACCGAACCGGCAGTTCCGTTCGGACAATGCGCAAAATCCCTTGAAAGGGGACCCGATTGGAAACAGGGTCCTCCCTTTCTGTTCTCCGATACGTTTGGCATCGAGGAAAACGCCTCGGCGCTTTCGCCGGTTCCGAAGCGGTAACGCCGCACAGAGCGTGCGGGAGAAACGGCATTTTCCTTCCCGACGCGGCCGCCGCAGCGTGCAAAGCTTTGATTTCGATTCACGGTTTGAATCGGAAAACAGGGATTCGGCCAGATGCCGAATCCCTGTTTTCAAACCGCTTAACATGCAGGGGAACTGCCGTATCTGTCTTTCATACGGCACGCAGCTGATAAAACGGTTTTAAGCCGTTTTATCGGAGAACAGCATGATACCCCATAACCGAGAAGGCGAAAGACACCGGCAGCGCGGCAACAGCCGCGACCACGGCCCAAACCGTCATATGCTCTGCCGGCAGCGCAAAAAGCCGGTCACCGAAGCCGATTGCCAACGCGACGAACGCGCCGATAAGGACGATATAGAACAGCCTCCCTTTTTCTGCACCGAAGCGGAACATCGGCGGCAGCGCGACCGCCAGCATCAGCAGCACAAAACAGGCGTACAGCAGCGTGGCGGAAAAGCTTTCCGCCTTGAGGACAAACCCGCAAAACAGCCATTCGGACAGCAGGGAAAGCAGCGAAACACCGAGTACGCCGAGTATGCCAAGCAGATACTTGCTTCCCACGAGCGATGCGGTCGAGTAAGGCATCACGACGGCGGTGCGGTCCCATCCGCTGCGTTCGTCATACGCCAGCACAGACAGCGGCAGCAATACAGCATACAGTATTGCGATGCTGCGCAGCACCTCCGGCTTGAAGCCCGAGCAGAGCGCCAGCAGAACGGTCAGAAGCGTGAACAGGCGCGACTGCCGCAGCAGCACCAAAACATCTTTCAAAAGCAAGCTTTTCATATCGTTAAAACCATCCTTCTTTCGGAATTCCAATCACAAATCATTTGATGCGCCAAACGCATCCGGCTTTCCGGCAGTGCCATCCGGCAGCGGAAGTCATTGTACGAGCCGCCGCCAAGGAATCCTTCCTTTTTATGAAGACCTCTTTCGCACAGAGAAAGCATCTTCCTTTGGGGATTGGGAATCGCTACTCCCGCTCCGTTTCATGCTTGGAAAGCAGCAGAACGATTTCTTCGAGCGTCGTGCGCTCGGCAGTGACCGACGGCGGCAGCGCGTCGCGGCGGACGAGCGCTTCGGCAGCATAGCCGTTCCGGCGCAGGCCGAGGACGGCGTGCTCGGGCAGGATATCCAGCTCGCGCTCGGGCAGGCGGACGACGGCACAGCTTTCGGTCAGCCTGTCCTTTTCCTCGCAGAACAACAGCTTCCCCCGACGGAGCAGGGCGACGTAATCGCAGATTTTCTCCAAATCGGACAGGATGTGTGAGGACAGCAGCACCGCATGCGTTTCGTCGCGGGTGAAATCGTTGAGGATGTCCAGAATCCCGTCGCGCGCGACCGGGTCCAGCCCGCCGGTCGGCTCGTCGAGGACGAGCAGGCGCGGACGGTGCGCGAGCGCGGCAGCCAGCGACAGCTTCATCCGCATCCCGCGCGACAGGCTGCGCACCGGCTTGCGTGCAGGGAGCGCAAAGCGGTCGAGCAGCGCCGCATACGCCGCTCCGTCCCAGCGGGTGTAGGCGCGGGATAGGACGGCGGCGACATCGCGGGGCGTAAGCATTTCGGGGAAATAGCTTTCGTCGGGCACATAACCCAGCTCCTCCCGCAGCGCGCGGAACTTTTTGCCGCCGACCGGCGCGCCCAATACGCGCAGGCTGCCCGCATCGGCCTTTATCATCCCCACAATCAGCCGCAGCAGCGTGCTTTTCCCCGCGCCGTTCTCGCCCACAAGGCCGGTGATGCAGCCGGCAGGCAGCGTGAAGTCCAGCTCACCGAGCGTAAAATTGCCTTGCGCAGGCCTTTTATTTCAATTGCATTCAATTCATACGCCTCCTTCTATCGTATCCAGCAGCGTCAGCAGCAGCTCGCGCAGCGCCTCGCCCGTGATGCCGCAGACGGCCGCCGCTTCGACGGCGGCCTGCATATGCGTTTCGACTTGTTTGAGGTATTCCTCCCGCACGAGCTGTTCGTTCCGCTCGGCGACGTAGCAGCCCTTAGCTGCCACGGTGTAAATATAACCGTCCTTTTCCAGTTCATCGTAGGCGCGCTTGGTCGTGATGACGCTGATGCGCAGATCCTTGGCCAACGAGCGGATTGACGGCAGCAGCTCACCCTCCTTCAGCGCGCCCGACAGGATCTGTGCCTTAATCTGCGTATAGATCTGCTCGTAGATTGGCTGCGTGCTCGCGTTGCTGATGATGACGTCCACCGGCTCTCCCCTTTCTGTATATATTCAGTATTCACAGTATACACGCTTGATGCGCCGTTGTCAAGTACCTGCGCAAAAAAAGAAAAAACATAAAAAAATACTTGACAAGCCGGATGAAGACTTGTATAATAAAAAGGATAAAGTGATGAAAGCGAGGTAAAGGCATGTCGATGCTGCTGAAGGGCGGAAGGGTGTACACTGCCGGTATATTCGTTCAGCGCGATCTTCTGATCGACAAAGGCATCATTGTTTTTCTTTCCGAGCATATCGAAACTTCTCCGTCCCTCCCCGTTCTGGACTGCGGCGGCAAATTTATTTTTCCCGGTCTTGCAGATGTTCATGTGCATCTGCGGGAGCCGGGTTTTTCTTATAAAGAGACGGTGCGGACCGGCGCGACGGCCGCCGCTCACGGCGGGTTCACCGCCGTCTGCGCGATGCCGAACCTGACCCCCCCGCCTGACAGCGCTCCCCGTCTGCGCGCAATGGCGCTGCACGCGGCGGACGCGCCGGTTCGGGTGTTTTCCTACGGCAGCATCACCGTCGGGCGGAAGGGCGAAGCCGTCGCGCCGCTGGCCGAAAATGCGCCCTTCGCCGTCGCGTTCAGCGACGACGGCAGCGGCATACAGGACGAGAAGGTCATGGAACAGGCGATGCGCGAAGCGAAGGCCGCCGGCCGCGTCCTCGCCGCCCACTGCGAGGACAACACGCTCGTCCGCGGCGGCTGCATACACGACGGGGAATTCGCGCGCGCGCACGGACTGCCGGGCATCTGCTCGGCGAGCGAGTATGCGCAGATCGAGCGCGACCTTGCGCTGGCGAAGAAAACCGGCGCGGCCTACCATATCTGCCACATTTCCACGGCGGAGAGCGTGGCGCTCATCCGCAAAGCGAAGCGGGAGGGCGTGGATGTCACCTGCGAGACCGCGCCGCACTACCTGTATTTCTGCGATGCGATGCTCGAGGACGACGGCCGCTTCAAGATGAACCCGCCCATCCGCTCAAAGGAGGACAGAGATGCCCTCATAGAGGGGCTCAAAGACGGCACAATTGACATGATTGCGACGGACCATGCGCCGCATAGTGCAGCGGAAAAAGCAAAGGGGCTCGAACACAGCGCCATGGGGGTTGTGGGATTGGAAACCGCGTTTGCGGCCTGTTACACGTATCTGGTAAAAACGGGTCGTATCACCCTGGATTGTTTGATCGAACGGATGCACGATGCCCCGCGCCGACGGTTTGGCATTGGGTCTGATCTTGCGGTGGGACAGGCGGCGGATTTGACGGTGTTTGACCTGACGCGCGAATGGGAAGTAAATCCGGATCACTTTTTATCCAAAGGACGAGCAACGCCCTTTGCGGGGATGAAACTTTATGGAACATGTATGCTGACCATGGTCGGCGGGAGGATCGTATGGCAAGCGTAAACGGCACTTTTGACAGAAAAATCGTATTAGAGGACGGACAAGTCTTTTACGGGTACCATTTTGGAACGATGGTAGATCGGGTATGTGAAATTGTTTTCAACACCTCCATGGTCGGTTATCAAGAGATTGTTTCTGACCCGTCCTATACACACCAGGCTGTGGTCATGACCTATCCGTTGATCGGCAATTACGGGGTGACGGATGAAGATTACGAAACCAAAACACCCAGCATCGGGGGATTGATCGTGCGCGAATATTGTGACAGCCCAAGCAATTTCCGCTGTACGAAAACGCTGTCGGAACTTATGGAAGAATATCATATTCCGGGTGTTTCGGGTGTGGATACGCGGATGCTGACACGCAGCATTCGTGACCATGGATCGCGCCGGATGCTTTTCACCTCTCCTGACACGCCAACCCAAGAGGCACTGCAAATCATTGCACAGACACCGGTGCCGCATGATGCGGTTGCGACCGTGAGCTGCAAAAAACGCTGGTATTCGCGTACCGCCAACCACAAATACAATGTGGTTGCCATTGACTGTGGAATCAAGCTCAATATCATTCGGTCGCTCAATCGCCGCGGATGCAACGTGGTCGTCGTGCCGTACAATACAACCGCGGAGCAAGTGCTTGCCTTGCAGCCGGATGGATTGTTTTTATCCAACGGACCGGGGGACCCCGAAGATGTGAAACCGGTAATTGCATTGGTACAGCAGCTGCGCGGAAAACTGCCGATCTTCGGTATTTGTCTGGGACATCAGATTATCAGTCTGGCTTATGGTGCGAAGACGTATAAGTTAAAATTCGGACATCGCGGCGGCAATCACCCGGTGAAGGATCTGGAGCACGGCCGGGCCTACATCACCAGCCAGAACCATGGCTACGCCGTTAAGGCGGATACCTTGCCGGAGCAGGCGGCGGAAAGCTGGATCAACGCCAACGACGGCACCTGCGAGGGGGTGGCCTACCGGAACATGCCCGCCTTTTCGGTTCAGTTCCATCCGGAGGCCGC
>ERZ826764.2435-NODE-2435-length-17785-cov-5.925268_pt1 | contig 17785 bp, 11 predicted proteins | sample MGYA00519870_ERZ826764 | MGnify/ENA primary metagenome ERZ826764 (study PRJEB31778, sample SAMEA3449239) | human gut metagenome | biome: human gut; feature: human-associated habitat; material: faeces | place: United Kingdom | collected 2010/2012 ...
GGCGGCGAAGAAGCGGCTGGAGGAAGTGAAGGCATGGAGAGAGGCGCATGGGATGTAAGGGCAGGCAGTAAAGAATTATTTTCTGCGGATTGAAGCTGGGGTTGTGGTAAGCTGGCTGAGTGAAATTACTGATTATTTGGTGATTTCACTCAGCTTTTTTAATTCATTTCCTGCAAAAATAATGCCTGAGAGCTGCCAGTACAAAATTTAAAAAAAAAGATCGTTTCATTATAGATACTACAAACGACTGACTTATAAGCAGGTGAGCGTTTAAAACGTCTAATTAATTGAAAATAAGCGTTATAAACGCTCGGAAATACTTTTGTCGTGAATTATGATTATTATTAGGAGGTATTATAATGAATGAGCAATTTATACGTAGTCGGCTTTCCGGATTACGAGAAGAAAAACAGGTCTCAGAGCGAAAGATGAGCTTGGATTTAGGACACAGTACCAGCTATATTCGTAGTATCACCTCTGGCAGAACGCTTCCGTCAATGAGTGAGTTCCTTTATATATGTGAGTATCTTGGAATTACGCCAATGGAATTTTTTAATGATAGAAATAACACTTCGCTAATGCAGCAAAAAGCAATTGATTATATTTATTCAATGCCGGAAAAAGATGTATGGCTGATGCTTGAATTTATTGAGAGAGTAAAAGATAAGGATCTATAGCTTACCGGGCAGGAGGGTATGGAGGATTACCATATTTCTTTGTAAAGGGGAGAGTAAAAGATATGATTTCAATTGCCATTTGTGATGATGATAATGATTTCCGATTGTTACTTAGGGATGCAGTTTATAAAATGATAGAGAGTCATGGAGAGGATGCTGATATTGAAGACTTTTCAGATGGCCAGACATGCCTTTCACAGCTTGGGAGCAGAAAATTTAACATTCTCTTTCTGGATATAGAGATGCCGGGAATGGACGGCTTTTCCATGGCCGGGAAAATGCAAAAGAGTTATCCAAACATAGTATTGATTTTCGTCTCTTCCCATGAAAGCCTGGTTTTCCAGTCATATGAATACGATACATTCTGGTTTATGCGTAAGAGTGCGTTGATAACCGATTTGAAAAAAGCAATTGATAAGTATTTTGCGCGTATCGTTTATAATGAATTATATTATGTGGTAAATGCACAAAAAGTCTATTATAAAGACATTCTGTATATCGAATGCAATGGGCATTTGATTACAATTAAAACAGCAGACAGAACTTATAGCATGTGCGGCAGCCTTAAAAAATTGGAGGAAGAATTAACGCGTTATCAATTTATTCGTGTACATAAGAGTTTTTTAGTAAATATGAAGCAGATCAATGTGATTCATAATGATAAAATAATCCTTACCGATAACAGCAGTGTATTACTTAGCAAATCTCGGAGAGCAGAAGTTAGAAAACTGTATTTTAGAGGAGGCGCTTAAACATGGGGTGATGATCGAACTGATTGCAAATGCTGCGACATCTATAATTGGGATTCATTTTATTAGCCGGTATTGTCAGCCAAAGTATGCGGGGAGAACCAGAATCCTTTACAAAATGTCCGGTGTCCTTGCTTATTTTACAACCGTATCGGTTTTGAATTTTCTTATGCCCTTTGAGGGGGTACTGGGACTGGCATATCTTCTCGTAATGCTTTTGTATGCCCGCATCGCCTGTAAAGGGAGTATAGTTGAACATGCCCTTGGAACCATGATATGGGCGTGCATTATTCTCTTCTCCACAGTACCGGTGTTTGAAGTTACAACTCTCATTACGAACCATAATATTAATAATTTATTGATGTCCAATTATTATCTGAGGACAGAGATGCTGACTGCAGTAACAATTCTGAAATTCATATTATGCAATTTCATGTTAATGATTAAGAAAAACAAAGGCCTTTTTCTGAATAAAAATGAAGGTTACGTTCTCATTGGCTTTTGTTTCCTTATTCTGTTTCTGACATTAGGTTTTTTTACGATGGAACTGACCTGGGAAAATGAAGTAATACGTCACTTTACGTCTCTATTTCTCCTGTTTGGCACGATGCTTATGATTTTGCTTATTTATAACGTGTTTAACAGCTTGAGCAGTCACAATTTGAAGGAGATTTCCCGGAGCTATACCAATAAGGCGATTGGAATGCAGGGAGAATACGTGAAGGATATTGAAAACTTAAATAAGAGATTACAGATTCAGAGACATGATACCCGGGGGCATTACGTTGCTTTACATATGTTTTTACAGTCTGGCTTGTATGAGGAGGCTGCAAGATATCTGGAAGAGCTGGAAGACAATGAGAAGAAGTATAATGAATTGCCGGATCTGACGGATAATGATGGACTGAATGCTATCTTGTATAAGTCCTGTTTGGACTGTGAATCAATGGGGATTACATTAACCTGCATCATTCATGCGGATGTAAAGAGAATAAAGAACAGTGATATGGGGATTCTGATGTATAATTTGATGACAAATGCAATAGAGGCCACTTCCATGGCGGATAAAAAAGAAATTGATTTGGAGATTGGAAACTATCACGGATATTTGAAATGTAAAATGAGCAACACTGTACAGGAGTCCGTACTTAAGAAAAATCCAAAGCTTAAAACAAGTAAAAGGGATAAAGAATACCATGGATTTGGGATGGAAAGCATTCACCAGGTAATAGAAAAATACAACGGTCACTATGATCATTGGGAAGCCGATGGAAAATTCATTCAGGAATTATATCTGGAATATCCTTCATAAAGAAGAAAAAAATGACAGCAAAGCAGGTGAGACTGTTGATCTGTAAGCTTTCGGTCATGCTGGCTGGTATGCTGGAACGAGAAAAGATTATTAGAGCTGAAGACAGGGCTGTGTATGAATATGGTTTTCAAATAACCATTGCAAATATTACGAATGCCTTAATCGTATTGTTAATTGGTCTTATAACGCATTCGATTGTGAGGGTTCTTATATTCTATACAGTTTTTCTTAGTATGCGGATGTTTTGCGGCGGATTCCATGCAAAAACATATACCCAGTGTTTCTGTCTGTTTGGTACAACCTGCCTGTTATGTACGGTTGCGGGCTATGGAGTTATGGAATTTACTAATGTACTGTCAGCTGCAGTGATATCTGTAGTTTTGCAGGGACTGTGTCTGTATCAGATGGCGCCGGTTGAAAATGAGAATCATCCACTCAGTAAAGCGGAAAAAAAGAAGTTTCGAAGTTACAGTATGATTGTGTTTGTATTTTGGGTTCTGATTATGTTCTTGATGTATACAAACAAGTATTACATGATCGCAGCGGTTATCTCAGTCACGCTGCTATCTGTATCAATACTAATGTTAATAGCAAAACAAAAGCGGGGAGGTAAAACAGATGGGTATGAAGAAGAAAGGTTTTGAGATATTAGCAAAGATTGCGTCCAATGCTGCGAAACGAGCAGAAGGAAGAGCATCCGAGTGGGGCGGCTACCAGCCAAAACGTCCGGTAAGAAAGTAAATTAAATATGACAAGGGCCAGTGAAGAGAGCTGCCGCACGGATCAAATTATCGTGTGGCAGCTCTCTTTTTATATCCGTAAACAGGAATGAAATTTACCACCGGTATTAATAAAAATCCCGTTTATGCAATATTTGTCCCGTTTATGCAAGACGTATTGAAATATTTTATGTTCGTGTTTTAATAGTAGCAAAGAGACGTGATTCTAGAAGAGAAGGGGGGAGAACTATGAGAAAAAACTGAAATGATAAGTGTTGTAAAATGTTGGCTTAATTTTGTACCAATCCGCTCAATAATAAAATCTTTCAATGGGAATGAAGGGGAAAAGTTATGAATCGAAAATACAAAAGATTATATGGCCAGTTCAGCCGGCGCTTTTTAAGCTTCCTGCTGATTTTTACCATGGTTGCACCGGACATGATGCCTATGGTATCCTACGCAGCCGAGTATCTGAATAACCAGCCGCGATATGTCAATTTTGAACGTCCGGAGAAGCTTTCCATAGAGGATTTGGAGCTTGCCAGTGATTCAGATGCAACAAAGGAAGAGACAAAAACGCAGAATGATTCTGGGGCTGATAACTCCAAAGATATAAGTGAAGTAAAACCAGCCACTCCATCCAATGCGGACTTAAGAGAACCGGAGAATTTCTATGAGCCGCTTGAGATTGAGGAACCGGAGGGCAAGCTCGTTCAGTTCAACGACAATTTCCGTACCTATGAGGTAGGGGAGCGCAGCTACGTTACCGTGATGGGAGGATACTCCGGCCTTTACAAGGATGAAGATGGGAAGATATCGCGTGTAGACAACACACTGGTTTCTTCCGAAACAAAAATACAGATGGAACGGTCTGCCGCCTATATACTCGAAGGAGATGACCCCTCCGGTATGGAGGAGGATTCTGCTCTGTTCTATGAGGAGGAAAGCGAAGAGATCCCGTCTGTCTACAAAAATGCTTCCGGCGCGATTGATGTGACCATCCCGTCAAAACCGACCTCCTCCAGGGGCATTAAGGTGGCGCTGGCCTCCAGCTCTGATGCGATTGAGATGATTCCCTCTGGCGGCATTTTTAAAAAGAGTGCTGCAGCAGGAAATGCGATTCGCTATAATAATGTCTATCCCGGCATAGATATTCAATATACCCTGCGCGGAGATACGGTAAAAGAAGATATTATTCTTCTGGAACCTACGGATCAGAATACATTTTCCTACGAGGTAAGGACCTCCGGGTTAAAGGCCGCACAGTCCGGAAAGAATATTATATTTTACAGGACAAGCAGGAAATCGCCTGTATTTCTCTTAGAGGCGCCTTATATGATCGATGCCGCCGGCGAGACGAGCACCGATTTATCTATGAAGCTGGGACGTGGGTCGAATGGCAGCTACGAGATATCCGTCACTGCAGATAAAAAATGGCTGGATGCAGAAGAGCGGCAGTATCCGGTACGGATTGATCCGGCCACCGCAGTTCCGTCAAATGAGTTTATCTTTGCAATGGCATCACAGGGCCAGCCGAATGCCATATTTAACTGGGATGGAAATGCATATGTTGGCTATGTAGACAGCAATTTAAAGAATTGCCGCCAATACGTTGCATTTAATGAAAATGACTGCGAAAGCATTACCTCTATGCTGCAGGATGCGAACGCGGTCTGCAGCAGTGCGATATTTACCGTCACAGCCAGGACCAACAACAGCAGCAATGCAAATGTATTTACCGTCGGTACGCCCACCGTGGGCTGGGATGCCCATAAAATCAACTGGAATGGAGCTCCGCCCTTTACAGAGACCGGAATCAGACAGTCAGCGCCGGGCGAGAACATGGCTATGGACTTTGATATTACAGAGACCATGAACAGCTGGATCACAGGGAAGACACCACAGGCCGGATTTGTCATTAAGGCAGACCAGGAACCCGGGGCTGATACGCCGCAGGAACTGCGCGTTCCCGGTGAGATTCTGTATAACAGAAAAGACGCCATGGGTCCGAAGATCACCGTGGAATGGGAGGGGGATAACCCTGGAGGCAATCCGGAAGACTTTCCGGTAGCAGACACGACTATTACCGTGACGCCATCTGTCAGAAAAACCGATATCGAGGGCGGCTCTGCCACCGGTGTCCTGGCTCATGGAAAAACTACCGGTGATGCTGAGGTAACCTGGGAACTGATTGACACATCAACCGGTGAGAATGTGACTGGCAGCAAGGCCACCGGTGAGGATACCGTCCTGTATCCCAAATTCGATCTGGCGGGTCTGGAGCATGATTTTACCGTGATCCCGAAATCGAACTGGCAAAGCGACGGCATTGATTTAGAATCGCTTAAGACAAACACAGTCTACCAGTTTAAAGCAGAAGCTGAGGCGGAGATAAAGGATGAATCTGGAGAACCTGCCGGAGAGACAGAAAAATCCGGAGAGAAGCTCTCGGATACCTTTCTGATCTATCATGTTCAGCAGGATGATCTTGTTCAGCGAATTGCGAGGCATTATAAAGTAAATCCCAATACGATTGCAAAGGACAATCATATCTACTTAAATCAGTTGACAGAGATGGATACGTATCTTTTTATCCGCAATCCTGATCCCGATGCGGGAGAGTACAACTTTGAGAATCTGACGCCATGGGAAGAACTGGTATTATCAGGGCTGCTGCAGGGGGCGGGCGTATACTGTCCCTTTGGTTTCGAGCCTGTCAACTTAAATACCGGAAACTTCTATATGTCACAGGCAGATGCGCTGCTTACAGAGCTTGGCGGGGATTTCGAAGTACAGAGAGCCTACAACTCCTTACTGCCGGACAACCGTTCTGAATTTGGCCGGGGGTGGAGCGGCTCCTTTGGCGAACATTTAACCATGCTTCCGGATGGAAGAATATTGTACCGCCAGAACGATGGCGCGATGCTGCCATTTACCAGGGAAGGCGATATTTACAAAGGGCCGGAGGGGTATGATCTCGTATTAAAGCCTCTGGATTCCTTCGACGTAGTTCTTCCGGAAATTCCAAAACCGCCGGTAGCGACTGCCTCTGAGGCATCCTACGCAGCAGAGAAACCGATGCTCCTGGCAGACGATGAAACTGCAAATGACGAAAATGAGACAGAGCCTGGAACACCGGAAGAACCGGAAAATCCAGAGGATTCTGAAAATTCCGGAAACTCAAAGCCCAGTGTTGCCGGCTGGGAACTCAGCTATCTGGATGGCTCCAGCCTCCTGTTTGATAATGCAGGTTTCCTGCACTATAAGAAGGACAGAAAAGGAAATACCACGACTTATACCTATGATAATGATTACAGACTGACAGAGGTAAGGACTGCGTCAGGAAAAATCTTTGATGTGGAGATGGATGACCACGACCGGATTACCTCCATTACGCTGCCGGATGGGGAGGCAGTTTCTTACGAATACGATGAAGATGGCCGGTTGATTTCTGTGACTGATCCGGAAGGCGGAATCCGCCGTTATGAGTATGACGATGAGAACCGCATGACTGCGTGGTATGATGAGAATGGAAACAGGGTCATTCAGAATACGTATGATGATGAGAACCGTGTAATCGCCCAGGTGGATGGCAGTGGAAATACGGCAGCGCTGGAATATTTTGACGACCACACCATCGCCACTGATAATAAGGGAAATGGAACGGTATACTGGTTCGATGAGCAGAAGCGTACCACAAAGATCGTGTATCCGGATGGTTCTTCGATAGCCAGAGAATATGATGCGTCGGGCCATCTTGCTTCTGAAACGGATGAACTGGGGGTTACGATCTCCTATGCCTACGATGATAATGGAAACGTTCTGACCATCACCAGAGAAGACGGCAGCCAGGCTTCCTACACCTACAACGAACAGAATCAGCCGCTGACTGCCACGGATTATGAAGGGAATACTACTTCATTTATCTACGATGAACAGGGAAATCTGCTCTCTATGACAGATGCGGAAGGGAACACTGTCTCCTGGAGCTACGATGAAGTAAACCGCATGATCTCCATGACAGACGGAAATGGCGGAACCAGTACGTATACGTATGACGGAGCCGTCCCTGTGAGCTATACCGACGGAGAGGGAAATACGTATACCTTCACCTATGATGAGATGAACCGTCAGCTGACAGCCGGCGACCCGCTGGGCAGCTCCGAGGTATTTGTCTATGATCGGAAAGGCCGGCGTGTCTCAGAGACTGCGAAAGATGGTGGAACGACCAGTTACGAGTTCGATCCTGCCGGCTGTGTTCTGTCGATTACGGACGCCATGGGTGTGAAAACAGATTTCACCTATGACCGGATGTATAACATTCTGTCCGGTACGGATGCCATGGGAAATACCCTGACCTATGAGTACGATGAAAACTATAACAAAGTGAGAGAAACCGATGCCAAAGGCAATGTCACTTCCTACGCTTATGACAGCCGCGACCGCCTGATAAAAGTAACCGATGCCCTCGGAAATGATATGACCTACACATTAGACGGCAAAGGACATACAACTGCAGCAACAGACCGTCTGGGAAATACGGTAAAAGCAGGATATCACAAGCTCCTTGGCGTTCCCGTTACGATGGAAGATGCTCTGGGAAATACCGTGTATTACTGGTATGACAGGAATGGAAATGTGAAGAAGACCATCTATCCGGACGGAAGTGAAGTTTCCTACACGTATGACCGTGCCGGCCATATCGTCAGCACGACCGCACAGAATGGCCTTGTAACGGCGATGTCCTATGATGGAAACGGCAATATCATTCGGATCACTGATGATGAAACCCGCGTCTATACATTTGAGTATGACCGCAGCAATCGTCTGGTGAGAAGTGTGGATCCGCTGGGCGGTGTTACGGAATATACGTATGATGCGGCCGGAAACCAGACCGGGACAACCGATGGCAACGGCCACAATACCGAATACGCTTATGACGCGGCCGGAAGACTGAAGGAGATCACCGACGCTCTGGGGCAGACCACCGGCAGCGATTACGATTTGAATGGAAGGTTATTAAAGACAACAGACGCGTTGGGAAACAGCAGTACATACCATTATGACGTTCTTGGCCAGATGCGGGCCGTCACCGACGCGGCCGGAAGCGTGACCGCCATGGATTACGATTCTCTCGGCAACGTCTTAAAGATGACCGATGCATTAAAGGGTGAGACCTCCATGGAGTACGACGCGTTAAGCCGTACCGTTAAGATGACTGACGCCATGAGCGGGGCATATGCCTATGAGTATGACGCGGAAGGCAATCTGATCAGCATGACCATGCCGGATGGAGACAAGGTTTCCATGGAACATGATGCAAAGGGCCAGATGAGTGCCAGCACCGACGAGGCAGGGGTGGAGACCACCTATGAATACGATTCCATGGGGCGGATAGTAAAAGCTTCTGATAATACCGGAAATACCATGGTCTACGAATATGACCTTGCCGGAAATCTGATCAAACAGACGGATACGATCGGAAGAGCTGCGGTCTATGAATATGACAAGTTTAACCGCCTGATCCGCGCGACCGGAACCGACGGGGCGGCGACAGCGTATGAATATGACGCCCTCGACCGCCTGATCCGTGTCACTGAGGCCGATGGCACGGCGACATCCTACGAATACGACAAGGTAGGAAACGTGATCGGGATCACAGAGCCGGGCGAAGCTGTCTATACCTACGCATACGACGCCATCAACCGGATTACCGGAAAGGTTGACCCGCTGGGAGCAGCGACTGCATTTGCCTACGATGCAAACGGTAATCTGACGGAGGCTACAGATGGAAACGGAGTAAAAAACGCATATTCGTATGATGTCCTGAACCGCATGACTGCACTGCAGGATGGAAATGGCAATAGTACCGGTTATGAGTACGATGAACTGTCCCGCCTTCTTTCCATTACAACACCGGAGGGAAGTAAGCAGGAGTACCGTTACGATGCGTTAAGCCGCATGACAAAGGCAAAGGATGCCAATGGACTGATTACGGAATATCAGTACGATGTGATGGGCAATCTGGTAAAGGAAATATCGCCGAAGGGGGCGGAGACCAGCTATACCTACGATAAGCACGACGAATTAACGAGTATCACCGACGCCATGGGGAATGTAACCGCCTATGAGGTGGACTTAAACCGCATGGTAACGAAGATGACACAGAAAAATGGCGGAGAGTATGCATATACATATGACGCTGTCCACCGCCTGACTGGAATTACAACACCACTGGGACTAAATCGCCGCTTTACGTATGATAATGGTGACAATATCACAAAGGATACAGACAGCCTTGGCCGTACCACGGCCTTTGAATACGATATTATGCACCGGATGACGAAGGCAGTCAACGCAAAGGGCGGAGTGGAGACCTACGAGTATGACATACGCGGTAATTTAAATGCGGTGACGAATGCCATGGGCCATAAGAACACCTACGTCTATGACCTGATTGACCAGATGAAGGAAAGCGTGGATCCGGAAGGAAAGGCGACGAAGTTTACCTATGACATGGTAGGAAATGTAACTTCTGTAACGAGGCCGGGAGACCGCACCACCAGCTACGCGTATGATAACAACTACAATATAACGGCGCTGACAGACCCGAAGGGCTATATTTACAGGAATACTTACGATAAGGACAACCGGCAGATTACGGCAGCTGACCCGCTGAACCAGACACAGTCTGTTACCTATGATGCGGGAAGCAGAATTACAGCCCTGACCGATAAGATGGGCCTGAGCCAGGAGTTTACGTATGATAACCATGGTAATGTGACGGCCGCGAAGGCGACGGATGGCCTGATCACCCATTTCCAGTACGATATTCTGGATCGTCTGACTATGGTTACCGACCCGATGGGAAATGACACTCTGTATGCGTACGACGTGATGGGAAATATCACAGCAATGACTAATGCTGAGAAGAATGTAACGAAGTATGCGTATGACCTGGAAGGCAACATGACCTCTTTAACCAGCCCGATGGGCAGGAAAGAGCAGTTCGCTTATGATGCCGGCGGCCGGATGACAGAGCGGATGACAGCGAAGGGCGACACGATCCGCTACGATTACGATGTCCTGAACGGGCTTGTGGAAAAGACGTACGAAGACCAGAACGGCGCTGAAGCCGATCACCCGGTCCAGATGGGCTATAATGTGATGGGGCAGAGAATCTCCATGGAGGACATTACCGGAGAAAGCAGCTATACGTACGATGCGCTCGGCAGACTGAAGACCGCCGCGAATGGCTCCGGGAAGACCGTGGAATATTTCTATGATGAAGCGGACAACCTGCAGAAGATCCTGTATCCGGATGGGTACGCGGTAGTCTATACCTACGACAAGAATGATAATATCACAAAAATCGTGGATCGTGACGGCCGGGAGACATTTTACAGCTACGATCCCTTAAACCGGCTTACGAGGGTGAAGAGGGCGGATGGAAGCACCAGCACTTACACGTACAATGCGAGAGACCAGATCGTGGAAGCAGAGAATTTATGTTCCTGCGGCTTCCTGATTTCCGATTATCAGTACATGTATAATGACGCTGGCCTGATTACCAATGAGACGGCCAAAGAGTGCCTGTTTGCTTCGAATAAGGATTTCGGCCACAAGGGCGGCCCGGATGGAGAGTGCGTCCATGTTTCTGATAACCCGTGGCAGAACCAGAATCCGGAGTGGCAGACGACAAAGCGGACATTCAGGTACGATGATAACGGCCAGCTCATCGAGTGCAAAGAAGATAAGGGAATGTTCGACAAGACTACCTATACGTATGAGTATGACAGCGTCGGAAACCGAACAATGGCAAAGAAGCAGAAAGCATTTACGTATGCAAACCCGGATAAGACGACGTATACCTACAATGCGGATAACCAGATGGTAAGCGCGGTGGTCTGCGAAGGGAATCTGACGAAACGCTACACGTACAAATACGATGCCAATGGAAATCTGACCCAGGAATGCCTGATGAATTATGCGGAGACGACGTACCAGTACGATACGGAGAACCGGTTAAAAGCGGTAAAGGATGGACAGAAGCTTCTGATGGCAGCCGCCTATGACGGAGACGGGAACCGGACGTTCCAGCTGAATTACAATCCGGAAGCGGAATGCGGTTACGGAAAGAATGTGAGCGGTGAAATCTTCATGCCGGAGAATCATGAGAATGAAGATGGAAGCTTGACGGCGGAAGGCGATTTGTTCAGCTATATCTGTTCTGCAACGGGAAGAGCCTATGACCTGACGGAATATGTGAATGACACGAACCGGCAGTATACGGAGGTGCTGACCGCTTATACGGTGAACAGCGGGGCGACGGAGAGCTACAGCTATAAAGGAAGGCAGCGGCTGTCACGGAATAATATCTGGAATGAAGCGCGCGGAGTGGACCATAATGAGACGAGCTATTACTTATATGACGGCCGGGGAAGCGTGACGGCGAATACGTGGTATAATGGAATGGTGACGAGCGTGTACCAGTATGATCCATATGGGAAGGTGACGCTGGGAAGTACAGAGCATACAGACTTCTATGGGTATAATGCAGAGAGCTATAATCCGAATACCGGACTTGAGTATTTGCGGGCGAGGTATTATAATGCAGATAAGGGAAGATTCTTCCAGGAGGATACGTATCTGGGGGATATCACAGACCCGCTGACGCTGAACCGGTATGCTTATACGAAGAACAGTCCGCTGAATTATGTTGATCCGAGTGGACATAAAACAGAAGGAATCCTTTCACCTGGTATAAGCAAAATGCCAAAAGAAAATAAAATCCAGCGTGATTTATCCATAAAATATGCAGAAGCAAAAGACAAAGAAAGTTTTGTTAAGAAACTGATTAGAGAAGCAATGAAACATGAATCAGTTCAGAATTGTGCTGTGTTTATGAAGGGGGTCCAGTTTGGAATAGAAAATTTTGGCGTTGCAATGGACGTTATAATAAAAGATACAGGGAATTACATAATGGGTAATTATCTGTATATCAATAATGAGTTGGCAGAATTATATAACGAAAAGTTCATTGAAACGGTTAATGAAACAGGAGCGTCCGGTGATTCAAGAGGAGCATTTGAAGCCGGAATACAATTGGGGTATAATATAGCATTTCTTTCAATAGTTGAGGCCTTGATGCCAAAGCCGAATAAGCTGGTTGATACACAAAGTAAGCTGGTGGCTGTCCAGGATATTTATGGAAATACGTATGAGATATTAATACCAGCAGATGTATCCGGCGATATATCCGGTAGTCTTGGAGCAGGGATTACAATACTTCCAATTGAGGGGGATTCTGATACTCCAGAAGTTAATCCACACAATTTAAAAAATCAAGGACAATTAAGTGAGGATTATTTTGATTCATTAACTGATAACGGCTCTTTATCAACAGGTGGACGTTCAGGGGGAAAGATTCCGACTAAAGCAGCACCAAACAGTTATTATACTACAAAGGATGGCCACGTTATTATCTATGATGAAAATGGAATTCGAGTGATGGATATCTCATCTGAGAGAATCAAAATTGAGCAATACAATACAAATCCTAATGATCCAACAAAAGGTAGTTGGTCAAGCTATAAGTTGAAAAATAGTAGCGGCGCAGTTAGTAGCACAGAGCAGTGGATATTGGATTATTTTGGTATTAATTAAAGGAGAGGATATAAATGGCATGGAATGAAGTTAAAACTACAGATGATATTGAAAAGCTTCAACAATTATATAATAATTTTCGAGATTCTACGTTAGTGGGATATAGGTTTGAAAGTGGAAATTTTGTGGATAAGAATCGTGTTAGTCATGAATATAATGATAATAATTTATATTTGCTGTTTCAACGATTGGATGATAATCCTTTTTCCATTGAAATCCTTTTTCAATATACAACACGCTTTAATTTTTTAGCACCAATAGGAGGTCAGAGTTCTCAGAGAACAGAAATAAACTTTGCAAAGATTGAAAAAAATAGTGAGTACTTTTATTGGACGGAATGGGAAGGGTTTGATCCGTATAATGAAGCACATTTAAAGTACAATGATTTTATTCTAATTGAAGCAGAGCGAGTTAAATGGAGAATTATCGAGTGATTTTTGAGGCTTGTGTTCGCCCGGCTTTGCCGGGCGATGTACCACGGTTGAGGTGGCGCAATGCCACCCGACCTTTAACCCGCACACATTGCGACCCGGAGATTTTTCCTTGAATTCCAGGGAAATAGCCCTATTTCAAATTGGGGCAACGGGCCGATTCACCTGCTTTTTGGTACATCTTTCCGATCCCGCTTCCAAATCGGCAACACGGGCGGTCAAGGCACGTCACAGGGGCAAGAGGATGATGGGAGCGGACCAATGGAAACCGGATAAAAGAAAACCGCTGGATCGGGACTCAAAAAAAGTTGACTGCCTAGTATAGTGATTTTATAGCTTTGCCACCCAGAAAAAGCCTTTTATGTGGGCTACTGAAGCATTTTGGGTGGCAAAATTCTGGAAATGAAAAAAGCTGGGTGCTGCCAAGCCACCAACAGATTATTTTTCAACCCTTGAGATACGTGTTGCCAGTAAGGAACCATTAAGAAAAACACAAGGAAAAGGAAATTGATCTGCGGGTTGGTTCCATGGTAAAATGGCGCACATCAGGGAGGATTAAGGGGAAAAGATGCCGATTGTATCTGCCAGAAAAACATAGTGATGAACCAGTAGTCAGATGATATTGACTGCTGGTTCCTTTTCTTTTCTGGCGATACGACTATGTCACAAATCAGCCCGCCATTTTTGTATCACATTTCACAAACATTCAGAACTGCTCCCAAATGACTTGCGGATGTTCCTTTTCAGAGTTAACATACGACAACTCCGACAGGAGAAAAAGGATGGATTCAGACGAGAAAAGAAAACATCATCTATGTGGGGATTGACCTGCATAACGAAACACACACGGCGGTCATGCTTGACTGCTGGAATCAGAAATTAGGCGAGATTACCTTTGAGAACAAACCATCAGAATTCCATAAGCTGGCGAGAAAAGTCAGTCGGTTTGTGACGGAAGAAAAGACAGCGGTATATGGATTGGAGAATGCATACGGCTATGGCCGTGCGCTGGCGGTTTGGCTTTTAGAGAAAGGCTACACTGTGAAAGACGTAAACACAGCATTGTCCTACGCCCAGAGAAAAAGCGTTCCGATGTATCAGAAAAATGACAGCTATGACGCAGAAGCGGTTGCACTTGTGCTGATTAATATGTTGGACAAACTGCCCAACGCCGTGCGGGACGATGCTTACTGGACGTTGGGTCAGTTGGTGAACCGCCGGGATAACATCTGCTCTCATCAGCAGAGATTAAAGAAACAACTGCATGAGCAGCTTTGTGTGCTTTATTCCAGCTACAAAGGCTTCTTCGGAGATATCAGCCGGGCTACGGCCTTGCATTTCTGGCTCAAATACCCATCGCCGAAATGCTTGCAGGGAAAGACAGCGGAAGAACTGGCGGCAGAACTGCGCCCGGTCAGCCACAATAACTGCTCCATCAAACGGGCAGAGAAAATATTAGAACTGGTACGTATGGACGGTCAGACCACAAGGGAGCATCAGGAGAGTCGGGATGCCATCACGCGAAGTATTGCGGGAGACTTGGAGCATTACCGGGAACAGCTTGAGGTTGTGGAAAAAGCGATAGAAACTATGCTGCCGTCATTTAACTGTACTTTGACGACCATGCCGGGAGTGGATGTGACAACAGCGGCAAATATGCAGTCAGAGATCGGAGATATCAACCGTTTCCCCAATGCCAATAAGCTGGCGAAGTTCGCCGGAATATGCCCAATCAATTTTTCGTCTGCCGGGAAAGGGAAAGATATGTGTCCAAAGCAGGGAAACAGGCGGTTACAGGTGATTTTTTACTTTCTGGCAATCCAGATGATTCAAGTTTCTACGAATGGAACGCCGAGGAATAAAGCGTTTCGAGAGTATTACTTAAAGAGAGTGGCAGAAGGTAAGAATAAACAGCAGGCGCTGATTTGCATTGCCAGACGTCTGGTGAATATCGTGTACGGAATGTTAAAGAACCACACAGAATACCGGGAACCGGAGCAATAACGGTTGTCGGTTGCGAACAGTTTGTGCTAAGATGAAAGCAATAGAAACACAGTAATTGGTTTACCGCCTTTTCCAAAAGAACAGAGAAAAAGGCGTAAAAGTTATGGGGGTTCAGCGTCAGTGCCAAGGGGGATTCTGAGTCAATAAAGTGGTCCTCTAAGACTGTAAAAGATGCTGCTGATCAATTAACTAATGGCGCAAAGTCGGTAACTGTAAATAGTAAATCTGAGGCGGAAGAGTTATTTTTAAATTTATATCAGAGTGATGGATACACAAATACAACTGGTATGGATGCAATGGATGTAAAAAATATGTATGGTACAAAAGCGAATACATACCATTGGGATACAGAAGCTGGAAATGATGGCTGGCTTTTAGGTCACAGTTTGGATAATCCTGACGGAGCTATGCCACATTTACAAATTTATCCTGCAAGTGGTAAAGAAATTAGAATATTTTTTAATATGGATTAGAGGTGATATAACGTGAAATTATCTATTAAACAGATTAATGATCTAATAACTGGCTGTACGCTGGCAGCGGAACTAAAGCCTACGGATTCAAGACTTAGACATTTTATAACAGTTTTTGGTTATGAGCTGAGTACAGAAGGACATTATAGAGAAATCACAAAAACTATTAGTGAACAAAAAGTTCAAAGTACTTATTTCCAAATCCGTGATTATGAAATACCAGTGGAATACTATGATAATGGATTGGAAATTTCTGATTCAATTTTGGAAAGTGACAGAATATTAGAAGGTATTTGTGGAATTTATAACCTCGAAGAAGAGCTAACTAGATATTTAAGTGATTTTTCTCTGCTAATACCAGAGTGGAAATGTGGTAATCCTTTATAATTATTATTTTTTATTTGCCCGGCTTTGCCGGGCAATGTCCTTCGACTGGGTGGCGTTAAGCCACCCCAGACTTTAACCTGCACACTTTTCGACCCTGCGATTTGTCATGATTCTCGGAAAAGTGAGGCTGTTTCACATTGGGCCAACGAGCCGAGATACTTGGTACATGGTACATCTTTTCCGAGTCCTGCCAGAAAAAGGCAACACGGGCGGTCACGGCGTGTCACAGAGGCAAGAAAAATCATTAAACACGCATTGGATCTAGGGATTAACTTTTTTGATACAGCCAATTATTATTCATTAGGAGAATGTGAAGAAATTTTAGGGAGGGCGTTAAAAGATTATGCTTCTAGGGATGATGTTGTGATTGCTACAAAATTATATTATCCAATGCATAATGGTGCCAATGCGAAAGGACTGTCACGTAAAGCTATTTTTGTAGAAGTTGAAAATTCTTTAAAAAGATTACAGACAGATTATATTGACTTATATATTATTCATCGCTGGGATTATACAACCCCTATTGAAGAAACTATGGAAGCTCTTAATGATTTGGTGAGAATGGGAAAAGTGAGATATATAGGTGCAAGTGCAATGTATGCCTGGCAATTTGTCAAAGCCAATGCTGTTGCAAAGGAACATGGATGGACACAATTTGTATCTATGCAGGACATGATCAATTTAATATATCGTGAAGAAGAAAAAGAAATGATTCCAATGTGTCAATATGAAAACATTGCATTAACGCCATTTTCTCCTCTTGCTCATGGTGTTTTTAATAAACCGTTAGGATCCCCTAGAATTGATAACTGTGGGAAGTTACAAAACGAATATATCTTAGAACATGATCAAGAGATTATCAAACGTGTTTATGAATTATCAAAAAAGTATCAGAAATCAACAAGTCAGATTGCTTTGGCATGGGTATTATCAAAATCATATATCACTGCACCTTTAGTAGGGGCTTCAAAAATCGAATATTTAGATGAAGCGGTTGATGCTTTTAATATTTATTTGACACAAGAAGAAATAGAATATCTAGAAGAACCCTATATTTCTCATATACAATATGGATTTAGATAGAACTTGTTTTGTGAAATCTAAGGAAATATTCTATTAAAGAATAAATGAAGAGTTTGAAAAAGTGAATAATGTTTAGAGGATAGATTCGACTCTTTTTTGGTAACGATGCGAATGTGTAGTAAAACTTTAGGATAGTACAAATAAAAAAAGAAATCCATATAAGAATATGAAAAAAGTATTGGTTGTTTGTGGAAATGGAATTGCATCATCATCTATTATGGTTGCAGGATTACAAGATTATTTGAAAGAACAAGGAATTGAAGCAGGAATCGGAACAAATTCTA
>ERZ826764.2445-NODE-2445-length-17686-cov-4.694062_pt1 | contig 17686 bp, 16 predicted proteins | sample MGYA00519870_ERZ826764 | MGnify/ENA primary metagenome ERZ826764 (study PRJEB31778, sample SAMEA3449239) | human gut metagenome | biome: human gut; feature: human-associated habitat; material: faeces | place: United Kingdom | collected 2010/2012 ...
GGTGAAATATACCGCAAAGTGGGGCGTGCAGATTGCAGGAATGATTTTTCAAACACGCTCTAAGCCAATCAATGTTCTGACAGCCTCCAAAAGGATACTCCCTTTCCCGGGAAGAAAAGGAGGTGCACTTGCAGCAGGCACCTCCATAATAGTATTATATGTATTTTTCAAAGATTCATTCACTTCGCAAGTTTTTCGCTTTTTTTCGTAACGCAGCACCGGCAGTAATTAGACGCCGATAAGATCCAGAGAAAAGCAGGAATGATAATAGCAAGAACGCCCGTATTCCATACCATATGAAGCAGCATGGCTACCAATGTGCAAAAAGGAAGTACCTTTCCAGTCAGCAGATAAGTCTTATAGCTTGCTTCGTAAATTTCTTCCTTCTCTGCTTCGTCACAGCTTGCAAGCCACTGCTCCTGAAAGTTTATAGAAGTAGGATCACCTTTCTTATCCGGATAAATTCTCTGAACCAGCTTTATATAGCGAATCTGCCACATACCAAAATATCCAACCATTCCCACAAACACAACCAGTCCTGCTAAGAACATCCATATCTCACCGTCACTCTGGCTCTCAATATATTTCATAGAGTATCCTGGTGAAATAAGCAGCATCATAAGAACAGTTCCCACTGTACTCGCAATCATCCCCCAGCTGGAGGACACTTCAATATGATACTGCAATTCATGATATTCTTCATCCTCTGCATCCTGTATCTGGCTTCCCATTCTCTTCATCTTTCCAAAATGGATCTCACAGATCATAATACAGATCGCACCGCAGATACATTCCAGCAGCACTGTATGATCACGTACAGCCAAAAGAAATGCATTCATCCCATGCCCAATAGCTGCTATAGAATTCTCCCCAGTGTATGATGTAACAAAGCCAAAAATTCCTCCAACAACACCACCAGCCAGCATAATCAGTACCATTTTTAAATAGGAATTCATTTTCTTCTTAGATTTTCCCTTATTCATCTTCTCCATCCTCCGTATAAGTAAAAATATCTTCCACTGTCACCTGACAGATCTTCGCCAGCTTCAAAGCCAGCGTCATTGAAGGTGAATAGTCTCCCCTCTCAATCAGGCTGATCGTCTGTCTGGACACACCAGCCAGTTTCCCCATGTCCGCCTGATTGATTCCAAGCCTGGCACGATATTCCTTCAATCGATTCTCCAGCGCCATTTCAAAGGCTCCTTTCTCATTCGTAGTGTATTCAATTTTTTGAAATGACTTATTTCATTGTCATTATGACAAGTTTATTTGTCATTCCTTGTATTTGCATAATATCATTGACAACTTTACTTGTCAACAGGTTTTTTATATTTTCCCAAAACAACCTTGCAATCCTGTTATATCTCTACTGAAAACCGCTTTTCCAGTCTTTCTTCTGACATTATGCAAAAATATTTTCGAAATTTTCTATATTTTCCATCTATTCAACAGCTCTCACAATTGATATAATATTTTCAACAAATATGACAGCCGGGCTGGCATGTCAACTTGAAAGGAGAATCACAATGGCAGACGAAAAGAACATTGGTACCCCAGCAGAAGAGGAAATCGAGATCATCACCCTCACCGACGAAAACGGGGAAGACATGGATTTTGAGTTCCTGGACCTTGTTGAGTATGAAGGAAAGCGCTACGCAGTTCTTCTCCCACCTGTAGAGGACGTGGAAGGTGAGGACGAGAACGAAGATGAAGAAGTACTGATTCTTCAGGTTGAGGACGACAGAAATGAAGAAAACGAGAGCTATGTTTTCGTTGATGACGATGACATTCTCACCGCTGTTTTTGACATTTTCAAAGAGAAATTTAAAGACGAATTCGACTTCGCAGAAGAGTAAATTCACAAAAAGCTTTTAAGCAGCTGTACTCTATACAGTGTAAAAAGTTCCATCCCCCAACTTTTGACAAGATGTATGTCAGGATTTATGGGCGATTGCCGGAATAATTTTTTAAAACAGAATCTTGAGCAATAGAAAAAAGGTACCTGAAAACCATTTCAAAGTACCTTTTTTCTGTCATTTTATTCTCATTTATAGCTTAAAATCAACCTACAATGCTTTTTTAGTGAATCTTTTTTAATTTTCACCTATTTTTTCACCAAAACTCCAGCCCTGATTTACGCCAGACATTCATCCAAAATCTCCGCCATTTCATCAATATCCGCCTTGGTAATCACAAGCGGAGGCACAATACGAAGCACGTCGCTTCCTGCAGAAATAACCAGCAGTTTCTTCTCCAGAGCCTTCTTAACAATCTCTCCTACAGGTCGTCCTGCAATGACGATTCCCTGCATGAATCCCATACCTCTTCTTGCTGCAGCACACTCATGTTTTTCCACAAGTTCATCCAGTTTTTTTTCAAGATATGGGGTTAATTCCTGTACATGAGTAAGGATCATATCCTTCTCATAAATGTCAAAAACCTTGCTTACAGCCGCACATACAAACGGATTTCCGCCATAAGTTGTACCATGGTCTCCCGGCTTCAAAGAAGCCTGTGCAACCTTCTTACTCAACACAAATGCACCAACAGGAACACCGCATCCAAGCGCTTTTGCACAGGTCATAATATCCGGCTGTACACCGTATGCCTGCCATGCAAAATAATATCCGGAACGTCCCATTCCGCACTGGATTTCATCCAGAATAAGGAGAATATCTTTCTCATCACACAGTGCGCGAACGCCCTCCAGAAACTCTCTTTCCGCTGGATAAATACCGCCTTCTCCCTGTACGGTCTCCATAATAATTGCACATGTTTTATCTGTAACCTGGGCTTTTACACTCTCAAGATCATTGAAATCAGCAAATTTCACACCACCCATGAGCGGCTCAAAAGGCTCACGGTAATGTGCATTTCCAGTGACAGAAAGTGCTCCAATAGATCTGCCATGGAAAGAATGATTCATGGCAATGATCTCATGATCTGCATGTCCGTCACGTTCATAAGCATACTTTTTCGCAGCCTTTAATGCACCTTCAATAGCCTCTGTACCACTGTTTGTAAAGAAAGCCTTGTCCATGCGGCTTGCATTTACCAGCTTTGCGCCAGCTTCGATAATTGGCTCATTGTAATACAAATTAGAAATATGAGTCAGCTTATCAATCTGTTCTTTCAGTGCTTCATCATATCCAGGATAATGATATCCAAGCGAATTTACAGCAATTCCTGCTGCAAAATCCAGATATTTGGAGCCTTCGGAATCAAAAAGGTGCACACCCTCTCCACGTTCAAAAACAACAGGAAAACGATTATATGTATGAAGAATACTGGACTCCGCTTCTTCCATCTGATTATTCATGTTCATGGTAATATTTCTCTCCATCCTCTCTTAAAATAGCAGTTCCGATACCTTTGTTTGTAAAGATTTCCAACAGTAAACTATGAGGAATTCTTCCATCAAGAATATGAACCCGGTTAACACCATGCTCAATTGCTTCAATACAGTTATTCAGCTTCGGAATCATTCCGCCGCCAACATATCCATCCTCGATCAGTTTTCTGGCATCCTGAATATGAAGCTCAGAAATCAGAGATGACGGATCATCTTTATCCCTATAAACTCCCTCAATATCAGAAAGAAATGCAAGCTTCTCTGCATGTACAGCCTCTGCAATTGCGCAGGCTGCATCATCTGCATTAATGTTATAGCTGTCATAATTATCATCAAATCCGATTGGAAAAACAATCGGAAGAAAATCTTTTTCCAGCAGATCATAAAGAATTTTCGGGTTTACTTCTGTAATATCCCCTACAAATCCAATATCCTCTCCATTGGAATATTTCTTCTTACATTTCAGCAATCCACCGTCTTTTCCACTGATACCAACAGCCTGTACGCCAAGGGATTCCACATGGGAAACAAGTTCTTTGTTTACTTTGGCAAGGACCATTTCTGCTATTTCCATTGTCTGGGAATCTGTTACCCGAAGACCATTGATAAACTTAGCCTCCATGCCTACTTTTCCAACCCATTTGCTGATTTCCTTGCCGCCACCATGTACGATAATTGGCTTAAATCCAACCAGTTTCAGGAGAACTGCATCCTTAATTACATTCGCCTTCAATTTTTCATCCAGCATAGCACTTCCGCCATACTTTATTACAACAATTTTACGGTTAAAACGCTGTATGTAAGGAAGCGCCTCAATCAGTACCTCTGCCTTATCAAGATATTTCTGATTTACCATTTTTTCTCTTAACCTTTCTTTCCTATATCTTTATGTTACAAAAGTCCTACAACTGCATGCCTTTCAGTCTTCCTCTGGCATCTAATTTACACACTCTCAAGCTTTAATATCAAGAACGATAATCTGCATTAATTTTCACATAATCATAAGTAAGATCACAGCCCCATGCAGTTGCTTTTGCGTCACCCATCTTCACATCTGCAATAGCTGTTACCTCATCCTCAGACAGGATTCTGGTTGCCTCTGCTTCATCATATCCTGTTGAAACACCGTTCTCAATAATCTTTAATTTTCCTGCGCGGCTCTCAAAATACAGGTCAACTTTTTCCGGATCAAACTGCACTCCAGAGTATCCCATAGCGCACAAAATCCGTCCCCAGTTTGCATCGTGACCATAAATTGCAGCCTTTGTAAGAGAAGAAGTTACTACGGATTTGCTAAGCGTAACTGCATCTTCTTTTGTCTTAGCGCCCACAATTTTCACTTCAAAAAGTGCAGTCGCGCCCTCTCCGTCACCTGCAATTTTCTTTGATAAACAGGTATTAATATAATTCAAAGCCTCCATAAATTTATCAAAATCAGCACCCTCTTCTGTGATCTCAGGGTTGCCTGCCATGCCGTTTGCAAGGAGCAGAACAGTGTCATTTGTGGAAGTATCGCCATCTACAGAAACCATATTAAAGGTATCTTTAATATTTGCACTTAGTGCTTTTTGAAGCATTTCCTTGGAAATTGCAGCATCTGTTGTGACAAATCCAAGCATGGTACACATATTAGGATGGATCATTCCGGATCCCTTGCACATACCGCCAACTGTTACTGTTTTTCCACCAATTTCGATCTGTACAGCAACCTCTTTTTTTACGGTATCTGTAGTCATGATAGCCTTGGCTGCCTCTGTTCCGGCCTCTAAAGAACCGTCAAGCTTCGGAGCCATAGCCTTTACACCATTTACAATTCTGTCAATCGGAATCTGCATTCCAATCACGCCTGTAGATGCAACCAGCACGCTATCTGCAGGGATTCCAAGTATCTCAGAAGCTGCATCAGCAGTCGCCTTACAATAGCCATATCCTTCTGCTCCGGTACATGCATTTGCAATACCGCTGTTGCAGATCACAGCCTGTGCAGATGGGTGATTATAGACCACATTCTGATCCCATTTTACAGGAGCTGCCTTCACCACATTTGTTGTAAAAGTGCCAGCTGCAACACATGGAACTTCACTGTAAACCATGGCCATATCTGTACGGCCTTTGTATTTAATTTCTGCTGCTGCCGCAGCTGCTTTAAACCCCTTTGCTGCGGTAACACCACCTGTAATTATTTCCATATTGATACTCCTCCTTTGCCCGATCAAGCAAATTATATGTTTATTTTTCAATGTAACTCAGTCCTGAAATCAGGCCCGGAGCCTGTCTCCAATTTCACTTTTACGGATACATCGGAACCTGTAATAATCCTTCCGCTTCATCAAACCCAAACATCAGATTCATATTCTGAACTGCCTGTCCGGCAGCACCTTTTACCAGGTTGTCAATAGCTCCCATCATGATGATTCTGTGGGTTCTCGGATCGATCTTGAAATTCACATCCACGTAATTACTGCCCTCTACCCACTTTGTCTGCGGACACACATCCTTATCCAGAACCCTCACAAATGTCTCATTCTCATAGCATGCATCATAAGCAGCTTTTACTTCTTCGTAGGTCACATCCTTTGTCAGGGAAGCGTATGCTGTAACCAGAATGCCTCTGTTCATTGGAACAAGATGCGGGGTAAAATTAATGGTCACTTCCTGTCCGCAGGCATATCCTAACTGATCTTCGATCTCTGGTGTATGTCTGTGTGTGGCAACACCGTAAGCCTTGATATTTTCATTTACTTCACAATAAAGATTATCAACCTTAGCCCCTCTTCCAGCACCCGTCGTTCCGGATTTAGCATCAATAATAATCGTGTTCGGATCAATCATTCCAGCCTTTAACAATGGGTAAATAGAAAGTGTAGTACAAGTTGGATAGCATCCCGGATTCGCGATCAGACGAGCTTTTTTGATGTCCTCACGGTTAATCTCACATAATCCGTACACAGCTTCATCAATAAACTGAGGGGATTTGTGCTCAATTCCGTACCATTTTTCATATTTCTTCACATTAATACGGAAGTCTGCACTTAAATCAATTACTTTCGCTCTGGAAAGGATTCCCTCATTTACAAGAGAAGCACACAGCCCCTGCGGTGTTGCAGTGAAAATCACATCAACCTCATCTGCCAGAGCTTCCATGTTATCGTCCATACATTTTGCATCTACCAGCTTAAAAAAGTTCTGATAAATTCCTGCATATTTTTTATCAATGTAGCTTCTGGATCCATACCATGCTACTTCCACATTTTTATGTCCCAGAAGGAGACGTACAATTTCATTTCCCGCATAACCGGTTGCTCCAATAATTCCAGCTTTTATCATTTTAGTGTCCTCCATTATTATGGTGTCAAAAGCATGCTTTTTCAAACAGGCTCTGGAACTCATACTTGTTACTCTGTTCACTGGCAACAATGTCCGTTTTGTGAACGGAGTGAACAGTAACATGTGCTTTATAAACAATGATGAATGAATTATACATCTTCTTTGCATATTATGCAATAGTCATTTTTTCCTTATTTTCCATTCAATCTATCTTTTTTTGTGCATTTCAACGCGTATTTACCTATTATATTATGCATTTTTATGCAAAGTTTTTATAAATTTTTTCAAATTTACTATTGCATATTTATGAGTATTGTTGTATATTATTCTTTGTGAATAACGTACAGAACGTAAGAGCCGTTATCACGATGAATATTTATTCAAAATTTAATATGCTTTATAACCCTATCTGTTTCAGAGGGATAAAAGAAAAGAGGTAAATATTATGAAAGAAAAAGTTGTACTTGCATATTCAGGCGGACTTGATACCACAGCATTGATTCCGTGGCTGAAAGAAACATTTGATTATGATGTTGTCTGCTGCTGCGTTAACTGCGGACAGGGAAATGAGCTGGACGGACTTGAGGAAAGAGCAAAGCTTTCCGGAGCTTCCAAATTATATATTGAGGATATCGTAGATGACTTCTGCGACAACTATATTATGCCGTGTGTTGAGGCAGGTGCTGTATATGAGCACAAATATCTTCTTGGTACTTCCATGGCACGTCCTGCTATTGCCAAGAAACTGGTTGAGATCGCAAGAAAAGAGAACGCTGTTGCAATCTGTCACGGCGCAACTGGTAAAGGAAATGACCAAATTCGTTTTGAATTAGGTATTAAAGCATTAGCTCCAGATTTAAAAATCATTGCTGCTTGGCGTGATCCAAAATGGACAATGGATTCTCGTGAATCTGAAATCGAATATTGTAGAGCTCATGGTATTAATTTACCTTTCTCTGCTGATAATAGTTACTCACGTGATAGAAATATTTGGCATATTTCTCATGAAGGATTAGAACTTGAAGATCCGTCATGTGCACCCAATTATGATCACTTATTAGTATTATCAAATTCTCCAGAAAAAGCTCCAGAAGAAGATGTACACTTATCAATCGATTGGGAAAAAGGTGTTCCTGTTGCTTTAAACGGTGAAAAAATGTCACAAAGAGAAATCTTAGAAAAATTAAATGAAATTGGTGGTCAACATGGTATTGGAATTATTGATATCGTTGAAAACCGTGTTGTTGGTATGAAATCAAGAGGTGTTTATGAAACACCAGGTGGAACAATTTTAATGGAAGCTCACCAACAATTAGAAGAACTTATCTTAGATAGAGAAACACTTAAATATAAACGTCTTGTTTCTATTGAATTTGCTGAACTTGTTTATGCTGCTAAATGGTTCTCACCACTTAGAGAAGCATTAACTGCTTTTGTTGATAAAACTCAAGAATATGTAACAGGTACAACAAACTTTAGATTATATAAAGGTAATATTATTAAAGAAGGTACCACTTCTCCTTACTCATTATATGATGAAGATATCGCTTCATTTAAAACTGGTGATTTATATGATCATCATGATGCTGAAGGATTCATTACTTTATATGGTCTTTCAACTAAAGTACGTGCAATGAAATTAAATAACAAAAAATAAAAAGAGCCCACTGCTCTTTTTATTTAAAGGAGGAAATTTATGAATTTATGGGGTGGAAGATTCACAAAACCAACAAACCAACTTGTTTATGATTTTAATGCTTCTATTAAATTTGATAAAACTTTTGCCGGTCAAGATATCAAAGGAAGTATTGGTCATGTAAAAATGTTGACAAAACAAGAAATCTTAACTCAAGAAGAAGGTCAATTAATTGAAAAAACTTTAAAAGAAATTTTAAATGAAGTTGAAAATGAAACATTAGAAATTGATGAAAGCTTTGAAGATATTCATAGCTTTGTAGAATCTACATTAATCGATCGTATTGGTGATACCGGTAAAAAATTACATACAGGTAGAAGTAGAAATGACCAAGTCGCTTTAGATATGAGACTTTATACAAAAGATCAAATCGAAATGTTAAATACTTTACTTATTGATTTACTAAAAACTATTCATGAAATCATGAAAGAACATGTCAATACCATCATGCCTGGTTTTACTCATCTACAAAAAGCACAACCAATTACCTTAGCGCATCATATGGGCGCTTATTTTGAAATGTTTAAACGCGATCAATCACGTTTACATGATATTTATGAAAGAATGGACTATTGCCCATTAGGTTCTGGTGCTCTTGCTGGAACAACTTATCCATTAGATAGAGAATACAGTGCTGACATTTTAGGTTTTAAAGGACCTTGTTTAAATAGTATTGATGGTGTTTCTGATCGTGATTATTTAATTGAACTTTTAAGTGCAATGTCTACGATGATGATGCATATGTCACGTTTATCTGAAGAAATGATTATTTGGAATACGAATGAATATCAATTTATTGATTTAGATGATACTTTCTCAACTGGTTCTTCAATCATGCCACAAAAGAAAAACCCTGATATTTGCGAATTGATCAGGGGAAAAACAGGACGTGTTTATGGTGCCCTTATGGGATTTTTAACAACTATGAAAGGTCTTCCTCTTGCTTATAATAAAGATATGCAAGAAGATAAAGAAATGTATTTTGATGCATTAAATACTACTAAGGGATGTCTTCAATTATTAAGTGATATGTTAAAATCAACAACATTTAATAAAGATAAAATGAAAAAATCAGCAACTGGTGGTTTTACAAATGCAACCGATGCTGCTGACTATCTAGTAAACAAAGGTGTTCCATTTAGAGATGCTCATGGTATTATTGGACAACTTGTCTTATATGCCATTAATCAAAACAAAGATCTTGATGAACTTTCTCTAGAAGAATTCAAAAATATTTCTGATGTTTTTGAAGATGATGTTTATCAAGCAATTGATGTCAATACTTGTGTCAATAAAAGAAATACGATTGGTGCCTGTGGTCAAGAAATGATGAAAAAAGTCATCGCTTTAAATGAAGAATATTTAAAACAATTTTAAAAAGGGCTTTCGCCCTTTTTATTATACTCGACCATATTTTATATGATAAAGTGCTTCTAATAATTCAAAAATATAAGTAATTGAAAACTTACCTATTAAAGATAGATGATCTGTCCCTACCTGTATAATCATATCAAATTGATCTTGGTATGGCATATTTTCGACTTGGGTAACACATATTTTATGTGCTTTACTTTTTGCAATTTCTCTTAACATATCTGGATGATCTTGCCAATAGCCTCCCGCAATTGAAGAAACAATAATTAGATCATTTTCTTTTAAATTACGAACCACTTCTTTTTGACTTTGTAAAGGATACATTCCTGTACATTTCTTTCCTAAATAGGATAATTCAATTTGTAGTTGCATGGAAACAGATTGGGTAAAAAAGTTCCCTGCAAAACAAATTTCATTGCTTTGATAAATGAGATCTACAAGTTTTTCTAATCCTTCAAATTCAATCATTTCATAAGTTGATCTTAAATTTTGTACAATATTTTCAAAATGATCAATAAATAAATCTTTCGTTGTTTTTCCTTCAACAGGAAAAACAGGTAATTGATGATCAAATTGCATACGCATAGAATCATGATTAAAATAACGTAAATTCATTTTGACATCCATTTTAAAGTCACTAAAACTCTCATAATTCAACTTACGACATAATCTTGAAATTGTTGCTGTAGAAACAAAACACATTTCTGCCACATCCATAATATTATATTCTGGTATTTTATTAATATTTTCTAAAATCATCTTTGCTGCATTGGAATAAACATCATCTACTTTTGATGTATTGATAAAATTAATTAAAGCATAAAAAGCACTACGCATCGTTTACCTCACTCATTTTAAGGACAAATACTTGTTCATCATCTAAACAAATACAATTAAGTTGACCTCTTTCTCCTAAAGCAAGTCCCCCATCAATTCCAATCTTATTATGAAATTCATCATCATACCAGACACTAAAACTTTGATCACGATTAATAAAACAAAGAGGTGTATGACCAAAAATATAGGTTTTATTTAAATCACATTCACTCAAAAAGAAATAATCACGAATCCATAAAAGTGTATCTTCTTCTTGATCATCAAGATTTCTTTCAGGATCAATTCCAGCATGAACTAAAATATAATCTTTATTATTGACTGTTAATTCTAAATACAAAGGTAAGTTTTTAAGATAATTATAGAGATTTCTTAAAAAAACATTTCTTACAATGGTGTAATCACAGTGATACAATTTCTTTTTACGTAGATATTGACGAATATTTTCAATCGTTTTTTCTCCACCATTTTGTGACCAAAGTTTAAATTCGCAACTTGGAAAATCAAAATCATTATGATCAATGGATTCTTTTAAAGCTTCTTGCATCATATATTCATGGTTTCCTTTAAGTAAAGTAATATTATCAAATTTTTGAATATAAAAATAGATATCCAAACTACAAGGTCCACGATCACAAATATCTCCAAGTATATAAAGTTGATCTTGGCTATTAAATTGTATTTTATCTAACATTCTTTTAAATATTTCAAAATTACCATGAATGTCAGAGAGTACATATGTCTTACCTTTCATGATGATCACCTAAAATTATCATAGCACAAAATTAAAAAATTTGCTTAAAAAAGACTTAAATTTAAAAAAGATGCTAAGCATCTTTTCCAAGTGTCGCTACCATAACAGCCTTAATTGTATGCATTCTGTTTTCTGCTTCATCAAAAACAACAGAATTCTTTGATCTAAAGACTTCATCTTCAACCTCACGAATATCAATACCTTCATCATGTTTTGTTTTCGCAACAGTTGTTTCAAAATCATGGAATGATGGTAAACAGTGCATAAATAAAGTTGAATCTTTTCCTGTTTTATTCATCATTTCTTGAGTGACTTTATATGGTGATAACATTTCTACTCTTGGTTTATAAAGACTTTCATCTTCACCCATACTTACCCAAATATCAGTATAGATAACATCTGCATCTTTAACTGCTTCATCTACATTATCTGTCACTTCAATTGTTCCACCTGATTTTTTTGCTTCTTCTTTACAATAAGCAAGCACTTCTGGATCAATATGTAATGATTTTGGACCAAGACAAACAAAATGCATTCCCATTTTAACAGCTCCATACATTAAACCATAACATACATTGTTACGAATATCTCCAGTAAAGACAAATTTAATATCTTCTAATGGTTTATCTAAATGTTCTTCGATAGTAAGAAAGTCTGCAAGTGTTTGTGTTGGATGATCTACATCAGTTAAACCATTCCAAACAGGAACTCCTGAATATTTAGCAAGAGCTTCTACTGTTTCTTGTTTAAATCCTCTAAATTCAATACCATCATACATTCTACCTAATACTTTAGCTGTATCTTCAATGGATTCTTTTTTCCCCATTTGTGAGTTACTTAAAAATGTAGCATGTCCACCTTCATCTAAAGCAGCTACTTCAAAAGAACAACGTGTTCTTGTTGAGGTTTTTTCAAAAATCAAACATACATTTTTCCCTAATAAATGTTGTCCTATTTTCCCTGCTTTTTTATCTGCTTTTAATTGATGTGCTAAGTCTAATAAATATCTAATTTCTTCTTTTGAATAATCTTTTAATGTTAAAAAATGTCTATTTTTAAGATTCATAATAATCCCCCTTTTAATAAAAATTATTTTATCAAAATATTGATATTTCTTCAATATTGATAAATAATTATTATTTTGTTTAAAAATAAGACAAATTATATATAATAAGGGACAGGGAGAAAATGAAAGATGAGAAAAATTGGATTTAGTAACGAAAAATACATTGAATTACAATCAAAATATATCAAAGATCGTATTAAACAATTTGATAATAAGCTTTATTTAGAATTTGGTGGTAAATTATTTGATGACCATCATGCATCTCGTGTTTTACCAGGATTTGAACCTGATAGTAAGTTAAAAATGTTATTAGAATTAAAACAAGATGCAGAAATTATTATTGTCATTAACGCCAATGACATTGAAAACAATAAAATGCGTGGTGATTTAGGAATCACTTATGATTTAGAAGTTTTAAGATTGATTGATGCTTTCCAAAACATTGGACTTTATGTTGGAAGTGTCACAATTACCCGTTTTGAAAACCAAGTACATGCCATTGCTTTTCAAAAGAAACTAGAAAACTTGGGTATTAAAGTCTTTAGACATTACCCTATTGCAGGTTATCCAAATGATATTGAAAAAATCGTCTCAGAAGAAGGATTTGGAATCAATGATTACATTGAAACAACAAAACCACTTGTTGTCGTAACAGCACCTGGTCCAGGAAGTGGAAAAATGGCGACTTGTTTATCACAACTTTATCATGAATACACTCATGGTATTAAAGCAGGATATGCAAAATTTGAAACATTCCCTATTTGGAATATTCCTTTAAAACATCCTGTAAACTTAGCTTATGAAGCAGCTACGGCAGATTTAAATGATGTCAATATGATTGACCCATTCCATTTAGAAGCTTATAACGAAACAACTGTAAACTATAATAGAGATGTTGAAATCTTTCCTGTTTTAGAATCAACATTTAAAAAAATCATGTCAACATGTCCATATAAATCACCTACCGATATGGGTGTCAATATGGCTGGAAATGCGATTATTGATGACGAAGCATGTAAAGAAGCAAGTAAACAAGAAATCATTCGTCGTTATTATCAAACAAAACTCGATTTTAAACGTGGTCTTGTTGATAAATCAGCAATCTCTAAAATTGAAGCCATCATGCTTACTTTAGATTTAAAAGCTACAGATCGTAAATGTGTCAATCATGCATTAGAAATCGAAGTAAAAACCAATGAACCAGGATTTGCGATTGAACTTAATGATGGACATATTATCACTGGTAAAACAACATCTTTACTTGGAAGTGCTTCAGCATGTTTATTAAATGCATTAAAATATCTTGCCAATATTGATGATGATATTTTACTAATTGAACCTGAAGTTATTGAACCTGTTGCTAAACTAAAAAAAGGAATCTTAAAAAATAAGAATCCTCGTTTACATACAGATGAAATTTTACTTTCATTATCTATTTCCGCAAATAATAATGAAAACGCTAAAAAAGCTTTATCATGTATTGAACAATTACAATACTGTGAAGCCCATTCATCAGTCATCTTATCTGAAACAGATATTGATACTTTAAAACGTTTAGGTATTCGTTTAACTTCAGAAGATAAATTCCAATTTAATCGTATATATCAAAAATAAGCCAATTTTGGCTTATTTTTTTAATGTTTTAAACAATAATGTAAATAGTTCTTTATTTCTTGTTTTCTTGCTTCTATTTTCAAATAAATACTTTTTTCTAAGTATTCTATTTCTTTTACATAACAATGTTGATGTAAATATTTAAAATCTTCTCCTTGACTATAAGGAATAGAGAGTTCAAATACTTCATAATCTTTAAAGAGAAGATGTGAGATTTCATCTTCTAATAAATCAAGACCTCTTTTATATTTTGCTGAAATAAAAACATAAGGTGATTGTGGTTGGATATAAGCATATTTATTTAAATCAATTTTATTATAAACATAAATCATTGGTGTATTTTCGACCCCTAATGATTTTAAGACTTCATTGGTTGTTTCTATTTGCATTTGATAGTCTTCAAAATTTGTATCGACAACATGTAATAAAAGATTTGCTTCTTTTACTTCTTCTAAAGTGGAACGAAAAGCTTGAATTAAATGATGAGGCAATCTTTCAATAAAACCAACAGTATCTGTAAGTAAACAATCATTATTTTTTATTTTAATATGTCTTGTGGATGTTTCTAAAGTCGCAAATAACATATCTTTTTCAAAAACTTTCTTTTGTTTATCAGGACATAACGTATTCAATAAAGTCGATTTTCCGCTATTTGTATAACCTACTAAAGCAATAACCGGAATTTGGTTATTCTTTCTTCTTCGTCTTTGTACTTGTCTTTGTTTGACGATTTCAGCCAGTTCTTTTCGAGAGCGGGCAAGCTTTCTAGCAATGATTCTTCGATCAAGTTCAATTTGTTTTTCACCTGAACCCCTAAAACCAGAACCACCTTGTTGGTGAGACATATGTTCTTGCATTCCTACAAGACGTGGTAATAAATACTGATCACGCGCTATTTCTACTTGAAGCTTCGCTTCTTTTGTTTTAGCACGCTCATCAAAAATACGTAAAATCAAATCTGTACGATCTGTAACTTCTGTTTCTAATAAATCTGTTAAGTTTTTAACTTGTAATGGTGTCAGTTCATCATCAAAGATAATCATTTCATCTTGAAGTTTTAATTTAATTTCTTCAATTTTACCTTTACCTATATACGTTGCTGGGTTTATTTTTTCTAATTTTTGAATCACAACATCTCCTATTTCAATATGACAAGCCTCACATAAAGATTTAAGTTCTTCTTCAAAAAAAGGATTTGTTGATGTTAATACTAAGATTGCTTTCATTCTATCACCTCTTTAAGTATTCTACCAATTAGGAGCCTCTATGAAAAGATATAATGACTATTTTACTTTACTCTTTGTCACATTTTTAACTCTCTTTTCTTTTTTTCATATGTCAACGATTGTTGATGTCAGCCATGATGTCATTACCATTGTCTTTAAAAATCTATTACCTTCTTTACTTCCTTTTATGATTCTTGTTTCTCTTTGTTTAAATTTAGGTATTTTAGACATTCTTGCTTATTTTCTCCAAAAACCATTTTATGCTTTATTTTCTTTAACGCCAATGATGTCCTCTCTTTATTTTGTTTCCTTTTTTTGTGGCTATCCAACCAATGTAAAAATCATTAAAGAAGCTTATGAATTAAATTATATTGACCTTGATGAACTTCAACACCTTTTATCTATTGCTTCTTTTAGTTCTATTTCTTTTATCTTTGTTTCCTTAAACACACCTTATTCTTTTTTAATCCTCATTTGTCATCTTTTACCAAGTCTTATACTCGCTTCCTTTTATCATCATCCTCAAAAAAAATTTACTTTTAAACAAGTCCTTCAAACTCTAAAACAACCACATCTTTCTTTTGTAAAAGCCTTTAAAAAAAGTGTTCTTTCCAGTGTCTATGCTTTCCTCTTTATTTTAGGATATATGTTGATTTTCCAATTTTTTGTTTCTTTTTTACAAGATGTTTTTCCTCAATTTTCTTTTGATTATCTTAAAGGAATTTTAGAATTTAGTAGTGGCTCTTTAAAAATCATTCATCAGTCCAAAAAAATGCTTCCTTTTGTATGTTTCTTTCTCTCTTTTAGTGGCTTTTCCGTTATGATGCAAGCTGATAATCTTTTAGAAGCTATTCCCTATTCTTTTAAAAAATATTTTCTTTCTCGTCTCTATCATGGAATTCTTTCCTTTATTCTTTGTTTACTATTTCTTCAATTTGTATTGATTTGACAGATGTATGGTATTTATTTATAATAATAGTAACCATTACTATTAGGAGAAAATTATGAAAGAAATTAAGATTCGATACTCTAAACAAAGAGAGCTCATTTTCAACAATTTAAAAAATAGATATGACCATCCTACAGCTGAAATGATTTATCAAGATTTAAAAATTGATTATCCTCATTTAAGCTTAGGAACTGTTTATCGTAATTTAAATCAACTTGTTGAAACAAAACAAATCAAGAAACTTGATCTAGGGGATACCATGGTTCATTATGATGGTAATATTCAACCACACATGCACTTTATGTGTAACTGTTGTCAAACCATTTATGATCTTGATAACAATGATGAAAAAATCATCAAACAATTTGAACAAACTTATAAACATCATATCGATGTTATTGATATCAATATGTCTGGCATCTGTGAAAGTTGCTTAGAAAAAAAGGCAGCTTAATTGCTGTCTTTTAATTTATCTTAGAAGGATTATAGATACTTGGTCTTTTTAAAGTTTTAACCAATACCTCACTTTGTTGCTTGTTTAAATCAATGGCATCAATATGATAATAATGCTGACTTGCTGCTTGAATCCCATAATTTCCTTCACCTAGATACGTAATATTTAAATACATTTCTAAAATTTCATCTTTACTATAGTGATCTTCTAAATCTTTAGCGATAAAGACTTCCGCAAATTTACGTGAAAGATCCTTTTCAAATGAAAGACATAGATTTTTAGCAAGCTGTTGAGTAATGGTCGAACCACCTTCTTTAAAAGAAAAAGTTGTTAGATTGGTAAACATGGCACGTGCTAAACCATAATAGTCTACTGGATCATGCTGATAAAAACGACGATCTTCACTTTCTAAAACAGCTTCTTTATAAATCGGTGAAATTTGATTGAGCGTGACATAGTCTTCTTTACTTTTTAATTGATCGACTCTTTCAGATAAAGATCGTTCTTCTATCTTATCTTGATAGATTTGATAGCCTAAATAACCATAATAGCCACAAAACCCACTAACAATAATTAAGAAAATACTAATAATTTTCAAAAGAAATTTTTTCATAGAATACTCCTTATGTTATAATCTCGAAGAGGTGAATTTATGTCTTTTATTTATAAAATTTGTCTTTTATATCCTTACTGGTTTTTAAAAACACTTATTCATTGGATTTTCCAATTTTATAAAAATATTTTTTGTCTACATATTGATGAAAATAAAATCGATCATCTTACCGGTTTTGAATTTGAATTATTAATTCAAAAACTCCTGATTAAAAGCGGTTATCATTCTGTCAAAATCACTCAAGCAAGTGGTGATTACGGCATTGATCTTCTTGCCAAAAAGAATCAAGTTTCTTATGGCTTTCAGTGTAAAAGATATCAAAAGAATATTGGTGTGAGTGCTATCCAACAAGCTTATGGAGGAATTTCCTACTATCATTTAGATTGCGCAATTGTCATCACGAATTCTTATTTCACAGAAGCAGCTT
>ERZ826764.2453-NODE-2453-length-17614-cov-3.032576_pt1 | contig 17614 bp, 20 predicted proteins | sample MGYA00519870_ERZ826764 | MGnify/ENA primary metagenome ERZ826764 (study PRJEB31778, sample SAMEA3449239) | human gut metagenome | biome: human gut; feature: human-associated habitat; material: faeces | place: United Kingdom | collected 2010/2012 ...
TTTTTCTCCCATTGGTGGTATAACTAGTGATACAAGTTATACAAATCGGAAATGGAGGAACGACCATGGGAAACAACGGCTTCCCGGAGGGAAAATACATGACGACCGTGAAGGTCGGGCCGAAGGGGCAGATCGTCATCCCGGCCGAGGTGCGCGAAATGTTCGGTATCGCGCCGGGCGACCAGCTTCTGCTGCTGGCAGACACGGAGCAGGGCATCGCTCTGCCGCCCAAGGCACAGGCCGGGCAGATCTTTGCGGCCATTACGGCGGCAATGCCGAAGAGAAAGGATGACAAAGCATGAATGCCATTGAGACCCATGCCCTGACGCGTCGCTTCGGCGCGCACACGGCCGTGGACGGGCTGGACCTGACTGTCCGGCAGGGCGAGCTGTTTGCCCTGCTGGGCGTGAACGGAGCGGGCAAGACGACGACGCTGCGCATGCTCTCGGGCCTGCTGCAGCCGACGGGCGGCGAGGCGGACATCCTCGGCTTTCGCCTGACGCAGCAGCCGCAGGAGATCAAGCGGCGCATCAATCTCTCCCCGCAGGAGACGGCCGTTGCGCCGAACCTGACGGTGCGGGAGAATCTCGAGCTTATCGCCGGGATCTACGGCGCCTCGCGCCGCGAGGCCGCGCAGCGCGCGGCGGAGACGATCGCAGAGTTCCGTCTGGGCGAGGTAGAGCGCAGCCGGGCCAAAACGCTCTCCGGCGGCTGGCAGCGGCGGCTTTCCATCGCCATGGCGCTGATCTCGCAGCCACAGCTCGTATTTCTGGATGAGCCGACGCTCGGGCTGGATGTACTGGCGCGGCGGGAGCTGTGGCAGGTCATCCGAAGCCTGCGAGGCAGAGTGACTGTCATCCTCACCACGCATTATCTCGAGGAGGCGGAGGCGCTTTCCGACCGCATCGGCATCCTGTCGCACGGCAGGCTGCGTATCTGCGGCACGGCGCAGGAGCTGTGCGCCGCGGCGGGCGAGACGCGCTTTGAGGAGGCCTTTATCAAGCTGGCAGGGGAGGGAGTCCAATGAGAAGAATGCGCTTTTTTGCCTCGCGCAACGCGCGCGAAATTCTCCGCGATCCGATCAGCATCGGCTTCGGCATCGCCTTTCCCATCCTGCTGCTCCTGCTGCTGAGCTTCCTGAACCGGCATATCCCGGCGGAGGCCCACATGACGCTCTTTGAGCCGGAGCAGCTTGCGCCGGGCGTCAGCGTGTTCAGCCTGAGCTTTCTGGCGCTGTTTTCCGCGCTGCTGCTCTCACGCGACCGCTCGTCGGCCCTCATCCTGCGGCTGTATGCCTCGCCGCTGACGGGGCGGGATTTCATCCTCGGCTATCTGCTGCCCATGCTCCCCATGGCGCTGGCGCAGACGCTTGTGTGCCTGCTGGCGGCCATCCCGCTCGGCCTGCCGCTGTCGTGGCGCATTCTGGCCTGCACGGCGGTCAACGTGCCCATCGCGCTTGTGAATCTGGCGCTCGGGATGCTGTGCGGCACGCTGCTGCCGGAAAAGGCCGTCGGTGGGATGTGCGGAGCCTTACTGACCAATGTCTCGGCGTGGCTCTCCGGCATCTGGTTCTCGCTCGACCTCGGCGGAAAAGTCTTTCGCCGCATCGCCTATGCCCTCCCGTTCGCCAACGCCGTCGACGCGGCACGGGCCGCGCTGGCAGGGGACTGGGGCGGCATGTTCCCACAGCTCTGGATCGTTCTGGCATGGGCCTTTGGCCTGCTGACGGCGGCCATTGTGATCTTCCGCAGAAAAATGACCGCAAGATAAATTTCCGGTGCACCGATTTTCGGTGCACCGTTTTTTTCCTTGACAGGGAAAGCCGAGTATGCTACTATGAAAAAATGTTAAGACTGTCTAACTTTGGAGGGAGAAGCCATGACCTTAAAGGAGCTTCCTGTCGGAAAAAGCGGGCTCATTACGGCGGTCGGCGGCGAGGGGATCCTGCGCTGCAGACTGCTGGATATGGGCCTGATCCCCAATACGCGCGTGACGGTGCAGAAGATCGCCCCGATGGGTGACCCCATGGAGATCCGCCTGCGCAGCTATGAGCTGACGCTTCGCATGGACGACGCGGCGCAGATCGAGATCCTGCCGGAGGTGGGCGCATGATCTTTGCACTGGTCGGAAATCAGAATTGCGGCAAAACGACGCTGTTCAATCAGCTTACAGGGTCCAACCAGCATGTCGGCAATTTTCCCGGCGTGACGGTCGACAGCAAGGAGGGCGTGATGCGCGGCGCAAAGGGCTGCAGCGTCGTCGATCTGCCGGGCATCTATTCTCTGCGACCCTATACGGCCGAGGAGATCGTGACCCGCGATTTTATCCTGAATCAGAAGCCGGATGGCATCATCAATATCGTCGACGCCACGAATATCGAGCGCAACCTCTATCTGACCACTCAGCTGACTGAGCTGGGTATCCCCGTTGTCATCGCCATCAACATGATCGACGTCGTGCGCAAGAACGGCGACCAGATCAACGTCAAGGAGCTCTCCCGCGAGCTGGGCTGCCAGATCGTCGAGATCTCCGCGCTGAAGGGCGACGGCGTCATGGAGGCCGCCGAGGCCGCCGTGCAGGCCGCGCACAACGCCAAGACCATCCCCATGCACACCTTCTCCGGCCCCGTTGAGCACGCCATCGCCCACATTGAGGAGGCGGCGGTACATAACATGCCCGAGGAGCAGCAGCGCTGGTACGCGATCAAGATCTTTGAGCGCGACGACAAGGTGCTCGCAAAGCTCAGCATCCCCACCGAGACGATGAACCACATCGAAGAGGACATCAAGGCGGCGGAGACCGAGCTCGACGACGACGCCGAGAGCATCATCACCAACGAGCGCTACATCTACATCGCACAGCTCATCAAGGGCTGCTACAAGAAAAAGAGCAGCGAAAAGCTCTCCACCTCCGATAAGATCGATAAGGTCGTCACCAACCGCTGGCTGGGCCTGCCCATCTTCGCGGTCGTGATGTTCCTTGTTTACTACATCGCCATGGTCGCCGTGGGCGCGCCCGCGACCGACTGGGCAAACGACGGCGTGTTCGGCGACGGCTGGCACCTGCTGGGCATTGGCTCCGCCGCCTATGGCGAAGCAAGCGACGATTACACCGCCGCGACCGAAGCGGCTGACGCGTTCGTCGGCCTCGACATGGAAGACGAGAGCTTCGACGCCGACGCGGCGCTCGAAGAGCTCAAGGCATTCCAGCCCACCGAAGACACCGCCACCGTTGACGTGGAAGATGAAGAGACGCTCGCCATCAACGAAATGACCGCCTACTATGACGCCATCCCCGATGATGCGGACGAAGATTCCACCGTCGGCATGACCTATGTGGATGCTGTCAGCTACTTTGAAGAGAATGGCTTTGACGAGCCCGACCCGGCTGACTACGGCGTTTGGGTCCCCGGTATCCCCGTTCTGATCGGCGATGCGCTTGACGCTGCCGGTACGGCTGACTGGCTCAACGGCCTGATCCTCGACGGTATCGTCGCCGGTGTCGGCGCAGTGCTCGGCTTCGTGCCGCAGATGCTGGTCCTGTTCCTGATGCTCGCCTTCCTCGAGGCCTGCGGCTACATGGCCCGTATCGCCTTCGTTCTGGACCGTATCTTCCGCAAGTTCGGCCTGTCCGGCAAGTCCTTCATCCCGATGCTCATCGGCACCGGCTGCGGCATCCCGGGCGTCATGGCTTCCCGTACCATTGAAAACGAGCGTGACCGCCGTATGACGATCATGACCACCACGTTCATCCCCTGCGGTGCGAAAGTGCCCTTCATCTCCATGGTCGCCGGCGCGATCTTCGGTGGTGCCGCATGGGTCGCCACCTCCGCCTACTTCGTCGGTATGGCTGCCATCATCATCTCCGGCATTATGCTGAAAAAGACGAAGATGTTCTCCGGCGACCCCGCCCCCTTCGTTATGGAGCTGCCCGCCTACCACTGGCCGACCGTCGGCAACGTGCTGCGCAGCATGTGGGAGCGCGGCTGGTCCTTCATTAAGAAGGCCGGTACCATCATCTTGCTTTCCACCATCGTTGTGTGGTTCACCACCTACTTCGGCTGGGTGGACGGCACGTTCCAGATGCTCTCTGAGGAACAGATCGACGCCTCCATCCTCGCCAAGATCGGCAATGCCATCGCATGGATCTTTGCGCCTCTCGGCTGGGGTACCTGGCAGGCGGCTGTCGCCTCCATCACCGGCCTTGTCGCCAAGGAGAACATCGTCGGCACCATGGGCATCCTGTATCCCGCCGGCTGGGCTGAGATCGGCGCGGCCTTCACGCAGATCAGCGGCTACTCCTTCCTCGTCTTCAACCTGCTGTGCGCTCCGTGCTTCGCGGCCATCGGCGCGATCAAGCGCGAGATGAACAACGCGAAGTGGACGTGGTTCGCCATCGGCTATCAGTGCGGCTTTGCTTACCTCATTGCCCTGATGATCAACCAGTTCGGCAACGCCTTCACCGGCAGCCTGAACGTCATCGGACTGATCGCGGCCATCGCGGCGCTCGCCCTGATCATCTACATGCTCTTCAAGCCCTATAAGGAAGCTACCAAGCTGAGCGACAAGCACTGATCCCTTAACCCCGATACCCTGCGAAAGGAGTGATTTCCGTGTTGAACTGGGTTACCGCAAACCTGTCGACGATCGTCGTCTCTGCTATCCTGCTTGCCATAATCATTGCTATCTCCACCTATCTTATCCGGCAGAGAAAGAGGGGAAGAAACTCCTGTGGCTGTAACTGTGCACACTGCGCTATGCACGGCACTTGTCACAGTAAGCAGCATTAAATAGCACAGGAGACGCGGGACTTATCCACCCGCGTCTCCTGCGCCGTATGAAAGGAAATGATCTTAACATGTACGAAACCAAAGTGAAGATCGACGGCATGATGTGCGGCATGTGCGAATCGCACATCAACGACGCCATCCACAACGCGTTCTCCGTGAAGAAAGTCTCCGCCTCCCATGGAAAGGGCGAAGCGGACATCATCAGCGAAGAGCCCATCGACGAGGCGAAGCTGCGCGAGACCATCACCAAGACCGGCTATGACTTCGTCTCCATGACGAGCAAGCCGTATGAAAAGCACGGCCTGTTCGGCTTTCTGAAGAAGTAAAAGACAAAATGACAGGCACGGCTTTTGCCGTGCCTTTTTTTGACTTAATTCTGCGCTTCGGCGCGCTTCCTGCGGTGCGGGCTTTTCAAAAAGTCGACGAGCTTTTGCTCCATGCGGGAGAGCTGCTGCGATTTGAGCGTGATGAGATAGATCGTGCGCTTGAGCGCGCTTTTGTCCATCTCGAAGGCAAGCAGCGTGCCGTTTTGGACCTCCTGCTCCACGGCGAGCGCCGAGAGCACAGCAACGCCTACGCCGCCGGAGACCATCTGCTTGATGGCCTCGGGATCGTCCACGCGCGCCACGACATGCAGCATATCGTGGGAGAGGCCGAGCGTGCGCAGATAGTTTTGCAGGCTCGTGTCCGTGCCGGAGCCCTCTTCGCGCGAGACGAACGGCTCTTCGAGCAGCAGCTCGCGGCCGTAGACGCCGCGCTCTCTGAACGCGCGGTAGTGCTCGTTGTTCGGCGCGGCGAGCACGAGCCTGTCGTCGTAGAGAGGGAAGTAGTCGACATTTTCCGGCTCGCTGACTGCGCCGACAAAGCCGACGGCGATCTGGCCGGATTTCAGCATCCGGTGCACCTGCTCGCTGTCGCCGCGGCGCAGAGAGTAGCGGAACTCCGGCTCGCACTTCAAAAACGCAGCGAGGTAGCCCGGCACCAGATATTGCCCCGGCACGGTGGACGCGCCGAGCGCGACCACGGGGGCGCTGTCCGCGTCGGAGAACAGCGTGCGCAGCGCGGCGCAGTCATTCAGAATGCGCCTTGCGATGGGGTAGACCTGTTCGCCCTCCTTCGTCAAGCGAACATGGCGGCGGTTGGAGCGCACGAAGAGCTTCTTGCCGAGCGCCTGCTCTAAAAGCGAAATGTGCGCGCTCACGGTGGACTGGTTGAAGAACAGCTCCTCCGCCGCGCGGGTGAAGCCGCCGTATTCCACAACGGCGACGAAAATTTCAAGCTGCTTGAGGCTGATATCGTTCATAAGACGGGTTTCCTCCGGAATGTCGTTCTACTTTGAAAAGAATAATATGAGAGGACGAAAAAAGCAAGGCGTTTCATCGCTTTTTTCAATGATAAACTGTATTTTATGAAATACAGGCGATAGATCGTGCGCTCTTGCAATTTGCGGGGGAGTTTGGTATCATGGCAGGCAGATCAAAAGAAAAACGGCGGTGATGATAAGATGAAAACAGCGCTTGTGACGGATGGAGAATACCGCTCGTCCATCGCGGCGGTGCGTGCGCTGCACCGCGCGGGCTACCGCGTGGTCGTAACGCAGACAAGGGCGGACGTCAAGAGCGCACCCGCAGTGTCGGTGTCGAAGTCCTGCGATGATTTCCGCTGGATCGACGGCGCGTGCGCGGATGCGGATTACGCCGAAAAGCTGCTGAGCGTACTCAAAGAGTATGAGCATCCGGTGCTATTTTGCGTCGGCGCGGTGACGCTCAACACCGTCGCCGCCCGTCGGGAGGAGTTTGCCGCGCTGGCGAACTTCCTCATCGCGCCGAAGGAGACGCTCGACGCGCTCAACGACAAGGAGAGCGTGCATCAGCGCGCGCTGGAGCTTGGCATTCCTGTGCCGCGCGAGTACGACGGCACGCCGGAGAGCTATCCCGTCGTCGTCAAGCCGCACTGCGGAGAAAAGTTCGGTCTCAAGGCTGCCGACCGCTACGCCGTGGCGAACAACGAGGCGGAATTCGACGCCATCATGGAAAAGATGCAGCGCTACGACCCGAGCCCCATCGTGCAGCAGAAGATCACGGGCGCGGGCGCGGGCGTGAGCCTGCTGCTCGGCCGCGAGAGCGAGCTGCTCGGCGCGCTGTGCCACCGCCGCGTGCGCGAGTATCCGATCACAGGTGGGCCGTCGACCTGCTGCGAGAGCTTTTATGATGAAAAGATGATCGACGAGGCTTACGAACTGCTCAAGTCGTTTCACTTTACAGGCCTTGCCATGGTTGAGTTCAAAGGGGATTGTATTTTGGAAGTCAACCCCCGCGTGTGGGGCAGTTTCCCGATGACGGAGGCGGCGCAGAGTCCCATCGTCGCGCACTACGCGCAGGCCGCGCAGGGCGGGCAAGTCACCTACACGGCGAAGGACTACCGGACGGGTGTAAAAATGCGCTTTTTCCTCAACGACACGGTCGCTGCACTGAGCTATCTGAAGGCGGGCCGCGTCAAGGAGGGCCTGCGCGGTCTCGGCGATTTCTTCACGGCGAAAGAGGCCTTGAGCGCCAAGGGCGATGGCAAGGTCATGCGCGCATACCTTAAAAAGAGCCTGTTTGAGCGCTGAGAAGGGGGAGAGGATCATGGAGCTGCGGCTCGATCTGCACATTCATTCCGAGCGGTCGTTCGACGGCTGCATGAGCCTGAGCGAGATCGTTGCGCTTGCGCGCGAGCGCGGGCTGAACGGTGTCGCCATCTGCGACCACGACCGCGTGCTGGACGAGGTTCCGGAATTCGACGATTTTCTCGTCATCCCCGCGACCGAGGTTTCGACCGAGCGCGGGCATCTGCTGGGTCTCTTTGTGAGAGAACCCATCGAAACGAGGAAGTTTTCCGAGTCGGTCACGGTCATTCACGCACAGGGCGGGCTGGCGGTCATCGCGCATCCCTTTGAGCACAGCACAGACGCGAACCGGCTCGACGATGTGATGAGCCGGCTTGACGGCGTCGAGATCTGGAACAGCCGTGCCGACCGCAAGAACAAAAGCGCCAACGCCATGGCGCGCGAGCTGGCGCAAAAATGGGAAAAGCCCGTCACTGCGGGCAGCGACGCACATGTGCCAGAAGAGGTCGGCGGCGGCGTGACGGTGCTGGAAGCGGACGAGCTGTCGCTTTCCGCCGTCAAGGCAGCGCTCCTGCGGGGCGCAAAGCAGGTCGAAGGCCGCCGTGGCCGCGCAATGTGCGTAGCGAGAAGCCAGAAGACCAAAAGAGAGAAGACAAACGCAGGCGTAAAAAGACGAGTAAATGGAATGCTCTTTACAGTAAAATGCGCCTTGCAGGACTTTACCACCAGGGAGGATGGATGGCATGTCATGGATCGTTAAACTCGGCAAAAAGGGAAAGAAGATCGTCAAGAAGATCATCACGCCCGCGGAAAAGCACTATGTCGGCTACACGCGCCGCATCGAGCGCGTGAAGACGGGCGAGCGCATCTGCGCGATGACGTTCGACGACGGCCCGATGGGCCTTCCCGCATCGCCCGACCGATTTGAGGGCAAAACGCTGACGGATGTGCTGCTCGACACGCTCGCGCAGTACGGTGCAAAGGGCAGCTTCGACGTCATCGGCGACACGAGTGAGAACTACCCCGACGAGGCGGGCAAGCTCGGCAGCGCGGCGTGGGGCGGCGTCAAATTCGACCACTACCCCGATATCCACTGCGACGACAAGGGCGGAGCCGTGCACAACGACCGCCTGATCCGCCGCTTGCTCGACGAGGGCCATCAGATCACAAACCACGGCTACCGCCACATCATCTTCGGCAAAAAGCCGTTTGTCTACGGCGCGCGCGAGTACCTGCCTGGCTTTGACGCCGCGGTCGCGGACCTGACGCGCCTCGACACGCTGATGCGTGAGCGCTACGGCTATACGCTCACGCTCGCGCGCCCGCCGCACTATGTCGACAAGATGGCGGGCGGCTTTACGAGCTACGACGTCTATGAGCGCATGGGGTATCAGTACATGGCCGCGTCGTTCGATGGCGCGGGCTGGCTGCCCTCGACGCATGAGGACCCTGAGGCAGCGCTTCAGGCGGAGATCAACGGGATGGTCGAGCCGATGTGCAAGGCGCTCGAAAAGGACCCGGACTTCTTCTGCGGACAGATCATCTTCCAGAAGGACGGCTACAACATGGCCAAGCGCACGCCGGTCGCGTTCGCGCTGGGCAAGCAGCTCGCGCTTCTTAAGGAGTACGGCTACCGTGTTGTCAGCGTGGGCGAGCTGATGGAGGAGAGTCCGTTTACGGATGTCGGGCGCGACGATCCGCTGTTTGAAAAGCTCGTCGCGCTTGCAAAGACGCGAGCCATCGTCTTCACGGACAACAAGCTGCGCCTCGACGATAAAATGACCGTCGGCGAGCTCGCGATGCTGCTCGCGCCGCGCGACGAGGCCCTCTCCCGCCGTGTCGCCCAGCTGCGAAAGACCGGCAAGGCCGGCCCCTACGACGGCGCAATGTCCTACTGCCGCGAAAACGGTCTCATCGATGCGAGCGCCAAGGCCGAGGACGCCGTCACAAAACTGCCGGACGTCATGTTTGACAAGGCAACTGACTTTACAAGAAGAAACGTCTACGCGGCGTATAAAATGGAAGAATAAAATGGCCTCAAGTACCTCCGCTACATGGCGGAGGTATTTTTTTCTCCTCGTCCACATAGGCTATGGCAGAAATGGACGGGAGGCGGGCGGCATGAAGAAGCGGCGGCAGTGGACAACATACAGCGGGAGCGGGAAGCGCGTTGCGCCGCGAACGCGCACATCGCGCGTGTCTCGCGGCAAGGAGATGGGAGTGCCGCGGCTTTGGGTGCAGCTCATCGTCTGCGGGGCGCTGTTTGTGGCGCTCATTGGCCTCAAGCTGCTGATGCCGGGGAACTTAAGCGCGCTGCGCGGGACGCTGGGGCAGTGGCTGGTGCGCGACGCGGACTTCATCTCGGCGTTTTCCGCGGTCGGGCGTGCGGCATCCGGCGAGCAGGACTGGGGCGATTCGCTGTCGGAGGCCTATGTCGCGGTGTTTGGCGGCGAGAGCAAGGCGCAGGAGGTCTCGGGCAATCTGATCGGCATGACGGTCTCGGAGCAGGACGTCTCCGACCTCACGAGCGCGCGGGAGCTGCCCGCACTCGCCGTGGGCGAGCAGCGCATTTTAGGCTTTTCGTACACGACGCCGCTGTCCGGCACGGTGACATCGCCGTTCGGCTGGCGCGACGACCCGAACGGCGCGGGCGAGTGCTTCCATTACGGCATGGACATCGCGGGCGAGGAGGGCGCCTCCGTCGCCTGCTTTGCCGACGGCACCGTCGGCACGGTGGGGGAGAGCAATATCCTCGGCAACTATGTGACGGTCAACCACGAGGGCGGATTTTCAACGCTCTACGCCCATTGCAGCGCCATCACCGCGAGCGCGGGACAGAGTGTCAAAAAGGGCGATGCGATCGCTAAAGTTGGCTCGACCGGCAACGCCACGGGCTCGCACCTCCACTTTGAGGTGCACGACGGGGAAGAGTATCTGAACCCCGTTTACTATGCGGTTCCCTGAACGCGGGCTCCACGTTTCGTGGAGCTTCTGGCTGCTCATTCTGCTCGCGGCCATCGTGAGCCCGCTGACGATCGTGCTCTCGATTTTGCTGGCCGCCGCGCTGCACGAGTGCGGGCATCTTCTGGCGCTGCGGGCATTCCACGTGCCCATCGAGGGGCTGCGTCTCAGCGCGTTTGGCGCGGTGCTGCACGCGCGCGGAGCGCAAAGGATCTCTTACGGGCGTGAGCTTGTCGTCACGCTCGCGGGCTGCGGCATGAACCTCGTCTGCGGCGTTCTGACGGCGTGGTTTTCGCTGCACTATGTGTGGGTGGAGGGCTTCATCTTCGCTGGCGCGCACATTCTGCTCTGCGCGTTCAACCTGCTGCCCATCCCGCCGCTCGACGGCTCGCACGCGCTGAATCTTGCGGTCTCGGCGTTGTTTGGCCCGCTCGTGGGCGACGCGGTCGCGGCGCTTGCGGGCGTTCTCTGTTCACTCGCGCTGCTGGGCGGGGCAGTGTATCTCTATGTGCAGACGCGCGGCGGCGCGCTCGTTATTTTTGCCGCACTGGCACTGCTTTTAAGTGCGCTCAAAGAACTGAGACTTGCGCGTCGCGCAATAAAAGTGTAGAATAGCCGAAAATGGATGTTTGTGCCCATTTTCGGCTTTTTATTTTTGCTTACTTCAGAGGAGAACTTTTGTGGATAAGAGATTGGAACGCATTTTGCCCCGCGTGCAGAAGCCCGCACGCTATGTCGGCGGGGAATTCAACGCGATCATGAAGGACAAGAGCAAGGTCGACACGCGCGTCGCCTTCTGCTTTCCCGACACGTATGAGATCGGCATGTCGAACCTCGGCATGCGCATTCTGTACGGTGTGATGAACAATATTGAGGGCGTGTGGTGCGAGCGCTGCTTTGCCCCCTGGGGCGACATGGAGCAGGAGATGCGAAATGCGAACATCCCGCTCTACGCGCTCGAATCGTTTGACCCGATCAAGGATTTTGACATCATCGCCTTTTCCATTGGCTATGAGATGGCGTTCCCCGCGATGGTCGACATGCTGGACTTAGCAGGCGTGCCGCTGCACGCGAGCGAACGCACGGCGCTCACACCGCTCGTTGTCGCGGGCGGCACGGCGATGTACAACTGCGAACCCATCGCGGATTTTATCGATCTTGCTCTTATCGGCGAGGGCGAGGAGATGGATGTCGAGCTCATCGAGCTGCACCGTCAGGCGCGGCGAGAGGGCTGGAGCAAGCACGAGTTTCTCGTGTGCGCCGCGCAGATCCCGGGCGTCTATGTGCCGAGCCTTTACGACGTTGTCTACAACGACGACGGCACGATCAAGTCCATCACGGCAAACGAGGGTGCGCCCAAGGTCGTCCTAAAGCGCATCATGCGGGACATGGACAAGGCCTACTATCCGACCAAGACCATCGTTCCCTCGACCGAGATCGTGCAGGACCGTGTGTCGCTCGAACTGTTTCGCGGCTGCATCCGCGGCTGCCGCTTCTGTCAGGCGGGGTATGTCTACCGTCCCGTGCGCAACCGCTCGGAGGAGCTGCTGCGCGGCTACGCCGTTGAAGCCGTCGAGGACTCGGGCTATCAGGATATGACGCTCTCGTCGCTCTCGACGTCCGACTATCCGCACCTTGTCGAGCTGTGCGACGACTTAGAGGACTTCTGTGCCCAGCGGCATGTGACGCTCGCGCTGCCGTCGCTGCGTGCGGATAACTTCTCCATGGCGCTGATGGAGCGGCTGCAAAAGGGCAGAAAGACCGGCCTCACGTTTGCACCCGAGGCGGGCACGCAGAGACTGCGCGACGCCATCAACAAGAATCTGACGGAGGAGGATCTGCTCGAATCCTGCCGCCGCGCGTTTGCGGGCGGATACAGCGCGGTCAAGCTCTACTTCATGCTCGGCCTTCCGACCGAGACGGACGAGGACGTGCTCGGCATTGCCGACATCGCGGCTCATGTCATGCACGCCTGGCGCGAAAGCGCACTCAACAAGACGCGCGGCGTGCGCATCACGGTGTCGACCTCGTGGTTTGTGCCAAAGCCGCACACGGCGTTCCAGTGGGAGCCGCAGATCCCCATTGAAGAGTACGAGCGCCGCGTCAAGCTCCTGCGCGAGGCGATGAACACCAAGTCCGTCACGTACAACTGGCACCCCTCGCCCACGAGCTTTATGGAGGCGGTCATCTCCTGCGGCGACCGCCGGCTCGGCAAGGTCATCGAGACCGCGTGGCGCAAGGGCGAAACGCTCAGCGCGTGGGAGGACTATTTTGATCTGAACCGCTGGATGGAGGCCTTTGAGGAGTGCGGCCTTGACCCGCACTTTTACGCCAACCGCCGCCGCAGCGAGGATGAAATTCTGCCGTGGAGCATGATCTCCTGCGGCGTTGCACCGGGGTATTTGAAGCGCGAGCACGCGCTGAGCTATGAGGGCGTGACGACGCCGGACTGCCGCACGCACTGCAACGCCTGCGGCGCAAACTGCCTGGTGGGAGGGAAATGCGATGTCTAAATTGCGGCTGGTTTTTGTCAAGGAGCATCAGGCGTCCTACATTTCGCATCTTGACGTGATGCGCACGTTCCAGCGCGTGTTCCCGCGCGCGGGCCTTTCTATCAAGCACTCCAACGGCTTCCACCCGCACCCGATTCTGTCCATCGTGCTGCCGCTGCCCGTGGGGCAGTCGAGCGACTGCGAGATCCTCGACTTTGAAAGCGTGGAGGACAGCATGGGCGAGGGCGTGGCCGAGGCGCTGAACACCGGCATGCCCGCGGGCCTTCGCGTGCTGGACTGCTATAGCGTGACGCGCCCCGTGCGCGAGATGGTCAACCTGCGCGCGCAGCTCGAAATGGAATACGACAACGGCGTGCCCGAGGGTGCGTGCGAGCGCATCCGCGAGTTTTTTACGCAGGAGGAGATCTTTGTCGAAAAGCGCACGAAGCACAAGGGCATGACCGAGCTCAACATTGCGCCGCTCATCCGCTCGCTCACGCTGACGGAGGGGGAGGGCGTGATCCTCGCCGATGCGGTCGTCGCCGCGCAGGACCCGGGCCTCAACCCCGCGCTGATCGGCGCGGCGGTCGCGCGGCACCTGCCGGAGATCGCGCCGGACTTTGTTCGCGTGCGCCGAAAAGAGGTCTACGACGCGGAAATGAACGTTTTCCGCTGATTTCTGCCGTGTTTTTGCAAATAATGCTTGCATTCCCGTTGGGGATGTGATATGCTACCATAGCTTGAAAAGGGCGGTCCTCTGCCGTGCGCGGGTGAAAGAGTCCCGACAGCGCCGAAGAAAAGCGGTCAAGAACGCCTATAAATAGGAGGAAAATATCCATGGATCTCATCAAAGAGCTCGAATCCCAGCAGCTGAAAAAGGAAATGCCCGTCATCAACGTCGGCGACACCGTCCGCGTTCATGTCAAGATCAAGGAAGGCTCCCGCGAGCGTATCCAGGTCTTCGAGGGCATCGTCATCGCGAAGAAGCACGGCGGTCTTGAGGAGACCTTCACCGTTCGTCGTCTTGCCTACGGCGTCGGCGTCGAGAAGGGGTTCCCCATCCACTCCCCCCTCATCGAGAAGGTCGAGACCGTGCGCAGCGGTTATGTTCGCCGCGCCAAGCTGTATTACCTGCGCGGCCGCGTCGGTAAGGCTGCCAAGATCCGCGAGAAGCTGTAAGGCAGATTCTTTGAGAACAAAAAAGCATGGCGTTTCCGCCATGCTTTTTTTGTTGCCTTTTTCAAAAAGCGTGCTACAATAATATATTAGAAAATCAGGCGCATTTTGCCGCAGAGGGAAACTGTTAGTCCGCCGCTGCGCGGCGCTGGGTTTAGGAGACCGAAATGGACGAATTTGATCAGAAAATGGAGATCAGCGAGCAGCCGCAGGAGGAGATCGTGGAAAAGATCCCCGGACGCGACGTGTATGAGACGGTCTCGTCTCTCGTCTCGGCGCTGCTGGTCGTTGTGCTGGTGTTTACGTTTCTTGTGCGGCTGATGGGCGTTTCCGGCCCGTCAATGATCCCGACGCTGCAGGACGGCGACCGGCTTCTCGTCGTCAACTCGCTGCTCTGCGGCGACTATCAGGTCGGCGATATCGTCATCGCGCGCAAGGAGACCTTTGACTCGAAGCCCATCGTCAAGCGCGTCATCGCCACCGCGGGCCAGACCGTGGACATCGACTTTAACTTGGGTCAGGTCTATGTGGACGGCGAGCTTCTGGACGAGGACTACATCAACGACTACACCTATCGCGAAGAGGGCACCGTGTTCCCGCTTACCGTGCCGGAGGGCGAAGTCTTCCTCATGGGTGACAACCGCAACCATTCGAACGACAGCCGCGATTCCTCGCTCGGCACGGTGGACACGCGCCTTCTGATCGGCAAGGCGGTGTTCCTCGTCTTCCCGGGACGCGACTATCTGACCGAGCAGCGCGAGTTTGGCCGCATCGGCCTTTTGCAGTAAAGGGGGACGAGCAAATGCAGTTGGATTCTCTGAGCTGGTTCCCGGGGCACATGACCAAGACCCGCCGCATGATCACGGCGGAGCTCGGCAACGTGGACGCCGTGTGCGAAATTCTGGACGCGCGCATCCCGATGAGCAGCCGCAACCCCGATGTGGACGAACTGACGGCGGGCAAGTCCCGTTTGATCGTTTTGAACCGCGTCGATCAGGCCGACCCTGAGATGACGAAAAAGTGGGCGGCGTATTTCCGCTCGCTCGGCTGCGCCGTCATCGAAACGGACGCGAAGCAGGGCGGGGGCGTGAAGCAGTTTTCTTCCGCCGTGCGCACGCTGCTGCACGATAAGATCGCCTCTTACGAGGCCAAGGGCCAGATCGGCCGCGTGCTGCGCGTGATGGTACTCGGCATCCCGAACGTTGGCAAGTCGACGTTCATCAACAAGGTCTCCGGCCGCAAAAGCGCCAAGGCGGAGGACCGCCCCGGCGTCACGCGCACGAAGCAGTGGGTGCCGGTCGACAAGACGCTCGAGCTCCTTGATACGCCAGGCATCCTGTGGCCGAAATTTGAGGACAGCAGCGTCGGCGTGCGTTTAGCCTTCACCGGCGCGATCCGCGACGAGGTCATCGACATCGAAGAGCTCGCCATGCGCCTGATGGATTACCTCGGCAAAAATTATCCCAAGGCCATCGAGGAGCGCTACAAGCTCACCGTTTCGGAAGAGGACGACGGCTATGCACTGCTCGAAAAGGCGGGGCGCAAGCGCGGCTTTCTGATCTCCGGCGGCGAGGTCGACACCGAGCGCATGAGCCGTATCCTGCTCGACGAGTTCCGCGGCGGCAAGCTCGGCCGCTTTACGCTCGAATTCCCGCCGGAGGGCGAGCGCACATGAGCGTCAACCTACACTACGAGGACAAAGCCCGCTCCGCGGGCTTTTCATCCGTCTGCGGCGTGGACGAGGCGGGCGCGGGGCCGCTGATGGGCCCTGTGTACGCCGCCGCCGTCATCCTGCCGGAGGGCTGTGAGATCGAGGGGCTGAATGACTCCAAGAAGATGACGGAGAAAAAGCGCGAGGCGCTGTTTCCCGTCATCTGTGAAAAAGCCGTCGCCTACGCCATCGCGTCCGTCGACGAGAAGGAGATCGACGCAACGGATATTTTGAGCGCACGCATGAAGGCGATGCAGCTCGCCATCGATGCGCTGCAAATCCCAGCGGACTATGCGCTCATCGACGGCAACCGCGACCACGGCGCGTCGGCAAAGATCACCACGCCGCACGAGACCATCGTCGGCGGGGATGGCGCGAGCTTATCCATCGCCGCGGCGAGCGTGCTGGCGAAGGTCAGCCGTGACCATTATGTGGTCGAAGTGCTCGACCCGATGTATCCCGAGTATCAGTTCGCCAGGCACAAGGGCTACGGCACAAAGCTCCACTACCAGATGCTCGATCAGTACGGCCCGAGCCCCGTGCACCGCATGACGTTCCTCAAAAAGTGGGAGGCGCGGCGATGAGCACGAAGCAGGACGGCGACTGGGGCGAGGCGCTGGTCGAAAAGTATCTGAGCGAGCGCGGCTGCCGCATCGTGGAACGAGAGTGGCGCTGCCGCTTCGGCGAGATCGACCTCATCGCCGAGAAAGACGGCGTGCTGCTGTTCGTCGAGGTGAAGCTGCGCACAAATTTGCAGTACGGTGCGCCGCGCGAGTACGTCACGGTGAAAAAGCAGGAAAAGCTGCGTGCCGCGGCGCTTTTGTACTTGAGCGAGCGTGAGCTGGATGTGCCCGCCCGCTTCGACGTGGCGGAGGTCTACACCGATGTGCGCCATAGCGCGGGCAAAACGCGCATCCGCTACATCGCAAACGCATTTTGATCTGACTTTGGAAGGGAGGCACGCGATGGCATTATACGCGATCGGCGACCTGCACTTATCGCTCGGCACGAACAAGCCCATGGACGTGTTCGGTCCCAAGTGGGCAAACTATGTCGAGCGCATTCGGGAAAATTTCTCGAAGCTCAACGATGACGACGTCATCGTCATCGCGGGGGATATCTCGTGGGGGATGTCGCTCGAGCAGTCGCTGCCGGATTTTCAGTTTATTGACGCGCTGCCGGGGAGGAAGATCCTCTTAAAGGGCAACCACGACTACTGGTGGGGCACGGCGTCGAAGATGAAAAAGTTTTTTGCCGAGCACGACATCACAACGCTCGATATCCTCTACAACAACGCCTTTTTCTACGGAGGCCACGCCATCTGCGGCACGCGCGGCTGGTTTTATGAAGAGGACGCCGCGGGCACGCACACGGGCAAGATGCTCGCGCGCGAGGCACTGCGGCTTGAAGCGTCGCTCAAGGCGGCGGAGGGGAAGCCCATCTACTGCTTTCTGCACTATCCGCCCATCTATCAGGGCTACAAGTGTCCCGAGATGCTCGAGCTTCTCGACAAATACGAGGTCGAGCGCTGCTATTACGGGCATCTGCACGGCTACACGCACCGCCGCGCGTTCGAGGGGATGCGCGAAAAAACCGAATATGCGCTGATCGCGGCGGATTATGTCGCCTTTCAGCCTGTAAAAATTTGCAATTAAGACATAAATTGATGCAAAAAAGGGTGGAAATTTTGAGGAAGCTATGGTATAATTCCACTTTGCAAAAGCATCATTATCTGATGTTAAACGGAGGAAAAAGAAATCATGACTGTCAAAAATGTTGAAAAGCTGGAAAAGAGCAGAGTCGCGGTGACCGTCGAGGTCGGCGCGGAGGAATTTGAAGCCGCCGTTGCCAAGGCCTACGCCAAGGCCCGCGGCTGA
>ERZ826764.2467-NODE-2467-length-17519-cov-3.395098_pt1 | contig 17519 bp, 18 predicted proteins | sample MGYA00519870_ERZ826764 | MGnify/ENA primary metagenome ERZ826764 (study PRJEB31778, sample SAMEA3449239) | human gut metagenome | biome: human gut; feature: human-associated habitat; material: faeces | place: United Kingdom | collected 2010/2012 ...
CAGCAAAAATGAAGCTGCCGCTTCACGATTTATTAATCGTTAAAGCGACAGCCCCTTAATTGTTCCCCTTGATCGTGACGCCGCTGCCATCGCAGTGGTAGACAGCAATCTGCACCGAGAACTTATTTTACCATCGGAAAAAGCCTTCGCTTACAAGCTGAAAGCCGAAGCATTACGACATCAAGGGAAACGCTCTGACTTAACTTCGGAGCAAGTTGCACCGAAGTTGGCAACTGAAATTATTGCCGAGAGTGATAACACAAGCAAAGACACAGTTAAACGCTATATCCGTCTCACTAACCTTATCCCGCCTATTTTGGATATGGTTGATGAAAAGCGGATTGCTTTCACTCCTGCTGTCGAGTTATCCTATCTACTCCCCGAAGAACAGATAATGCTGCTGTCGGAAATGGAGTACAGCGATTGTACCCCGAATCTATCTCAGGCACAGCGCTTAAAGGCTCTCAGTATGCAGGGGTTATTCACGAAAGAACAATTATCCGTCATTATGAGCGAAGAAAAAGCCAATCAGATAGAGCGTGTGAAAATTCCAGCCCACCGTATTCGTAAATATTTTCCGAAAGACTACACTATTACTCAAATGGAAGAAACCATTGTAAAACTCTGCGAAGCGTACCATCGAAAACGGCTGCGGGACAGAGATTCAAGATAAGGAGGTGTGCCTATGGATTTTAAGATGAACGCTGTGATTCACAGAGGAAACGATTATGAAAATTCATTGCGCACTTTCCAGAACAAGAGAGTGGAATATCTTGAGCAGGAAATCCGTGCCTTTGATGTTGAAACATTACGCTCACTTCTATCCGACCTTCAAAAACGAAGCCGCACAATAGAAACGGTTACGGGGATAGCGGTATAATCAGACGGTGAGGAGGGCAATAATTATGATGAAAAAACAAAAACGAAACAATGAGGACAATCGTGGCGTAGCTATCTACGCCCGAAAGTCCCGTATTACAAATAAAGGCGACAGTATCGGCGTACAGTTCAAGCAATGCGCCGAATATGCCAAAAGAGAACTTCAGCTTGACGACGATTACAGCTTTATGGAGTATGAGGATAAAGGGCTAAGCGGTTACTATTCCGACCGTCCTGATTTCCAGCGTATGCTCCACGATATTGAAATGGGTAAAATCCGTGCGGTTGTCTGCTACAAGTTAGACCGTATCGGCAGAAAGACCAGTGACCTTTTACGCTTGCTTGATTTTCTTGAAAAGCACAAGGTGGACTTGTTGATCTGCTCCAACAATATCAACACCGCTTCCGGTGTATCCAAAATATTCATTCAAATCTTTGCTGTGGTTGCGGAATTTGAGCGTGATACTCTGACCGAGCGTATCACAGATAATATGATGGAGCTTACTAAAGACGGACGCTGGCTTGGCGGAAATACACCCACAGGTTTCACAGTGAAGCGTGTAAAGACCGGCAGCGGCAAAAACAAATCAGCTTACAGTTATTTGGAGAGCATTCCCGAAGAAAAAGCAATGATACAAAAACTCTACGCTGTATTTTCGGAAACCCGTTCTATTAAGAAAACAGCTGACAAGATGAATGAACTCGGCTATCGCACAAAGATAGGAAGCAAGTTCAACACTTCCACTACCAGATTATTATTAAAAAATCCTGTTTACTGCGTTGCTGATGAAATTGCCTACAACTATTTCTACGAAAACGGCGGTGGAGTATGCGCTGATCTATCAGAGTTTGACGGTCAGCACGGCTTATCCGCCTATAACAAGACAGACCAAGAAAAGTTTGAGGACGCTGACAGCACCTTCATTTCTCCGAAATTTGTGCAGTTAATGTCTGCAAAGCCTGTTTCTGAATGGATTATCTCGGTTGGCAGACACGAAGGTTTTATTCCGAGTCAGCAATGGATTGATACACAAAATATGCTTGATTCCATTGCAGAAAAGTACAACCGCCCGCACCGAAAGACTAATGCTCTGCTGGCAGGGCTGGTATACTGTCCGCATTGTGGAAAACGCCTGCGAGTTATCTCCGAATCGAACCGATGGACAAACGGCAAGCCGAGATTCAAATATGTCTGTCCCGGCTATCGTGCAGGAGAATGTACTTTCCGTGCTGTTGACGGTGTACTGCTTGATGAATTTGTAGTCAAACAGTTATCCAATCTATCCGATGAGGACAGCGAATACTTTGTCAAATTACTCAATCAAAAGGTTTCGGATATTTTTAAGAATACTCAGAACGAACAGGAACTAATCGAACTAAAGAAAAAGAAAGCACAGCTTGAAGCTGCTATTTCGAATCAGGTGAAAAATCTGCGGGAAGCAGACGATAATCTAAAACGATTTATTCAGGAGGATGTAAAGGGACTGACAGACGAGCTTTCTGAAACGGAAAAACTGTTACAAAAATTAGAGGATAGCAGGCAAAGTCAGATGTATGCTGTGAGAGATATTGAAGAAATCAAAGAAAGGCTGTTATCCTTTGAAAAATACGCAAAGGACGCACAGCCGGATGTGTTAGTAACGCTGATACAATCCTTTGTGGAGCGTATCTATATAGTCGATGAAAACGACGAGCGTTACTGTCATATCTTTATTAAAGGTTGCACCAAAGAGGACTATGATGAGTTCTTCCGGGCAACCGGTTACATATCTGGTACGAGAGAAACAGGTGCTATCACATCCAAATTGCCTTTGTGTGATTCAGATGAGTGTTGCAAAACCTACAAACAATCATCACTCCGGTTCTTTCGTATATAAGTTTTACTCGTAAATCCGGCTCTTGCGCTACAGTGTCAGCAGATAAGTTCAAAAGAGATGTTCAAACACTAATCAGAAATGGGTATTCATCTGTTTCTGAGTATTCCGTAGCAAACCGAACACCTTGACCGCCCAAGTTGAACAGTCGGACGTGCGGACAAAAAGTTGGACTATTTTTCGTTAATTAGTTTTCTGAGATGCTCATATAAATCCTGTTCTGACCATTCATAGTGATTATCGGGTTCAATTCCGAGCACATGTAGAATTTCTTGAGTTTTTTCTTTCGTGATTGAGATTCTGTTTTGTTGAATATATTCCTGCAGCATTTTCCCAGTAAGTATCATTTGAGCATTCTCCTTCTATACTTTTGAGTCTTTATCGTCATAGGCCATACCTGCAAGGCATTTTTGTGATGATTTGTCAAGAGTGGCGATCTTTTCGCACTGAGCCATCTTATTTCTGTACTCTAACGGACTTAAATATCCCAGCGATTGCTTGATGCGTTTTTCATTATACCATCGAATGTACCGATCCAGTTCCTTGATGAACTCATCTATACTTACACCAATCCATGATTTTCTGTAAAACATCTCGTTTTTTAGTCTTCCAAAGAAGCCTTCACATGCGGAATTATCTGGAGAACAGCCTTTTTTTGACATAGACCTTGTTAAGCCGGCATTATTCATTCGAGCAATCCATCCGGGCCAACGGTAGTGACATCCTCTGTCTGAATGGACGATAGGTCGTTTATCGTCTTTCAATGTGGAAATTGCATTGTCTAACATGCGATTAACCAAATCCGCATCAGGGCTTGTTCCGATAGACCAGGACGTAGCTCCTCCATCGAAACAATCAATCAAGGAAGACAAATATACTTTTCCTGCAGGTATATGAAATTCTGTAATGTCTGTTAGCCACTTTTGATTTAATTCTTCTGCATGAAAATTCCGTTGAAGCAAATTTGGTACTTCAGGAGAAATCTCGCCCTTGTAAGAGCTATATTTCTTCTGCTTAGAAACATAGACGAACAGTTCTTCCTCTCGCATAATGCGGCGAACAACTTTTTCGGATACGAATATATTTTCTCTTTTGAGAAGTCCATAAATTCTTCTATAACCGTATGAACAATAATTTTCTGCGAAGATTTCCTTGATTCTTATTCGAAGGTACTCATATTTGTCTTTCTTTTGTATTTTGGAAGCTTGATAGCAATAACTGCTTTTTGATATTTCCAGCTCTTTTAGAAGATTTTTAAGCCGATATTTTTTTCTTAGGGCATCAATCAGGATGGCTTTTTCCTTGTTTGTCAAATTTTTAAGATTGATGCCCCGGTCTTTTTTTATAATTTCGGTCGCCTTTTCCAAAATGTCTTTTTGCATTTGCAACCGATATATATCGTCTTGCAGATTTAAGGTACATTGCAAGGATGCGCTCGCGGTTCATTGTGGAAACGAGCTGTAAGTCCATACTGGAAAGCTCGATATTCGCCGGGAGAAGATCTACTCCCTCAGGCTGATGGATTATGCCTTCTTCCGGGGAGATTTCATCATCCTCGATCACCTTTTGCATAATTGTCGATACCGTCGTTTCAATCTCGTCGTTGTCCTGATACCCGCAGCAGATCGTTAAATCGCCCTGCGGGTCACAGTCAACAAGAAGGACGCGCTTTCCCAAACGCGCAAGCCCGACGCCGAGATTGAACGTCGTTGTGGTTTTGCCGACGCCGCCCTTTTGGTTGGCGACGGCAATGACCTTGCATTTGCTCACGAATACACCCTCCTTTTAAGAGATCTTTCATAAGAATCGAGCAGGTTCAGCTCGTCGGCAAGGGCTTCAAGATCATCGATGATGAACAAGTCGCTTCGCCACGGTCCGGGCCAGACTGCACAGATTTTTGTTTCTCCTTTTGTTGCACGGAAGTATGCTTCAATACGAGAATACTCATCCGTCAGCTGGGCAAGCTTGCCGTCGTTGAAGACCTCAAAATAACACACGGTCCTCATTCGATACGGAAAGCACCCTGTTTCTTTTGCGCTACGCATAGATTTCCTCCTAAATAATAATTTGGTCACAGATGGGGATGTGACCATGTAATGCCCACCATAGCAAACTAAGGCAGTGGGCTGAACACGAAAAGGTCGTGAGGCCGTTCCACTCAACGGATAAATACCCGTACTATTTGTGGCATGCAAAATCACACGGAGGAAAGGAAGGCTTCTGATTGAAACCGAGGAAACTCCGTGTGACATAAGAAGGAGTGCATACCTATGAGTAAGGTATGTAAATCCGCGCAGAGTGAGGTAAGGGAAAATGATAACCCATTAAGCCTCTGCGCAGACTGTTATCCAGCCGGATAACGGGCAGAAAGGAGACATACCGCTGAGATTGACGGTATGTAAAGCCGCAGTATTTGCCACGCACCCCCTGTGGTAAACCTTTTTTCAAAAAGTAGGGAAAACATCAGGCGACTGTTTGCTTTACAGTCTCATGGGACTCTCACCCCCGCGCCTTCATTATGGCCGGGCCGCGAATTACGGAAGTATCATTATCATCGGACCTGTCGTTGCCCGGAGAGGAGCAGCCTCTCCTTTACAGCACTGGATTCTCGCAAATGCGTACATGCTGCTTGGCTATCAGTCCGAATAACGTACCTGACGCTTTGTTTATTCAGTTGTCAAGGAACAGCGAAGAGGCTGTCACTTGCGGGAAGGTTTATCAGTCCCTTCATCTTCTTTGGACAAAGGGGTGCCAAAATACAACCCCCTAAACAAAAAAAATAAAAAATTTTTTTGAGCGCAAAAAAATCCCGACCATTTCTGATCGGGATGAATGTATGATCTATTTGTCTTTCCACTCGAAATATCGCTTTCGTATTAAAGCAATATCGGAGTCTGTATCGGTCCGTATGTATATGTTCTTTCTTTTATATATTCCTTTTATTTTCTCGGCGTACTCCAGTTCACTGTCGCTCTTTTTATACGGAATTTTTATAAGATCAACACCGGCAGAAGAACACAAATGCTTTTTTACGCGCTCAATCTTTTCATCATATATTTGAGCCTCAATTGCGAGTCTCTCTTCCGGAATAAGCACCTCTATGGGGATGCCTATCAGCTTTTCGTCATTCAGAATCGCGCTCTGTCCGCTTTGCTTCGCATAGTATGAAATGATCAGTTGAGGGAAAACCGCTTGATATTCTTTTTCGCAGGCAGGGCATATCTTATGTTCAAGCGTTCTGTCAGACACCTTTGCTTTACAAGAATGACCGTAACGGCACTTCCACCAGTAGCTATACATTGAAAAGCGCGAGACGCGGGATGGAGAAATTATGTTCTTTTCAAAATCCCACTCTGCTATCAGCTCAGGATCTGTTGTCGCAAGGTCGTTATATCCCGGCATCACGCTTCGTTCCGTACAAACAGGACATTTAGATCCGTGAACTCTCGAAAAAACGACCGCTTTCCATTCATATCCGCAAGTATGACATTTCCACCATACATTCAAACGGGATTTTTCGTTTGCTTGGTCCGGCAAGAGAGGATAATTGCGCTCGGACCATTCTTTTGATAGTTCCGGTTGTGTAGTTGCTAAGTCATTGAATCCTTTCAGCAATTCAATCCCGCTGCAATACGGGCATTTACTTCCATAGGAACGAGTGGAAATGAGGGCGTTCCATTCGTGTCCGAGTTTGCATTTCCACCACACCTTCTTGTTCGAGAACGCTGTGACCATATTCGGTGTTAAGGGAAGATTACGATCCGACCATTCTTCGGCAACATCGGGACAGACGCTCGCCAAATCGTTGAATCCTTCCAATATCTTATTATGAGAGCAGTACGGACAGCCGCTGCCGTAAACTCTGTTTTTTATGACTGCCTCCCACTCGTGACCGTATTTATCTCTCCATATTGCCTTTTTGTGAGAGGACCAATGAACCTCTGTCGGCTTCAACTTGTTTTTGGAAGACCATTCTTTTACTAACTCCGGTCGCTTTGACGCGAGATCATTGAAACCGGGCAGAACTCTCATTCCGGCACAGTAAGGACATTTCTCACCGGAAGACCTGCTTTTGGCGCTTGCTTTCCACTCGTGACCACAAGAGCCCTTCCACCAATAGAGTTTCTTTGAACCGTAGGTTATCTGCTCCGGGGTCAAGGGAGCATTTTTATCCGACCACTCACAAACAAGTTCGGGGTGAATCGAAGAAAAACTATTGTCCATATCCAATTCCGCCTTTCCGATTTCAAAACAATTATATTGATTTTAGAGCAAAGGCGGTAGTATGCGATTTTGTGATCGGCGTATGAAAACAAAAAAGGCCCCGGGAAACTTGTGATTTCCCGAGGTCTTTCATAAAAAATATGCGATTTTCAGGGGTCTGCACGTTTTCATGCATCGATTGTTGTACGATTGTTGTAAGTTTGTTGTAAGCTGCCGATTTTTGACCAAAAAACTATGAAGGACATTCATACAACAATTTCAGCGTTTTCAGTACAGTTTCGCTCCCGCCGGAATGTGCGGATCGACCATTAGAAGATGCAGTTTTTCTTCGTCGCCTTCTTTATGGACGGCGGAGATTAGCATACCGCAGCTCTCGATCCCCATCATGGGGCGGGGAGGCAGGTTGAGGATGGCGATGCAGGTCTTGCCCACCAACTCCTCCGGCTCGTAAAACGCGTGAATACCGCTTAAAATCGTGCGTTCAGTGCCTGTGCCGTCGTCGAGAGTGAACTTCAGGAGCTTCTTGGATTTCGGCACGGCTTCGCAGGCAAGCACCTTTACGGCGCGGAAATCTGACTTGGAGAAGGTTTCAAAATCCACGAAATCTTCAAACAACGGCTCGATCTGTACGTTCGAGAAGTCGGGTTTTTCAGCCGATATGATCGGCGCACCTTCGATTGCGGGAGCGGTTTCAACGGGCTTTTCGGATGTCTCGGATTCACCGGACTTTTCGCCCTTTTTGCCGTCTATGGACTTCATAGTGGGGAACAAGAGTACGTCACGGATGGACGGCTCACCGGTCAGCAGCATCACAAGTCGGTCAATGCCGATGCCCAAGCCTCCCGTCGGCGGCATGCCGTATTCGAGCGCGGTGAGGAAGTCCTCGTCTACGTCGTTGGCCTCTTCGTCGCCGCAGGCTTTGAGTGCGGCCTGTGCCTCGAAGCGCGCGCGCTGGTCAATGGGATCGTTCAGCTCGGAAAACGCGTTTGCGTGCTCACGCCCGATCACGAACAGCTCAAAACGCTCGGTGTACGCCGGGTTCTCCGGCATCTTCTTCGCCAGCGGCGAAATTTCGACCGGATGATTGGTGATGAAAGTAGGCTGGATGAGTTTGTCCTCGCAGTACTGTTCAAAGAACAGATTGAGGATGTCACCCCGCTTATGCCGCTCCTCGTACGCAATATGATGTGCCTTTGCCAGCGCTTTCGCTTCGTCGTCGGACTGTATTTTTCCGAAGTCCACACCGGCGTACTGCTTGACTGCATCGACCATCGACAGACGCGTAAACGGCTTGGACAGGTCGATTTCGACGCCGCCGTAGGTAACCGTTTCGGTGCCGAGGACGCGGCGCGCGACCGTGCGGATCAGGTCCTCGGTCAGCTCCATAATCCCATTGTAATCGGTATATGCCTGATACAGCTCCAGCAGCGTAAATTCAGGGTTGTGGCGCGTATCCATACCTTCGTTGCGGAATACGCGGCCCAGTTCGTACACACGCTCGAAGCCGCCGACGATCAGCCTTTTGAGATGCAGCTCGAGCGCAATGCGGAGATACAGATCGATTCCTAACGTGTTATGGTGCGTAATAAAGGGACGCGCATTGGCGCCGCCGGCCATATTGTGCAGAATCGGGGTCTCCACTTCCAAGAAGCCGCGCTCATTGAGATAATTGCGGATTTCGGCAATGATACGCGAACGCTTAACAAAGGTGTCACGCACCTCGGGATTGACAATCAAATCGACGTAACGCTGGCGGTAGCGCAGATCCTGATCCTTCAGTCCGTGCCATTTTTCGGGAAGAGGGAGGAGCGATTTCGACAGCAGCGTAATTTCCTTGGTATGGATGGAGATTTCGCCCCGCCGGGTGCGGAAAACAAAGCCTTTCACGCCGACAATGTCACCGATATCCCATTTGCGGTATTCTGCAAACGCGTCGGCGCCGATATCGTCGGATTTGATATAGATTTGCATTTTGCCGCTTTCATCGACGAGATCGATGAAATTGGCCTTGCCCATATCACGCCGGGAGAGGATACGTCCGGCAACGCTGACGTCACTGCCTTCAAGAGCGTCGAACGAGTCGCGTATGGTTTTGAAATCGTGCGTTTTGTCGTATTTGCGGATGACAAACGGGTCCTTTCCGTTTGCGCGCAGCTCGGTGAGCTTCTCGCGGCGGATGCGCAGGATTTTGCTCGGGTTTTCTTCGGTTTCGGCGGCGGGCGCCGTTCTTTCTTCTGCCATATGTGCAATTCCTTTGTTTTTATTTCGCCTGCAGGGTGAACGTTATTTTGCGATTTCGATGATGGTATACTTCAGGATGCCGACCGGCGCTTCGACCGTAATCGTGTCGCCTTCGCGGGAACCGATGAGCGCCTTCCCGAGCGGAGAATCGTCCGAGATTTTGTTGGCGAACGGGTCTGCTTCAGTCGAGCCGACGATGGAAAATTCCTGCTCGGCGTCGTCCAGTACGTTGTAGATGCGCACCTTGTTGCCGACCGAAACCTTGTCTGTTTTTAGCTGTGTGTCGTCGAGAACGGTGGCGTTCTTAATCGTTTCCTCCAACTGTGCGATTTTCGTTTCGATTTCAGCCTGCTCGTTTTTCGCCTCGTCATACTCACTGTTTTCGGAAAGGTCGCCGAACGAACGTGCTTTTTTGATTGCCTGCGCAATCTCCGCGCGTTTGACCGTTTTCAAATGCTCCAGCTCGTTTTGCAGCTTCAGATAACCGTCTTTGGAAACAAAAATCTGCTTTGCCATAAATACCAAAACTCCTTTTGCTCTAATTGCCGCTTTCCTCACCCGTGAGCAGGGAAAGCGCTTTTTGTAATTGTGTGTCCAGCGCGGGATCGGCGATAGCGCTGGCATCCATCTGCACCTCGTAATCGGCAGGGATGCCAATGCCGTTGTAGTTTTCGGAATAGGGCGGATTGTAGTAATGCGTGGTCAGCCGGATGCCTGATCCGTCGGGCAGGGTAATGATGTTCTGCATTACGCCCTTGCCGTAGGTCGTCTGTCCTACGGTCACGCACTTATCGTAATCCAGCAGGGCAGAGGTGAACAGCTCTGCGGCGGAAGCGGTGTTTTCGTTGATGAGAACGACCATCGGCGCGACTACGTCGCTTTCGTCCGAAGTATAGGTATGCACCACCTCGCCGGAAGCGTCCACAATGCGGACGATCGGCCCCTCGGGGAGCAGATAGTCGAGGATGCTGACAATGACGCCGAGATCGCCGCCCGGATTGTTGCGCACGTCAAATACGTAGCGCTCCGCCCCGGCGCTCTTGGCTTCCTCCATTGCGGCGATGAAATCCTCCGCCGCATTGCCGGTAAATTCATAGATGCGGATAAGAGCCGTATTGTTTCCCTGCATTTCCAAGAAAACAGCTTCGCTGCGGACAAGCCGGCGGGTCATCGTCAGCTCGGCTGTTTCACCGTCCCGAAGAATCGTGACTGTCAGTTCCGTTCCGGCTTCACCGACGACATTGTTGACCGCGGTATTGTAGTTATCCGCCGTCACTTCCAGATCGTCGACTTTGACGATTACATCACCAACCTGTAATCCGGCCTCCATCGCAGGGGAATCATGCATGACGTTCAGGATGCGGATGCCGCCCGTCGCGTCGTCCTGAAAGACGCGTACGCCGATGCCGACCAAATCGCCGTTGCTCTCGTTCATCAGCTCCTGCATTTCCTCGGCGGTGTGGTAAACCGAGTATTTATCGCCGAGCGCGTACATATAGCCGTCCAGCATATATTGCATTGCCAGTTCATAATCGACCGCGCCGATGAAGTTGGCGCGCACATATGTGTCCACCTCCAGCAGCTTGTCAAAATCGATGCCGCTTTCGCTCTGTTCGCCACTGACGATATCGTCGCCCAGCTTGGCCTCATAGGAAGAACGCAGCAGCACGAACGTGGTCATAAACGTGACCAGACACGCGAAAAAGACGATCAGCAGCACCGCTGTCAGGCTTAGCTTTCGATTTTTCATAACCATAACAACGCAGACGGTTTCCCGTCCGCGTTTCCTTTCCGATTCAATTTTTCTGCGGACTTTACGGCGTATAGCTCGTCAGCGAATGCAGATTATAGCCGCGTGTATTGATTTTATTGAGCATATCCGCCGGTAAATAATCTGCCGGATTATAGTATGTAGAGCCTTTGATGAATGCGATGTGGAGGTGGTTTCCGGTCGATTGGCCGGTGGAACCGACTCGTGCGATGACCTGGTTCTGCAGCACCTTTGTACCCGTATTGACGAGCAGCTTGCTGCAATGCGCATACATAGTGGACATGCCGTTGCCGTGGTAGATAATGACATAATTTCCGTAACCGCCGGCGGAATAACCGCTTTCAATCACGACACCATCCATCACCGCCTGGATCGGTGTGCCGTACGGGGCAGGGATGTCCAGCCCCTTGTGCAGCTCCGCACGGTTTGTAACCGGGTTGGTACGCCATTCGAACGGACTGGATATGTACAGGCTGCTTGTGACGTTCGCGGCAAAAGGCCAGGAATAGCCGCTGCCGCTGGGCGTAAAGCTCTCCTTGCTGTCGATCTGTTCCTGAAGTTGCTGGATGGACTGAAGAATGCGGTTGTCCTCCGCTTTGAGTTCTTCGAGGTCGGCCTGCGTGCTGAGCTGCGTATCTTTTACATTTGCAAGCAGCGTTTCCAGCTCTGCCGTCCGCTCGTCGTAGGTGGCGCGGCTGGCGTTCAGCTCTTCCGACAGCGTTACGCACTCGGCAAGATAGGCTTCATTCTGCGCCTTGGCTGTCTCGATATCCTGCGTCGTGCGCGTGATGTCATCGACGATGGTATTATTATACTCTAAAATAAAGCCGACATAGTCGAGTCTTGTAAGAAAATCCGAAAAACTTTTCGACGAAAACAGGATTTCGAACGTGCTCGCTTCACCGTATTTGGCGTAATAGCAAAGCACCTGCCCGTAGATTTCCATTTCTTCGGCCAGTTCATCCTCCAGCGCGACGAGTGCGATTTCATTGCTTTCGATTTGGAACTGATACTGTTCCATCAAAGCCTCGTTGGTTTCAATGGAGCTGTCCAGAAGCGTAATTTCCTGCTCCAGTTCGCTCTTTTCGGCCAGCAGCGTCTTTTCCTCGTTCTGAGAAGCACTGATCTGCGCCTGAAGCGCTTCAAGCTGCTGCGTGTATGCCTTGCGCTGGGCTTCCAGCTCGCTGAGCTTTTGCTGGTCCTCTTCGATGGTGGTTTCGGCCGATACAGCCGTCGGCAGGACGGTCAGCAGACAAACCAGCATCAGGCAGAGCGCGGCCAGCATTGCGGGCAGTCTGTACGGCAGAGCTTTGTTCATAGTATTCGTTCCTTTCCGAGGTTTATGCGGCGCGGTATGTTACCGCTCGTGAGAATATCGTTTTACGCTGAGGCCGGAGGCAACGACGCCTGTAAACAGGCCGACGGCGACGAATGCAATGGCCAACAGAGGCGCATAATGCCAGAATGAGTTCATGAAAATATCGAAATCAGACAAAATGTCGACAAATACGTAGGTGTAAATATAGTATTGCAGCCCGAAAGCCGCTGCTGCGGCAAGCAGGCCGATGAAAGCCCCTTCGGTGATGAACGGCATCGTGACGAAGAAGCCCGTTGAGCCGACGTAGCGCATGATGTCGATTTCCTCGCGTCGCGCAAAGACCGTCAGCTTGATCGTGTTCATAATCACAAACAGCGAGACCAGCAGCAGAATGCCCATCATCACTACGGCGACGATGGTCAGGCCGTTCTTGACGCGGTCGATGTTCTGCGCAACCTCCAGCTTGTCCGATACCTCCGTCACGCCCTCCAGCTTTTCGAGCTGGTAAACAAGCGTATTTGCGTTTGCGACGTCGGCGAAGGTGATCTCGATTGTGTTCGGCAGCGGATTGTTTTCGTATGTCACGTTGGAAACGATTTCCACACCATGTTCATTGTTGCGCATTTCCTCCAGTGCTTCTTCCTTGGATTTGTAGGTCCACGAGAGGATGTTATCCAGCTTGTCCACGCTTTGCTTGACGGATTCGATCTGCTCGTCGGTGAGCGATTTGTCAAGCGTGACGACGAGCTGATTCAGCTTATCCGTCATTTTCGCATTTTCGCCGATGTTGTCAATAATCATATAAAACGAACCGAGCACGAGCAGGCAGCATAGCAGCGTCAATAGCGACGCGACCGACATCACCGCGTTTTTGAATACGCTTTTGACGCCCTGCGAAACGAGATAAAAGAAGTTACTCAGCCTTTTCAACGTAACTGCCTCCGATCCTGTCGCTGATGACGCGGCCGTCCTCTATGGTGACGACGCGCTTTTTATAGCGGTCGACCAATTCTTTTTCATGGGTGACAACGATGACCGTTTTCCCTAAGCCGTTGATGGTTACAAGCATATCCAGCAGCTCGCGGCTCATTTCCGGATCGATGTTGCCCGTCGGCTCGTCCGCAATGACGATATAGGGATTATTGACAAGCGCGCGCGCATAGGCGATGCGCTGCTTCTCGCCGCCGGACAGCTCTGTCGGATAACTGTCTGCCTTGCTGCGCAGGCCGACAACGTTGAGAAAGTAGGGGACGCGCTTTTCGATGAGCTTTTTGCTTTCTCCCGTCACGCGCAGCGCAAAGGCGATGTTTTCGTAAGCGGTCCTGTTGTCGAAAAGACGGAAGTCCTGAAACACGACGCCCATCTTCCGCCGCAGATACGGAATGCGGCGGCGCGGCAGCTTCTCCAGCTTATACGGGCCGATATGCAGCCTGCCGGACGAAACGCGCTCCTCACACATCAGCAGCTTGGTCAGCGTTGTCTTTCCGGCGCCGCTGCGGCCGACGATGAAAACGAATTCACCCTGCCGGATGGTCAGGTTTACGTCCTTGAGCGCTTCGTTCCCGTTCGGGTACATCATACAGACATCCTCGAATGTGATATCGTAGCGCACTGTGTTTTTTTTAGTAGATGGTGGGTTTGGAGATGACATATTTCTTAACCATTAAAGCGACCTTGAAGGTGATGGCGTCGTCGAACTCGCGCAGGTCAAGTCCGGTGAGCTTTTTGATCTTTTCCAGCCGGTAGACAAGCGTGTTGCGGTGTACGAACAGCTTTCGGCTTGTCTCCGATACGTTCAGGTTGTTGTCAAAAAAGGCCTGAATGGTCATCAGCGTTTCGCGGTCGAGAGACTCGAGCGAGCCGCGGCGGAATACCTCGGAGAGGAACATTTCACACAGCGTCGTGGGGAGCTGGTAGATCAGGCGCGCGATGCCGAGGCTCTCGTAGTTGATGGTCGATTTTTCGGTGTCAAACACTTTTCCGACCTCAAGCGCGACCTGCGCGTCCTTGAACGAGTGTGCAAGCTCTTTGATGCTGCTGACCACCGAACCGATACCGACGGTAACCTTGAGGTAAAATTCACTGGACACGGTGTCAACGATGCTTTTGGCATTGGCTTCAATGCTTTTGGAGTCCTGCGCCGTCTTGAGCTCCTTGACGAGTACGATGTCGTTCTCGCCTACGCTGATGACATAGTCGCGGCTCTTGTCGGGGAACATATTCTGAATGATTTCAAACGGCACGGCGTCGTTGCTGTGATTGTGGAACCGGATAAGATACACGACGCGGTTGACCTCGCTGTCCAGATGCAACTCCTTAGCCTTGAGATAAATATCGCTCGGAAGGATGTTGTCCAAAATGATATTTTTAATGAAATTCGCCTTGTCGTACTTTTCGTCGTACAGAGCCTTTACGCTGGTGAGGGAAACGGAGAGCAGCCCGGCGATATGCTTGGCGTCGTCCCCGGTCCCTTCGACGAAGACGACATATTCCGCCTTCCCGTGCGTACCGAACGGCTTGTAGGTACAACCGTTGTGCACGACTGCGCTCGCGGAATAAGAAGCCGTCTCGAATACGGACCGGTCGGTCTCGCCGATGCGGGTCAATTGACTGCATGCGATGATTACGCCCTTGTCGTCGATTACGCCGACGGTGCAGTCAAGCTCTTCTTTCATTTGATAGATAAGGCTCTGGAACAGTTTGTTTGACATTGCTCATTCAATCCTTTCCGAAATGATGCGGCGCGCCGGCCGCCGATCGTTGCGGGCGCTTTCAACGCCTTATCCGATTACTCCTTATTTTACAATAAATTGCACACAATTTCAAGGGAAATGCCGTGAAATTCATAAAAGATTTTCTTTTTTTGTAGTGGAAAAAGAACGAAATTGTCTTATGACTGCCGAGCGATGCGTCAATAAAAACAGAAATTCGTTATATGGTAAGGCTTTTGCCCGTTCTGTGCATTTCATATACTTTACCATATGCCAAGAATGACGGTATCCGCTATCCTTTTGAATGCCCAAAAATCGGTTTCATCGATTTCGGCGAAAGGAAACATGCAGAAAAAGGATTGGAATCATTTTTGTAAAATCAAAACCGCGCGGGAAGATTAAACAGCAGAGAGAATCAGCCAACTGCCTGTCGTGTCTGTGCGGCTTTGCCGTCCGTTTATACAGGATAATGACGGTTTGCCGCGTTACATCCGATTCAAGTAAATTTTTGTTTTTATTCAAGAATGGCGCTGATGGCTGACAAAACAAACAGGCCGGCCGTCTCGGTGCGCAGAATCCGCTTGCCGAGCGATACGGCGGGCAGACCGTGTTCCCGAAGCAACTCCAGCTCGGATTCGGCGATGCCACCCTCCGGACCGATGAAAAATGCGATCGAACTCTGCGGACGGATATCAGCCAGCAGAGTCCGCAGCCTGTATTCATGCTCGCCCTCATAACAGGCAAAGCCCAAATCGGCTTTTTGCAGTCCTTCAATCATTGGAAGAAAGGTGACGGGTGGGGAAACGACAGGCAGGACGCCGCGGCCGGACTGCTCTGCGGCTGCGCGTGCGATGCGGTTCAGACGCACAAGACGGTTTTGCATTGCTTTGGGGTCGGGGCGGGAGACGCAGCGTTCGCTCAAAACGGGCACAATCTCGGCAACGCCCAACTCGACCGCCTTCTGTACGACGAAATCAAGTTTGTCCGATTTCGGAAACGCCTGATACAATGTGATGCGGTAAGGACTTTCGGTATCCGAAATGCGCTGCGAAAGGATTCTGCATTCTACACGCTGCGGATCCGCGTACGTAATGGCGGCAGTATATTCGTTTCGCTGCATATCGGAGATGAGGAGCTTGGCTCCCTTGCGCAGCCGAAGCACGCGTACGATATGTGCCGCGTCTGTGCCGGTGATGTCGATCCGATCCTGAAGTATGCTTTCCCGCGTGACAAAAAATAAGGGCATAGACGCCATTTCTGTATCCCTCCGCTTTCCCGAATATTATACTATTTTCTGTACAGCGTGTCAAGAGTTTACATAATATAAAAAAACATCTTTCTTTTACGGGATGTCGCGTTTCGGAATATGCGCACGAAAAACGATACGAAAAATCTCTTGACATTCGGGCGTATTTGTAGTAAAATGTGCACACAGAGAACCGAAACGCCATTGGAAACGATGGGGAAGAGGCCGTGGGGTGTGGAAAACCGTTCGGCTTCTCGGAAAGGATAGGCTGGGATTTTATGGAAGAGAATCTGGAATTTGAGAATGGACTGTTCAATCTTGTGGACGAGGACGGGAACGAAAGCGCCTTCGAGTTGCTCGGCAGCGTAGAAATTGACGACGTGACCTATGTCGCGCTCGTACCTGCTGAAAACGAGGATGACGAGTATGTTCTGCTCAAGGTCACGACGGATGACGACGGCTGTGAGCTGCTGGTCACAATTGACGACGATGATGAATTTGACCGGGCGGTCGCTGCATTTGAAGAAGAATTCGAGTGCGAAATTGACTTGGACGACGAGGACGAAGACGACGACTGAACCGCATCCGCGCGGAAATTTTTGTCGAAGAGCGTGTATCAACGTTTTCGGTCCGGCATATACTAACAGTGTGTTCGTTCTGCTTGGTTCGTGCTGCTCTATGTTAAAAACCTACATTTACGAATTGGAGCATGCCTTCCGTGTTCGGGAACGCAGGCCTCCCGCCGCAAGCTGCTTTGTCACCTTGCCGTGCGGACGTTGGAAGCGCAAAGACGCGGAGAGTGCACCGACCTGCCGAAGCAGGGTTTTCGTTCGTAGAGCCACGGCCAAAGCGGGCGACAGATATAAAAAAAGGGGCTTGTTTCGCCGTATGTGTGCGGCGTGCAGGCCCCTTTTTTGCGCTTTTGAACACCGCAGAGAAGGGAGCGCCGCGTTCATCCCAGAACTCCGGCAGCAGGATGCGCCGGTCATCGTTTTCCGAAAAACAGCATTTGCGGTATGGTTTTTCGGCTGAAAAATATCTTGGCAGCGTCATCGGCTATGCCGCAGTCGGCGACCGGGCTGCTTTCTGCTTATTTGCGAGGGTATGCAGAGTGGGGATATATGCTTGTTTCGCGGCAAGCCCGGATTTGCGAGGCTGTCACCTGTATGTCGGCGGGCGGGCAGTTGAGCATTTCAGCGGTCGGCCGTAAGACTGCGGCCGGAATCCGGCAGGACGGTGCAGGCGCAGGTGGGCA